>Ga0228535_1003083_pt1 | contig 13209 bp, 5 predicted proteins | sample SJ1metagenome_FD_168457 | JGI IMG/M metagenome (GOLD analysis project Ga0228535, IMG submission 168457) | Enriched culture of PCE-dechlorinating microbial communities from Ithaca, New York, USA - SJ1 | ecosystem: Engineered > Modeled > Simulated communities (microbial... > Unclassified | place... | reverse complement strand
TATTTTAATTTTATAACGTAAATATAATGAATATCAGCGAATTATACAAATTTTTATAACTATTTTCTGAAAAATATACCATAATTTATCCTTTTTAATTTAGGAAAGTTTGCGGATAATCATAAAATTTAATTTTCTTTCCAATTGGATTTAATAACGTGGACTTGATATGACGATTCCATGTTTTAATCATATAAAAAATTGATAATTAATTAGGTAAAAAATTTTTTGTTGATTATTATCACGAAAGTTTTATTTAACGATAATATTTATTGAAAAAATAAATATTATCGTTAAAACTCACTTTTAAAACAATTATATTCAACCCCGACATCTTTGATTTAGGTTTTTGAAAATTGTAGGAGATAATAGGATTTCAACATATAAATAATTGTTTGTAAAATAGATATGAATAATTTGTAATAATTTTACGCTTTGACTAAATAATTTTCTGGACGTTTTTGGAATTTCAATATTAATATTTTACCCGAATCAAAAATTTTTGAATTTTTAATTTTTTTGAATTGACTATGCTTTATTTTTTTTATATTTTTGACAATCAGTACATTTAAATTCAATTGTGAAATATTTATTTACTTTTTGGTTTAGTTTCTTTACTGTGCAATTACTTGCCCAGCCCTCCCGAACAGTAAAATTCAGCCCAGCAATTGAGGGTGTCGCAAACTATAATACCATCACAGACGCCCTGAATGGTGCTACGTCGGGTACTGTGATTTGGGTAGCTGCGGGTACCTATCAGGAAAATGAGCTGGTTGTTCCATCCGGCGTTACGCTGATTGGCGGATTCCCTGTCAATGCAACTTCCTTACAACAAAGAATTTATCCTGGAAATGCTTCTTCTTCTCAACAATCTATTCTGGATGGGCAGAAGAAACATCGTGTGATTAAAGTGCAAGGTACTGTTGATGGATTTGTCATTTGCAATGGATTTGCTTATGATCCAACAGGCAATACTCCTATCAATAGTGCCGGAGCTGGAGCTTTGATTGATGGCGGAACGGTGCAGAATTGCATTATCCGAAATAATCAGGCTGATGTAAAAAGTCCTTACTATTATGACGTTGCCATTGGGGATTTTTATTGTACCGATGGCACTATTTTGCATCCTATCTACCAATTGGACAACTCGACAGGAAAAATTACAGTTTCTTTAAACGGTGGAATACCAAGTGGTAAAACGGTGCAGGGTATTGTTTTTTATGTTGACCCTCAACCCTATAAAACCGATTTTTATATCATGGCAAAACCTATAAATAAACAACCATGGTTCAACCCTTCTTTGGATTTCGATTTAGCGAATGTTACGACGGTGGATGCAGCTATGAATGATTTTGATGGATATAATAATTCTATTGCGCTCGACCAGTCTTTTAAAAAATGGCACGAACAAAATCCCGGTACTTGGTATGAAGGTTGGGATAATGATAATCCTGTGCCTTATTGCTTAAATTATGATACTCCGTCCGGCACACAAGGACAGTGGTATCTGCCTGCTGCTGGTGAAATATATAAACTTTGGGAAGTACATGACCAAATGAATGCAGGAGCTATTTATCTGGGATGGATTTCATCAGGCACAATGTTTAATTTAGGTTATTATTGGTCTTCTACAGAATATAATGCTAACTGTGCATGGGTGCTGGATACAAATAGTTATCCGTGGGGTACATGGGGATTAAGCAACACCCAAAGCAAAACTGGAGGAGGATATGCAATACCGATTTGCAAAAAATCATTGACGGAATAATTTTTTAGATATTGCAATTTTATTTCAACTTTGAATACAAGGGAATATTAAATGAAAAGGCTTAGTACATGACAAAAAACTGTACAAATATTTATATTATTTATTTTCAGATATTTAATAACGGGGCTTTGCCCCAAACCCCACTTACTTTTTTGTCTTGAAACAAAAAAGTAAGCAAAAAAATTAACTTAGTTGAAGCAGCTACGCTCAACATAAATCAAATAAATTTGATTTTGTTTTCGCTTAAACGCTGCTTTCAAGACTGTGTCCACTTCGCTCGAAAAACTTACGCTCGAAAAGCTGAAATCGCCCAAACTCATTCCGACGAAATACGTCGGAACTCAAACAAGGACGATTTTTAAACGCTTTTCTCACTTGTTTTTCGGCTCACCGGACAAGGTCAAACCCAAGAGCTTGACTTATATATCCTGTTTTTACACATATATAAAACAAATGTCTCAATTTTTGTCATGTACTAAGAAAATTTAGATAAAAATCATTTTCAAAAAATCACTACCATGAAAAATTTTTTACACCTCTTCAAAAAACAAGCACTTTGCCTATTTGTTATTTTTTCTTTTTTGTTTTGTTTCTCGGCAAAAGCTGTCAATCCGGTATTTTCTCCGTATTTTAAAAATTTATCCGGAGAGGTCAATACGGCAAACCTGGATGACGTTGTTCCTGAAGTAGCTATCAATGGCAATACCATTCATCTGGTATGGCTGGAATATAATTTCAATGGTATCAACAAAATATATTATCGGCGATCGTTAGACTTAGGAAAAACTTGGGAAGAACCCAAACTCATTCTAAGCATCAATGATGGGAGTTATGTTCGAAATGGTAATTATGTCAAAAAACTATCCGTAGAAGGGAATAATATTCATATTTGCGTACCTAATTATGCTTATTATGAAAATGGTACAGCACGCCTTTATTACATTCGTTCTACCGATAACGGCAACACTTTTGATACTCCTAAAGAAATTGCTTCAACTTACAGTGGTTCGTACAAAAGAATCTATACAAGTTTTATAAAGGCTGCCCACAATCGTATTGGGATTGTTTACAATAATGATGTGGATGGTATTCATTTTTCTTATTCTATCGACAATGGCGACCATTTTAGAGATACACTGATTTTGAAGAGTACCGAATACAATACGAGTATTGTGGATTTTGAATATGATGGCAATCAGGCACTTATCCTTCATGAATATGTATATTATTACTATGGATTTGCTAATGGTAGAATGTACATGACCACTACATTTGATAATGGTGAAACCTTTTCTACAACTAAAATCTCACAACCATATACGAGTGGAAACTATACGTATGAAAAATCACATTTTACATTGCAGGATGAATCGGATAATTTTCAACATTACCGAAAAAAAATAGCCAAATCTGGGAATAATATTTATATCGTTTTTGAAGAAGAAAAAGAGGGAAATTCGTGCACCGTTTTAGTGAGCTCCAATGATAACGGACAAACGTTCAATCCCCCTGTTCGATTAGAAGATACAAATTCACCCGGTACTCGCGGCTCAACAGTCGAAGCCAAAGGAAATCACGTGTATATTGCAACGAAAAAAAACAATGTTGCGTTTTTGAAAGTTTCTGATGATGGTGGTAATACGTTTTCACCGGCAAGAGATTATTTTACGACCGGATTTTATCAGGATATTTATAAACCCTGGTTATTTTACTTAATGATTGATCCTAATGATCAAAGTGGTCAAACCGTTCATTTTGTAGGAAATACACATTTTCTTGCAACTTCGTACGATGGTGGTCAAACTTTCAGTAAACTAATCAATTACACCAATTGTTTTAACGTCTTTTCGATGGGAACGCAAGTGCTGATTGATCAATTTAATGTTAAACACTGGTTTTTGGTGCATAGTCCTTATGGCGGAACCGATACGGATATCTACTATCGGCAAACCGGCAACGAACCTGCTCCCGGTAACGAAAATCAATACTTTAGCGTGATAGAACCTACAGGTAATTACAATAAAATCTCATTGGGTGTTGGTCATTCTCCTTCTTTGAATTTCGATTCTGCCATGACGGCCGAAATGTGGGTGAAATTTTATCCGCAAATTACCTATGATGCTCCCCTTTTATTAAAACTGAAAGAGGCGTATTTTTGGGATTATGAACCAATGGGTTATGATATTGCTTATCGAAATAATAATGGCACTATTGCAATCAATAGCGGACTTCAAACCGACAAAGGTCGTTTTGTCAATTGGTGTCCTTCCGAAATTAAGGATACGCTCTGGCATCATGTTGTATTTACCTACGATGCCAACGCCGGACTGAACAATTTTATAACGTATGTGGATGGTGTAGTAAAAGCCAAACAAACTGTTACGGGAAAAATCGATGCCGGCGAAGGAATGTTAAAACTCGGACCATATATAAGTAACAATTATTATCATGATTTGGCATATAACATTGATGAGGTTCGCCTTTGGAACACGGCACTTACGCAAAGTCAGCTTCAGCAAAATATGACACGAACCAATTTTGAAGGAGAAAATCATTTGAAAATGTATTTGAACTTCAACGGCACATTTAAAGATTTGTCCGGCAATGAAAATGACGGCATTCCGATGGCATTTGCCGATTTACTGCCTTCCGATTTCAATCCGCCATTGACAAACTTTGAACTTTACAAAGTACTCAATGAAGTCTCGTTGAACAACAAAACCGTTAATGGCAAAGAATTCAAATGGGATTTTGGGAATGGACAAAGCAGTAACGTAATAAATCCGAAATACACTTATCCTTCTGCCGGTGAATTTCAAATCACGTTGACCGGCAAAAATGAAAACAGTGTAACGTCATGGTCTCAAAATGTCAGCATTCAAGGACTGGATCATTTTGAGCCCAAAGCAGCAGGCAATAGCGGTTGGGTTACACTGCAAATATATGGTGGCGGTCTATCGGCTGAAGGGACACAAATTCTTTTAAGAAAATCCGGAAATCCCGATTTGGTTAGTGATTCGGTTTTTGAAGTTGCACCGGGAGTTTTACGTACCCGCATTCCGGTTGACAGCGTTGAAACCGGTAATTGGGAAGTGATTGTAAAGAAAGGTGTAACAGAACAAAAATTTCCTGATCCATTTGTAGTTCAACCAACATTCAGTCCCGAACCCTGGGTTTCGTTTGACGGAAGAGGCGCCATCCTGTTCAATCGCTGGCAAACTTACACCCTGAATTTTGGCAACAAAGGCAATGTAGATACGTACAGTGTTCCGGTTTGGTTTGCCATCACGGATGATCCGAATCTGGAAATTGAATTTATCGATTTCAAAATGGACGTTTCGCAAATGGCAATAGATAAAGGCATTGCAACAGAAATCAGAAACATTGGCGAATACTTTACCACCGATACCATTTTTAAAAATCACGTTATGGCTCGTGTTTATCCATTCATGCTTCCTGTTATAAAAGCAAATTCTTCGGGTGCCATTCACATTCGGGTAAAATCGCCAAAAACCTTCGATACAAAAGTCTGGATGAATCCCAGCTGGCTGGAAAAGGTACCAGAAAAACATTATGCTATTTCACTTGTAAATAAAGAAAGACAAAATGCGCCGGCCTTTACTTCCGATGGTTTGGCTGCTGCCGAATGTATGGTGAAAGTGCTGGGAACAGGTGTCATCGATATTGGTACTTCAGCCATACCGGGCGTAGGTTGTGTTTGGTCGGCTGGAAAATATGCCTACAGTTTAACCGACAAATCTTCCTACAAGGATAAATGGGCAATTGGCAATACGCTCTGGAATGGTGCCGTTACTTTTGTAGATTGTGGCATTAACTTGAGTGGAATTGGTGGAATTGTAAAGGGTATGGGTGTATTTTTAGCCAATATGAGAGGTTATGCGAAAGATTTCGCCGATTGTAATCATTTTAGGAGAGACAGTGAACGAGACAGAAACATAAATGCCGTTTCTTCATTCGACCCCAATGAAATGATTGGACCCAATGGTGTAGGAAAAGAAAACTGGATACAAAACTTGAATGAAGTTCCTTATACTGTTTTGTTTGAAAATAAAAGTACGGCTTCTGCTCCGGCACACACGGTTGTTGTAACCGACACGCTCGATTTGAATACCTTCGACCTGAAAAATTTCAGTTTTGGCAATTTTGGCTGGGGCGATTCCATTTTCTCGCCCATTGGCAACAATTTGAAAGAATTTTCAAGAGACATTGACCTTCGACCCGGTAAAAATCTGATTGCTCGTGTTTCTGCCAAAGTAGATACGCTGACAGGTGTTGTGAAATGGGAATTCCTGTCCTTGACTCCGGAAACCTTGCAGGAAGAAGAAGATCCATTTCTCGGATTCCTTCCTCCCAATGTCAATTCACCCGAAGGAGAAGGTTTTGTCAGCTTCTCCGTTGGTTTGAAACCAACGCTGGCTTCGCATCATCGCATTGCCAATCAGGCAACTATAAAATTTGACGAAAATGCTCCTATTCTGACCAATCTGTATGAAAATATGCTGGATAAAGATGTTCCCGAAAGTCAGGTTACAATGCTTACTCCTAAAATGGGAGGAAAAATTTTGGTAGAATGGTCGGGTGTTGACAATAGTTCTGGAATTAAGTACTACAGTATTTTTGTACAGAAAGACGACGAAGAAATCAAACCGTGGGTGCTTGATACCATCGCTACCAATGCAGAATTTACTGCTGCCGAAAAAGGTTCAACCTACAAATTTTACAGCACTTGCATGGATAGCGTAGGTTACAGGGAAAATGCACCGGGCGATTTTGATGCTCAGTTGTTGTACACTGCGGTAAAAGGAACGCAAGCCGAAAAAGAAAACTGGCTTGTGTATCCCAATCCTGTTCGTGATATGTTGCATATCCAACTGTCCAATGCTCCTTTCGTGGACAATTTCATTATCGAACTGTTCAGTTTGAACGGTCAACGGTACTTTATGGGAAATTTCCACACGCTCCAAATCAGAAACGGTATCGAACTGCCGGCGTACAACTTGCCTGCCGGTCAGTATCTGTTGAGAATTATTTATGACAAGGAGAGTTTTTCAAAGAAAATAAATATTCAATAAAAAGATCAAGAATAAAAATGTGATAAATTAATGAAAAATTAAAGAGGTGTTTATTCTCATATCAAAGTTCAGTTTTAGAGAGTAAACACCTTTTTTATATGGTCAATTCTTAGCTTAACTTTCCATTCATTAGGCGGAACATATTGCTAAACAAGTAAATATACTGTGTGGATAATGAGTTTAGGTACTACAAATGTTTTCTCAAAAACAAAGACTATTGAAATCCAATATGTTACAATTTTAATCGACTGGATTTGACTACCAAACTAACCAAAATTAGCCTTTTTTTAACTAAAATAATTTGGAATTAACCATAGAATACGTTGCATGCACGTCTCTACAAGAAAAATGGACATTCGTTGGCTAAAATCTTCTAAACTCGCTCCTCCGTCGCTCAAACAGAGAAGATTTTTTAACGCCAACTTGACTGATTTTTAGCTACGCTGACCGTTGGTTCGGCTCACCGAACAAAGTCGATTTTTTAAACCTTATTTTTCAAAAAAACCTTCATAACAGGCAAATCCTCCTACCATCCAAAACCTTATTCGCTTATTGAAAATCTGGAGATTTTATTTTTAACTCGAAGTAGCTTTGAGGCTACGCCGAACGGCTGGTAAACCGCATAATAGCAAGGTACCTTTTTGTGAAAATTGACAGTTATTATTTAAATTCAATCATAAATTCGGTGAGACTTTTTGTTGAAGGGAGTCCAATTTTTTTGCGGATGCGGGCTCTTCCCATTTCTACGCCTTTGAGCGAAATATTCATTAAATGGGCAATGTCCTTGCTCGATAGATTGAGGCGAAGGTAAGCACAAAATCTTAAATCGTTGGGTGTGAGTTCGGGATATCGTTCGTGTAGATGTCGGAAAAAGTTTTCGTGAATTCGGTCGAAATTGGCCTGAAAAATTGCCCAATCATCTTCTGAAGAAAGATTTTCGTCGAGCAGCCGAATGATTTTTTCATAATACTTGTTGGGGTATTGTGATCCTAAAGCTGCTTTTTGTTGCATGATTTCTTCTTTTATGGTGGCCAACACTTCATTTTTTCTGATTAGCGTCATGGTCGAAGTGGCCAATTCCTTGCTCTTCAGCGTCAATTCCGATTCCAGCTTTTCTTTTTCTAATGTCATGATTTGCTGTTCTCTTTTTTCTATTTCTTTTCGCCTGATGTCTTCCTGTTCGATTCTGACCTTTTCCTTTTTCCTGTGAATAATTCGTTGAACATACCAGTAGATTCCCCAAAGTAAAAATAGCACCGCCAAAGTGTAGATAATTTTTGCAGGCGTACTCAAATAAAAGGGTGGTTGCACTTCAAATGCAAAATTTGTTTCTGAGAGAATTTGTCCACTTTCGGATATTGCTTCGGCTTTGAATACATATTTCCGATAGGGCAAATATTTATATTCGATACTGGGCGATGAAGATGGATCTCTCCAAACCACGTCCAATCCTTCCAGTTTAAAACGATACATCACATTGTTTCTTTGAGCATACTCGGGGTAAAAGACCGAAAAAACAACATTGTTTCTGGAATAAGGAATAGTCGGTAAACTGGTGGCTTCGAGCGGTAAAAAGTTCAATTTCTTGTTGGCTGCATCCGAAATTTGAATGCTTTTCAGTTTTAACTGTATGCTGTACTGTGGAATTGGTTTTTGTGTGTAGTTATAAAGTGCCAGTCCATTCTCTAAAGTGAAAATACATTCATTTTCTGAGATAGGAATGATATTTTGATAATCGTCAACGGTTTGATGAAGAAAATCGGCATATTGGACCATATCCACCAATTTGATTTGACCGGGTTTGATTTCAACCAGTGCAGCTTCGCCCGGGCGAACAAACCAATACAGATTTCCTTTGAAATAGCATATCCGATAGGAATTGGAAAAATTTCCGAGCGCTTTGTTTAATTCGTCGAAAGGCACAATTTTTTTACGTATATCGTCGAAAGTATAAAATAAATTATAGTCTGTAAATACTACTCTGTTGTTTACAGAAAAGACGTTAATGGTGTTTAAATGTTGCTGATCAAGAGATTTGTATATGTTTATGTGTTCAATTTTCCGTAAGTCGGGCGTAAGTTGAATGGCAAAAAGCCCGCGATGCAAATGACTTGCCCAAATGGTTCCGGTGTAATCTATTTCGATGTAGCGAATGGGATGAAGAAAATCTTCCACTGCATGGCTGAATTTCCATTTCCCATTCTCTTTTTTGTAAATACACAGTTGCGTATAGGTTCCCTGAACCAATACCTCCACACCATGAATGTTTCCATGAGCGAAACACATGCCTCCTTTTACGGGTGAAACAGGAATGGACCTTGTGGGTGTAACTTCAAAGGTTTCTTCATTGTTGCCACAAAATTGCTGACCATCAAAGGAACTTACATCCCAAACTTGTCCTTTTATTTTTGGGTCGATGGAAAGGTTACGAATGGAGTGATGTTCCAACAATGCTTTGTATAATCCCTGATTGGTTGCAATATAAATATGTGGAGGATAATAACTTACCGAATAAATGGCGCCAATTGCCGGGTAAAAGGATTGAATGCAGCGAAAGGATGAGTTTTGATGAATAAAAGCAATTCCTTTATCCAACGCCAGCCAAATATTGTTGTCGCGGTCGAAAGTAATTCCCAGAACGGTATTGTTTTGAAGGACATTTGAAGAACTGATTGCCCAGATCTTTCGTCCCGACTTGTCTATAGCCACAGCTCCATTTAAAATGGTACCGATCACAATCAATCCGTTTGGCGAAATAACGGCTCTGTTGATTTGTGCTTTTTTCAGTACATCGTCCACTTCAGTGGCAAAACGGGTAAACTTATCTCTATCATAAAGATAAAGACCATCGGAAATCGTAACCATTAAAGCATGTTTATCGTCAAAAGGCAGAATTTTGATTACCGGACTTTTCATGATATTGTTGGGAACTGGAACAAAAGTATTTTGTTGCCGGTCGAAGTAGCAAAAATCTTTCTGAAAAGTATGTGTGTATAAAGTATTTTGATAGAGGTTGAAGAACAAGAAGGAGAAATCGGTTCTGAATCCTTTTACTTCTCCGTTTTTAAATGTAAAATATGAAGTAAAAGATTGAAAAAAAATGGTGCCCTGATCGTCAAAGATATTCCAAACTTCATCGTTCTGCATTTTGTAATTTTTTAGCAAGGCAGACAGGGAAGTATAATTTAATTGTCCAAAACGGTCTCTCTCAAAATAGCCAAATTCTTCAAAAGCGCCAATGTAAATTCTGTTTTTTTTGTCGATCATAACAGAACGCACCAGACCATTTCCGGGAATTTTGTGCAATTTCCACAGGGAACCGTCAAATTCGAGCAGTCCTTCGTTGTTCCCAAAATAAAGGATGCCGTCCAAACCTTGTGCTACCGCCCAATTTTGATTGGCAGCGCGATAATCGTTTTTTGAAAATTGAGTAACGAGCGGAATAAATTCCTGAGCATTTGCTGCGCAAGCACAGAAAATAATGAAAAGCAGATGGATTTTTTTCATAAAGGTGCACATGTCAATTTTTCAAGGTATTAACCGGAGTTCTGGTCAAAAAGTTCATAAGATTATAAAATGATTTTTTCGACAAAATCAATCCGTAAATTCTTGCAGGAACATCAGAAATTAAGAATCTCAAAAATAAGAAAATATTTGTTGACTCAAGAGTTAATAAGGATATTTTTTAGAAATAACCGGCTTAATAAAAAAAAATAAACTGAATTTGGCAATCTCATTCTTAAATTCAGATTTTAATTTTTAAAAATACTTTTTATCAACGCAACTATTTAATTACCAATTATATAGAAACATTTTTAATCATTTTAAAATAAGTCAAAGCTATTTCAAAATACAAACGCCCAAAGTTTTTTAACCCTGAGCGTTTGCTAAGAATGTAATGATAAACTCAAACTACTTTGTAAATATCGATGTTTTCCATGTCGAAAGTTTTGATGAAAGTAGCATGTTTTCTGGTTTCAACTTCACCATAATTGATATATACTTCAGCCGATTTGCGGAACATATCGTTTCGGGTAGCGTCGAGAATCAGCAAATAACCCATGATAATGTGCCCTGCCATTTCTACCAGACGTCGAGCCTGAAAATCGATATATTCCTGATTTTTAGTTTCGATAACACGGCTCACCGAATTTTCATACAGGTTGGTCATAATCATCAATCTTTTTCTGAAAGAATGAAATTCGGGATTGATGGGTAATTTTTCATATTCACGTATTTGCTGAAGATAAGTTCCGGTAGTAACGTGGCGGATGGCAGCTACAACCTGTAATTGGGAAGTTCCTTCATATATGGTCAGAATACGTGCATCGCGATAAAGTCGTTCGCAGGCATAGTCTTTCATAAATCCCGAACCGCCATGAATCTGTACACAGTCGAAAGCATTCTGGTTGGCATATTCGCTGGCAAACATTTTCAAAAGTGGAGTAAAAGCATCGGCCAGACGCTGAAATTCCTTGTATTCGGCTTTTTCTTCAGGTTCGAGACGGCGCTCTTTTTCAATGGCTTCGTACGCTTTGTACATATCGACAAAACGGGTAGTTTCGTACAACAAGGCACGTGAAGCATCGAGCTTGGCCTTTATAAGTGAAATCATCTCAAAAACAGCAGGAAATTCAATAATGGCTTTTCCAAACTGCTGACGTTCTTTGGCATACTTCAAAGCTTCATTATATGCTGAAGCCGAAAGTCCCACCGATTGGGCTCCTACGCCAAGTCGGGCACTATTCATGAGCGACATAACGTATTTTATCAATCCCAAGCGTCTGGAACCAATGAGTTTCGCCGGCGTATTGCTAAAAACCAGTTCGCAGGTTGGAGAGCCCTTGATGCCCAGTTTGTTTTCGATACGGCGAACTTTTACTGTATCATCGTGTTTGTTGTCCACAAGGAAAAGCGACAATCCACGACCATCGGTAGTCCCTTCTTCGGAACGGGCCAGCACCAGTTTAATGTGAGCATCGCCATTGGTAATAAAACGCTTAACTCCATTAAGATACCAAATTCCGTCCTTTTCGTTAAAGGTAGCTTTCAGTTGCACAGCCTGCAAATCGGAACCAGCATCAGGTTCAGTCAAATCCATTGAACAGGTTTGTCCCTGACATACTCTCGGAAGAAATTCCCGTTTTAAGTCTTCGTCTGCAAATTCGTTGATAGTTTCAGCGCAGTCCTGCAAACCCCAAATATTGGCAAAACCCGCATCGGCACGCGAAACCATTTCAGCAGCCATTACGTACGGCACCATCGAAAAATTTAATCCTCCATACTGACGTGGCAATCCAATTCCGTAAAGGCTGGCTTGCGTCAGAACTTCATGGTTTTGTTGTGTCCCGGGAGCATAAACAACACGGTTGTTGACAACTTGAGGCCCTGTATGATCTACTTCTTCGGCATTGGGAGCTATCACTTCTCCACAAATTTCGCCGATAATTTCCAAAATTTTTTCATAATTATCAATGGCATCTTCAAAATCGCGTGAAGCATAATCATATTTGTCTTTGTCGGCAAAATTTCTTTCCTTAAGTGTAACAATTTTCTGCATCAGGGGATGCGAAAGTTGGAATTTTAATGCGGGATTATCGTTATAAAAGTTCATAATTTTACGGTTATTAAATTAAGAAAACAATTGAAGCGCAAATAATAACAGGAAACGTTTAAATAAATTTTATTGATTCGATTTTCTGAAATTTTTTCATTCGCTGGGTTTGTTTCTTATTTTGTGTTTTTCTTATAATATTTTATCATTTTCGGAAGCACATCTTCCACTCTTCCGGAGATTACGTAATCGGCAATTTTATTGATAGGTGCATTGGGATCACTGTTGATGGCAATAATCATGGCACTTTCCTGCATTCCGGCAATGTGCTGAATCTGTCCAGAAATGCCACAGGCAATATACAGTTTTGGACGTACGGTCGTTCCGGTTTGTCCTATTTGACGTTCGTGTTCGGCAAAACCTGCATCAACAGCAGCACGAGAAGCCCCAACTTCTCCTCCCAAAACTTCTGCCAGCTCATAAAGCAATTTGAAATTTTCGGCACTTCCTACTCCATATCCTCCGGAAACAATAATTGGAGCCGACTTAATATCAATTTTAGTTTTTTCGATATGTCGTTCAATCACCTCAATTACAAAGTCTTGGTCCGAAACGTATTTCGAAACTTCCAATCGACGAATTTCGCCCGTATGTTTTGGATCGAAAATCTCCTTTTTCATTACGCCTTCGCGTACGGTTGCCATTTGTGGCCTGCAATCGGGGTTCACAATAGTAGCAACTATATTGCCACCAAAAGCCGGACGAATCTGATAAAGTAAATTCTTATACACTTT
>Ga0228535_1003082_pt1 | contig 13213 bp, 8 predicted proteins | sample SJ1metagenome_FD_168457 | JGI IMG/M metagenome (GOLD analysis project Ga0228535, IMG submission 168457) | Enriched culture of PCE-dechlorinating microbial communities from Ithaca, New York, USA - SJ1 | ecosystem: Engineered > Modeled > Simulated communities (microbial... > Unclassified | place... | reverse complement strand
GCAGCCGTCCGTCCCGCCCTTTTTCCGAAGACAAATGCCTCTGCCAGCGCAGTGCCGGCGAGACGGTTCGCCCCGTGCAGTCCTCCCGCTGCCTCCCCGCAGGCGAGCAGCCCTTCGACTGACGTGGCGCAGCTTCCGTCAATCGCGATGCCCCCCAGGTAAAAATGGGCTGACGGGGCCACGGGCAGGGGCTTGGCAGAAAGGTCAAAACCGTATTTTTTCAGGAATCCCGCCAGCTCTCCATATCTCGCTGACAGCACGCCCTTCCCCACTGCCGAACAGTCCACAAAAACATACTTCGGATTACCCCGTCCCTCGGCTATTTCTCTCCAGGCCGCCCGTGCCATAACATCCCGCGTTGCCCGGTTGCCTTCTTCGCTGTACCTGAGGAGAAACTGTTCTCCAAGGGAGTTTTTCATAACTGCACCGTCACCGAAAAGAGGATTCGAGATCGTGATCCGGACGGGTTCATACATCATGGACGGATAGAACTGGACCATTTCCATGTCGCGAAGAACAGCCCCGGCGTCGTATGCAAGGCCGTAGGAATCGCATGAAACATCCGCAGTGTTGTTGTTCGCGGCGAAGAGAGAAGCTCCTCCTCCGGCAGCAAGGATCACGATACCCGTCCTGAAGAATACCGGTTCCCCGGTATCGCCGTCTATGGCAAGAAGCCCGCAGATCCGGTTATTTCGTGTCCACAGCCGAAGCACGGTCATCCTGTCGCGTATCGAAATTCCGTCCCCGGCGGCCTTTTCCACCAGGGGAACTGTCAGTGCCAGTCCCCGGTTCGTATAGGGAAGATCCCTGTACTCGGAAGGAAAATACCGTGCCGCGGAATGTCCCGGAGGCTGCTTTGCCAGTGGTTTCCCGTCAATTTCCTTGAATTTCACGCCGTAGTCCCGCAGCTCCCGGACGGCCTTCCCGGATTCCATTGAAAATATCCTGCAGAGCCGGGTATCGCTGATCCCTGCACCGGAATCGAGCAGGTCCTTCTCCATCAATGCCTCAGAATCCCCCGATTGACGGTCACCATTGACCACGCTCAGAGAAGCCCCCGAGACGAGGGTATTCCCGCTCCTGCCGGCCCTGCTCTTGCAGAGGAGGGCTATGTTCAGCCCGGACCTCCGGGCCTCCAGGGCTGCGGCCAGTCCGGCCAGCCCTCCGCCGACAACGACCGCATCAAAGTTCTCAGTCTTCATAAAGTGAAAACCGGGTCCTGTCTAGAGTTCCACTTCCTTCGACTCGAACACGCGGACCCGTACCGGGCCGTCCAGCATATCCTTCCGGGACTCCCTGGCCTCCCGGATATGGTCCGTCTTCAGGTGGGCCCTCAGAGACTCAAGATCCTCCCATTCCTCGAAATACATCATGGTAACGTCGTCATCGGTGCTTTTGAAGAGTGTGTAGCTGATGTTCCCCTTCTCTTTTCTCGTAAGCTCGACGGCTTTCCGGGAAAGCTCGACGATCCTGTCCCTCATTCCGGGTTTTGCAGTAAATTTTGCGCTGACGATGATCATGACGTCTCCACCTCCAGATGATTTTGATGCCGGCCTTTGGTGTTTCTTCAGCAGCTGCATGGCAGGCGACAGGCCCATTATACCGCTGCGCCGCTACACTGAAACAGCAAAACTTCAGAAGACTGACCATACAAATGAATTTTATTTTTCTGCTTTTTTAAACGCAGAGTACATTGGGAATCCGGAAAAGAATCGTGGCCTCATGAACTAGTCATAAGCCTTATTTCGTCGGAGCCGGTGCAGAAAAAGTTGTGGATAAAAACCGCCCGCCATATGACCGGCATGAAGTTCTCAATCCAGGAAGACAAAGAGACCTACTGCTTATCTCAGGCACTGCAGCACTCCCAGGCTCCAGGGGCATGAGCCGCAGGTCAGCCGGTTCCCGAGACAGTCCTGCTCGAATTCGTGGCGTTCTATATAGTCGCAGGGGGCCAGGCTGCAGTTTCCGCAGTGGGGGAAGGGGTAGGTTCCAATCTCGCGGCGGTATTCCAGAAATTCCCGGCCGTTCCATATATCAAGCAGCGGCCGTTCATTCACCGAACCGAAGGAAAGGGCATCCACAGGCCTGACCCGTCCATCCGCAAAGCTGGTGAAGGAATGCCACAGGAAGTAGCAGGGGTGTACAGTTCCCCAGGCCGAGATGAATGCGCTGCCTTCCTCGATGAAGTCGCATCGCCGCTTCATTTTCGGACCGAGGGCAGGCAGGCGAAGGTCGATACCCTTCGATCCAGCCAGGGCACGGCTGTCCCCGAAGAGTTTTTCCATCCGCAGAAATCGGTCCTCGTCATAGGCCACAAGGTTCGGGATATGCTGGGGAAGGCCCCGCTTCGATATTTCGGCCACCACGTTTTCCAGAAAGGCGATGGTTTCTTCCCGGCGTTTCACAGGAGCGAGATGCCATTTCGCCGTGTAGTACTCCGAAAGGTCCAGCCCCTGTTCTGCGGCCTCTTTCCGCCGTCTCCGGAAGAGAGAAAGAGTCTCGTCCACGTTGGGGTCGTATGCGACTGCAGCGACCGCTTCCTCCCGATAGGGAAGGATATGAGTGACCAGCAGGAATTCCCCTCCCCGCCCTGCAACCCACTCGATGACCCCGGGAAGCTCGTTCAGCGTATCCCGGGAAAGGACCAGTTCAGCCCCCCATCGGAACCCTGCAGGCCCTACTTTCTTTTTTGCCTTCTCAAGGGCATCGGCCGCACGATTGACGTCATCGGTCTCCCCTCCTGCCCTCATGGAGCAGAAAAGGGCCGGGTCGGCCGCATCCACGGAGATGCTGATCACGTTCGTACCCGCGTCAAGGAGCGAGCATGCCCGTTCTTCGTTCATAAGGGTCCCGTTGGTCTGAAAGCCGATGGATGCACTTTCCGGAAGATGGTGCCTTGCCGTCCGGACGAACTTCTCCAGCCCGGGGTGCAGCAGCGGCTCCCCCACACCGTTGAGGATCAGGGTCTCCAGGGTCGGAAACGCCGGTATGAGCCTCGCGAATGTCGCTTCAGAAAGAAATTCGTCGGCGATCCCCGGGCCGGACTGCTTGACGCACATGGCGCACCGCAGGTTGCAGGCAGTTGTCACCTCGACAAAGAGCTTCGATGGCCAGGCCCGCTCAATGGGAAGGATATTTGCGCTCATCCGACTATAGCCTGCTCCCGGGTCTTGTATCCGAAGCGCTTTTTCATCCGCCACACCAGCTTGTAGACGGGCGGAATGGCCAGCAGGGCCAGAACACCGCCTGCAACAAGGCCTCCGATGGCCACGATGGCCATGGGCGAACGGAACGAACCTCCTGCACCCACTCCCATAGCAAGAGGGGTCATGGCGATAATCGATGTGGCGTCTGCCATGAGGATCGGTCGGAGCCTTACCTTGCATGCTTCGATGATGGCGTCATCCGGGTCCATCCCCTCCCTGCGGGCTATCTCGGCGTAGTCGATGATGACGATGGCGTTGTTCACCACCAGCCCCACAAGCATGATGACCCCCATAAGCCCATAGACCGACATTGGCGTCTCAGTAAGGATAAGCGCAGGCACCACTCCGATGATGGAGAGGGGCACGGTCAGCATGATCACGAAGGCGAAGAGGAACGATTCCAGGATGGCGGCGATCATCAGGAAGGTAAGCAACACAGCCAGTCCGAGGGAGAAGCCGAGTGCACCGAAATTGTCCTGGATGGACTGGATCTCTCCCGAGTATGTGAAGCGATATCCCGGAGGAAGGGGAATTTCCTTCAGTCTCCGGTCGATCACCTGGAAAACCTCTCCTACCGTGGTGCCCGAAACGTTCCCGTCAACGGTGATGGACCGCTGTCTGTCCTTCCGCAGTATCTGGGTCGGCCCCATGGTGTCTTTCAGGTCCGCCAGGTCCCGGAGCGAGACGAATCCCGCTGAGGTGGGAAAGGGAAGGTCCGGAAGCTGGAACGGGCTTGACACTTCTTCCGAGCTGAGCTTCACGAGAATATCGTACTCTTTCCCGGACTCACGGAAAACTCCAGCCTTGAGCCCTGTCACGTACCCCCGAAGGAGGTCGGAAAGGTTCTCGGAACTGAAATTAAGCCGTCCCATGCGAAGCCTGTCCGGGATCATCTGGATCTCCGGCCGGCCCGTCCGCCAGTCAAGGTCAACGTCCACAACACCGTCCACTTCCCGGAGCATGGCCATGACCTTCATGGCAGTGTCGTTCAAAACGTCCACTTCATCTCCCCGGATAACGATCTGGACCGGCTTGCCCCGGACACCGCCCCTTCTTCCTCCTGCGGTGACGCTCGCTTTCATGTCCGGCAGCGCCGCCAGCAGTGGCCGCAGCGGGGCCGCGAACTGGAAGCTTGTGGGCCTCTCAGGCGTGTCCTCGAGGTAGGCCCTCACAGTAGCCCGGTTCATTCCCGCGCGTGAACCGCTGCCCCCGATCACCACGTCCACACCCTTCACGTACGGCTGCTCCATAATGTGCTCCTCGATCTGGCGCACAAGCCTGTCGGTCATGGTGAGCGACGCCGAGGCAGAGGTCTCCATGGAGATGGAAACCTGCCCCTCGTCGGAGGAGGGGAAAAACTGAAAGCCGATCCGCCCCGTAATAGCCACAGAACCGGCTGTCAGACCGGCGAATATGATAATCGCCAGAAAGGGGTGTCCTACTGCGCCTTTCACCAGTACATGGTGGAGCTCATCAAAGCCTTTATAGAGCCACTGCCACCAACCGGTGAGGAAGCGGCTGAGCTTAGAAGGTCCGGAGGAGCTGCCGATACGTGCGGCAAGCATCGGCGTAAATGTCAGGGCCACCCACAGGGAGAAGAGGGTGGAAAAAACCACCGTCATGGCGAATGGGTTGAACATCTGCCCCATCTGACCTCCGGACAGGGCGACGGGAATGAACACACCGAGGTTCGTGGCCGTGGTGGAGAGTACCGCTATGGCGATCTCCTTTGTGCCCCTTTCGGCGGCTTCTATGGGATGGTAGCCCATTTCCTTGTACCTGATGATGTTCTCGATGACCAGGATGGAGTTGTTTACCAGAACGCCTGTCGAAATAGCCAGGCCAAGGGTAGTCATCATGTTAAGGGTGTACCCCGCCAGGACCATGGGCATGAAGGTGGCGATGATGGCTGTGGGCATGACGATTGCCACAAGCAGCGTCACTGAAAGCCGCTGGAGGAAAAGGAACAGTATGAGTGCCGTGAGGGCCGTTCCCGTGATCATGTCCCGGAACACGTTCCAGATGGAGTCGGCGATGAATTCCCCGTCATCGAAGGGTATGGTCATGGTAAACCCCGGCGGAAGAGTCGGCAGAATCCTGTCGAGCATCTCCCTGACGCCCCTGCTGGCCTGCACCACGTTTCCGTCGGGTATGGACCTCAGGCTTATGATGAAGGAGTCCTTTCCCATGTACCGGGCGAGACGACGGACATCCGCCGTACCGTCAGTGACTGTGGCGATATCCGCCAGGCGAACGGAGACACCGCCGGAGAGGGGAATCTGAAGCTCCTCGAGTTCACGGATCGTCACCGACTCCCCCACCACACGGAGAATGGACTCCTGGTCCCCGAGGGAAATTCGTCCCGAAGGAGAGCTATAGTTTGCGCTTTTCAGGATGTTGGTCACCTGCCGGATGCTCAAACCGAGGCTTCCGAGCGCCACGGGATCCAGCTCCACCTGGATCTCCCGTGTCAGTCCTCCGTCAAGTGTGACCTCAGCCACGTCCACCACCTGGGAGAGCTGCATCTGTACCCTGTCCTCCAGGATATCCTTCGCCCTCTGTGGAGGAAGCGTCGAGGTAAACACAATGCCCATGAAGGAGCGGGCGTTCACGTCGAACTTCCTGACCACCGGTTCGTCGGCGTCATCAGGCAGGTTCACGGTCCTTACCCTGTTTGCCACGTCCAGTGCAGCGTCTGCGAGATTTACCTCCGAATCGAACTCGATGAACACGAAGGAGATCCCCTCGAGGGAAGTGCTTTCGATCCGCCTGACCCCCTGGATCTGGCTCACGGCATCCTCTACGGGTTTTGAGACCAGCGTCTCGATATCCTCGGGCCCGGCTCCCTCGTACGTGGTCCTCACAGACACAAAGGGAACCTCGATCTGGGGAAGAAGGGCCACTCCCATGCCCTTCATGCCCGATAATCCGAGCAGAACGGCAAGGATGACGATAACCAGCGTCAGCACCGGCCGCCGGATCGAAATGCGTATGAGGTTCATGGGCTATTTTTCTCCCGAAGAGACCGGGGCCGCCGCCGTGTCCTTCGACGAACCGGCCTTCCCGGCTCCCGGCTTCGGAAGGGATCCGTTGGAGATGACGATCTTCGCCCCGTCGTAGAGGCTCCCGGCGCCGGTTTTCACCACACGGTCGCCCGGCGACAGTCCCTCCGGGACCTCCACGTATCCGCCGCTTCCTTCTCCGGCCCTGATATCCCTATGGACCGCCACATCACCCGACACCACGAACACGTAGGGATTCCCGTTCTCCCGCAGAATGGCCTCGTAGGGCACGGCGATGGTATTGTCCCGTCTCACCATGCGGACCTCCATGCGCACGTAGTCTCCCGGTATGAGCTTGCACTCGGACGGAAGCCGGACGATCGCCCGGAAGAATCCCGTCGCCGTGTCGGCTTCAGGATCCATGCGGAATATTTTCCCCATGGTCTCCCCGCCCCACGGCGCCTTCACCATCACATCCATTCCCGGAGTGATAAGACCCCGTATGGTAGGGGAAATCAGCATTTCCACTTCCCTGCGGTCGAAATCCGCCACCGCGAGAAGTTCCCGTCCCGGCTCGGCGAATTCCCCCTTCTCCGCTGACCTTCGAACCACAATTCCGTTCAGGGCTGACCGTATCTGCGTCCGCGATACGGTCGTCCGGGCATCCCGCAGTTTCGCCGACTCGTCCTTGAGCTGTACGTTGGCCCTGTCAAGCTCCTGCTTCGACGTTCCCCCGGCGTTATACAGCTTCTGCAGGCTCTCGTAGCGGGTCTTCGCGTCCTCGTAGGCTGCCTGCCGGGCACTCAGCACCGCCGCCTGGCTCCGGCTTGCCAGTGAAATGAGCACTTCGCCCTTTTTCACCGTGTCGCCCACTTCCACGTTGATCTCCTCTATTACTTCCCTCGTATGGGAGTTCACCCTCTGTACCTGGGCAGAACGCACGGTACCGTAAAAGTTCCGCCAGATTTCCCATGTCCTCGGCTTCACCTCGTATACGGTGACCGTGATCCCGGAAGGGGGAGCGGGAGGCTTCTGCTGCGCTCCCGAGGGGACGGCAAGGCGATAGCCCAAAAAGCCGAGTCCGGTCAGAAGCAGGACTATCCAGATCAGTACGTTTGCTTTTTTCAAAATATCCATGGAGATCCTCTTTCATCATAAGGGTTCATTAGCACGGTGCCTATTCTATCCTAAACGAAGTCCGTTTGCGTACTGCAAATTACTGAAAATACAATCTTCCGGCTGCATTTCGCTCACTGTTGCCGATTCAAATATCATAACTCTGTCTCCCTGCACTGCATCTTTTTTTTGCCGGGGAAATATCTCTGCTACAATACCCTCCAGGGGTGATAATAATGGACGAAAGAAAGCATGCGCGCAAAGGGTTCGCCTGCCCCCCGTGACTTCTCATCGGACTTGTCGCGGCGGTCGTCGCGGGTATTTCGTGGGTTGTGAAGTTTTTCCGGGGGTAGAACTCCGGACGTACAATTGGTCCCGGACATCCGGGACCGCGGGCGGAATCTGAAAAAAAGGAAGGGACGGAGAGAAACCGTTCCTCCGTCCCTTCTGCTCTCTTGCCTGCTTTCCTGCTACTTCTGCTGCCGCAGTATCCTCCTGAGGACCTTTCCCGTGCTCGAAAGAGGGAACGCTTCTATGAACTCAATGCTCCTGGGCACCTTGAAATGGGCCAGGTGCTTCTTGCAGAAGTCGATGATCTCCCGAGGCGTGACCTGGGCCCCCTCATGAAGGCACACAAACGCCTTGGGGACCTCCCCGTTCACCGGGTGGGGCATCCCCACCACCACGGCCTCGGAGATGGCCGGGTGAGTGTTCATTATGGCTTCAACTTCCTGGGGATAGACATTGAACCCGCCGACGATGATGATGTCGGTCACCCTGTCCAGGATCCGCAGGCAGCCATCATCCATTTGAACATAGTCACCGGTGTTGAACCACCCGTCGGCGAAGCGTTCGGCGGTCACCACGGGATCCCTGAAATACCCGGACGTCACTGACGGCCCTTTTACCCAGAGCACGCCCTCGCCGCTTTCCGTAACGTCCTCGTTCCTGTCGTTAAGGAGTTTCCATTCGTATCCCCGAAGGATCGGGCCCACGGTTCCGAGCCTGCGCTCCGTGTAGTTCCGGTTCACCGCCACCACCGGGGAACACTCGGTAAGGCCGTATCCTTCAATGATCCCCATGCCGAAGACGGCCTTCACCTTTTCGTCAAGCTGGACATTCAGCCTGTCTCCGCCCGTGACGATCATCTTGAGGTTCACGGGCATGGGCGCCCCTTTTCCTGCGGCAACGGTCATGAAATAGAGCATGGTGGGCACCGCCACGATCACGTTGGTCCCCGAGTCGTGGATGGTCTTCATGGCCTCCGCCGGGGGAAGGAAGGACGCAAGGATGGTCTGGCGAAGCTTTTTCACCAGGGGCATCAGTCCGGCAACGGTATAACCGAAGGAATGGAAGTTCGGGAGCACGTTCAGAAGGTTGTCACCTGTTTCAAGGAGATTCAGCGATTCGTACATCACAAGGGAATTGTCGAGAAGGTTTCCGTGGGTCAGGGGAACGGCTTTCGGAAGTCCCGTCGTTCCCGAGGTTGCAAAGATGACGGCCAGTGATTCGTCCTCCGGTTTCGTTTCCCGTACCGTGAAGGCCGGAAGGGGCGTCGACAGCGAACCGGCCACGACAACAGGAACCCCCTTTTCCTCCAGTGCTGTCTTCAGTTCCTCGAGCCCCGGCGCTGCCACAACGGCACACGGCTCGATAAGCTGCAGTGTTCCAATGAGCGAGGGGAGCCCCGACTTTGCGTTCAGGGGAGAAATCGCTCCCCCAAGTTTCCATGCCGCAAGAGAAAGAGCCAGTACAAGGGGTGAATTCGGCAAAAGGACAGCGATCCTGGAGCCCTTCGTGAATTTCGCCCCGGCAAGGACCCTCTCCGTCTCTTCCACCAGGTGAAGAAGATCCGAACAGGTCCACCATTTTCCTTCCCACCAGAGGCAGTCTTTCTCCTTTTCCTGGCGCAGATTGGCCAGGATTATCCGTTCAAGCCTCTCCATTTGTATTTCTCCCTTCGTTTTCGTCTGAGAGCGAAGTCAGATGTCAATCACCTGCTGGTGACAGTTCTTTATTGTAAATCAAAAAAAGCCCTCCGTGCGAAAAAAACACGGAGGGTCAACAAAAAATAAAAAAAGTTACTCCTTTTCCGTATCGGTCTTGAAAATCCTGCCGCTCTCCGCTTTCACGGCGGAAAATGCCTCCTCGAGGAGCCGGCCCATTTCCTCCGCAGCATGTCTCCTCTCCTCATTCGAGGCAAGTGCGAGGAACCGGCGTCCCTTCTCTTCAAGCGCATCCACTGCGGTGACAATGCGGTCCTCGCTCTCCGGTCCGCCGATACTTTCGGGGTCGCTGGAGCGGATCGCCTCCTCCAGCTCTTTCAGTCCAGCGATCGTTCCGGATACCATATCCCTGTACGCGCAGAGGGACATCTCCTCGGCGAGGGATGCGATCCTCGTTGTCAGTACAAAAAGCCTGCTGCGCTTGAGGGACGTCTCCGTATCGGCTTCCCCTGACGAAAGCGAGAGGGCGGAAAGCACTCCGCCTCCGACAGCGAGAAGAAGAAAACCGAGAACGTGGGTCGCAATATACGCGGTTTTCGACAATCCCAGCCAGCAGTCGGATACCGCCGTATTCACCAGGACAAAAGCGGTGTAGAGGGCCGCAGTGGCGGCTGTTTCCCTGAGCAGCGGGAGCGGCACCCGGCCGTTCCTCCCGGCGAACAGGTGAAAGGCCATATAGATCAGGTCCGCTGCAAGGACGATGAGTATCACCCACAGGGACACCCCGAAATTTGCTTCCCTCTCCCCGCCGGGCACCAGGAGCAGCAAGGCGGCTGCCGATCCGGCGAGAACAACGGAAAGTACCGCAAGAAGTAAAAAACCCTTCGTTACCATTCTGTTCATCAGATCGTACTCCCTTCCCGAACTTCGGGGCAGACTGCCGTGTTTTTCCCTTTTTCCAAAACGCTCTTTCTGTCGTGCCGAAGACGAAAGAAACCATGGCGCTGAAAATATATGCTACCATATCTTGCCGGAGATGGAGCAAAAAAGATTTGAAAATCTGAAAGGAATGGTATAGATGGACGAGCAGGCGCTGCTTTCCCTTATACAAAAGGTTAAAAACGGCCTTCTGGACGAAAAAGAGCTTGTACGGCAGATAAAGGCAATGCCCTTCCGTGACCTGGGCGAGGTGAAGTTCGACACTCACAGGGCACTCCGGAAGGGATTCGCTGAAATCGTCTACTGCCCCGGAAAGAGCGAATCCCAGCTGGAGTCGATCGCTTCAGCTCTCGTGGATGCTGAGGCCACCATCCTCTTCTCGAGGGCGACCGCCCGGCAGTACGAGATCGTCCGCAGGCATCTTGCGGATGCCGTCTTTCATGAAAAAGCGGGATTGATCGGCGTCAGGCGGAATGAGCTTCCTCCCTGCCCGGGGCTCACCGTGATCACGGCCGGGAGCAGCGATGTCCCGGTGGCCGAGGAGGCCGCCGTGACCGCAGAGTACATGGGATGCTCCGTGGAAAGGCTCTATGATGTGGGTGTAGCCGGGATCCACAGGCTTCTCGCACATGTGGACGTTCTCCAGAGGTCCAGGGCCATCGTTGCGGTCGCGGGTATGGAAGGAGCCCTTCCAGGCGTCGTGGGCGGACTGGTCTCCTGTCCCGTGGTCGCCGTTCCCACGAGTACAGGGTACGGCGCGAACCTCGGGGGGATAGCACCCCTGCTCACCATGCTGAACTCCTGCGCGTCGGGAATATCGGTGATGAATATCGACAACGGCCTGGGGGCGGGATACTTTGCGGCGCTGGTGGTGCGGCAGTCGAAATAGGAAGCAAAACCAAAGGCGAGATTCTGTCATCCTGAGGAGCGCGGCGACGAAGGATCTCGCGGCTGATCCGGGGGTTGCCGAACCCGGGATCCTTCGCTTTCGCTCAGGATGACAAACAAGGGCTGTCATCCTGAGGAGCGCGGCGACGAAGGATCTCGCGGTTGATCCGGGGGTTGCCGAAACCGGGATCCTTCGCTTTCGCTCAGGATGACACACAAGGGCTGTCATCCTGAGGAGCGCGGCAACGAAGGATCTCGTGGTTGATTTGGGGGTTGCCGAAACCCGGGATCCTTCGCTTTCGCTCAGGATGACAAACAAGGGCTGTCATCCTGAGGAGCGCGGCGACGAAGGATCCCGCGGTTGATCCGGGGGTTGCCGAAACCCGGGATCCTTCGCTTTCGCTCAGGATGACAAACAAGGGCTGTCATCCTGAGGAGCCCAGCGACGAAGGATCCCGGGGTTGATCTGGGGGTTGCCGAACCCGAGATCCTTCGCTTTCGCTCAGGATGACACGAACCACACCCTATTTCCCCGCATACAGCTCCACGATCTTCAGCACCAGGTCCACCGCCTTCTCCATGGAGGAGACCGGAAGGAACTCGTACTTTCCGTGGGCGTTGTGCCCGCCGCTGAAAAGGTTCGGCGTGGGCAATCCCCGCCAGCTGAGCTGTGATCCGTCGGTGCCCCCCCTGACTGGGATGACCTTCGGCTCGATGCCGAGCTGCCCCATGGCCTCCAGGGCGGTGTCAACGATGTGCATCTGCGGCTTGATCCTATCCAGCATGTTGTAGTACTGGTCGGCCATGTCCAGTTCCGCGGTTCCCTGGCCATACCTGCTGTTTATGACAGTCACGGCATCCTCCATGGCTTTCTTTCTCGCCTGGGACTTTCCCGCCGAGTGGTCCCTGATGATATACTCCATCTCCGTGGTCTCCACGCTGCCCGAGAATTTCATCAGGTGAAAAAATCCTTCATAGTCATCCGTTGCGGCGGGGATCTCCCCGGGAGGGAACACGGCAGCGAGCTCCATACCCAGAAGAATGGAGTTTACCATTATGTCCTTCGCTTTTCCGGGGTGAACGGTCCGCCCCCTGATCGTTACCTTCGCCCGGGCGGCGTTGAAGGTCTCGTAACTGATCTCCCCCACTTCCCCGCCATCAACAGTGTATGCGAAATCTGCTCCGAACTTCTCCAGGTCCAGCAGGCTCGCCCCGTGCCCGATCTCCTCGTCGGGGGAGAAGGCTACCTTCACACAGCCGTGGACGAATTCAGGATGGGTTGTCATGTATTCCAGGGCCGCCATGATCTCGGCGATACCCGCCTTGTCGTCGGCGCCGAGGAGAGTGGTCCCGTCTGTGACCACCAGGGTCTCCCCCTTGTATTTCAGCAGGTCGGGGAAGGTGGAGGGAGAGAGGACCACCCGGTCCATTTCGTTGAGGAGGATGTCGCCGCCGTCATAGTCTTCCACCAGGCGGGGACGAACTGTCTCGTCCGTGACCTCGAGAGCCGTGTCCAGGTGGGCGTTGAACGCGATGACGGGGATCTTTTTTTCCGTATTGGCGGGAAGGGTGGCCGTGACATAGGCGTGCTCATCCGCCGCCGCGTCCGAAAGGCCCAGGGTTCTGAGTTCCTTCACCAGCTCCAGTGCAAGGGTCATCTGGCCCGGAGTGCTCGGCACCGTGTCCCTGCCGGAGGCCGCCTGTGTGGGGATCCGGACGTACTTCAGAAATCGGTCCAGTACTGATGGCATGAAAACACACTCCCTGTTTGAAAAAAGGATTCCGGAACCGTCGTTCCTGGTACCCGGCGGATCTGAAAATCAGATTATCGGCGTCTCCGCCGCCCGTGTCAAGAACGGTTCCGCTTCCTCGTTCCACAGGTTGTTTTTGACGGAGCTCCCGCAAGGGGTTTTTTCTGACCCTTTTATCCGAACATTGCCCCCGACGTCGAAAAACCGCCTTCTCGTACCCGTTCTTATCCACAGGAAAGCTGATTTGTCGTCCTGAAAGTACGCTCCATCCGCGCCGCGATCCGCAGAGCGGCGTTCATCTTCACTATCACTCCCCCTTCCCTGTGAATATCAAATATTCATACGATGGAATCGCAGCAGCTCCC
>Ga0228535_1003081_pt1 | contig 13215 bp, 12 predicted proteins | sample SJ1metagenome_FD_168457 | JGI IMG/M metagenome (GOLD analysis project Ga0228535, IMG submission 168457) | Enriched culture of PCE-dechlorinating microbial communities from Ithaca, New York, USA - SJ1 | ecosystem: Engineered > Modeled > Simulated communities (microbial... > Unclassified | place... | reverse complement strand
TCGCGGTTGCCTCTTTCACGGCAGCGGGGATAGCGAAAGCAGATATCAACAGGCTTAGTCTGACTGCGCTTAAGATGGGGGCGCCGGCTTTTATTCTGCCCTATATCTTTGTCTATGGGCCTGAGCTGTTGATGATTCCCGGAGAACGCCACCTGATTATGGTCTTTATCGGCGCGGTCGTTGGTATTTTTGCGTTAGCCGCTTCCTTGCACGGGTACATCTTGGGAAACATGAACATCGGTCAGCGATTATGCTTGTTCCTGGGCGCGCTGCTTTTGATCGCAACAACACTTAGTACCGATATTATCGGCATTGCTCTTGTCGCTCTCGGATTGCTGTGGCATTACTTTGACAGCAAGAAAAGACCCAAAGCGGAGATTGTCTCTGAACAAGCCGAGCTGTGACAGGTAATGGATAATTGACTGAAACAACAATATCATTTTTAAAGGAGTGCAATTTCAATGGCAGGACCACTGGATGGATATAAAGTAATAGACCTGGGGCGTTTTATAGCGGGGCCGTTTTGCGCTTTGCTGCTGGGTGACATGGGTGCTGAGGTGATTAAGGTCGAAGCGCCGGAAGGTGATGACGGACGCAGGATGAAGCCTGCAATTGGTGATTTGAGCACATATTTTATGATTTCTAATCGCAATAAGAGATCGATCACCCTTAATCTGAAGCATCCTCGCGGGAAACAAATATTCTTTGATCTGATCAAGGATGCAGATGTTGTGGTTGAGAACTTCCGGCCCGGAGTCATGGAGAGATTAGGGCTTGGCTATTCGGTTCTGCGCGAACTGAATCCCAGGCTGGTGCTGGTCTCTGTCACCGGATTTGGCCAGGATGGCCCATATGCGATGCGCCCGGCGTTCGATTCCGTCGCCCAGGCCATGGGCGGGCTGATGAATCAGACAGGCGATCCCAATGGGCCCCCTGTTACGGCCGGAACCTGGGTAGGCGACTACGGCGCGGGGACCTATGCCGCTTTTGGCGCCGTACTGGCTTTGCTTAACCGTGAGAAAACCGGATTGGGACAGCATGTGGATGTCGCCTTGCTGGATGCCGTCTTCTCCTGGCTGCGCACCTCAGCTCCCGACTATCTGCTTTTCGGTATTAAACATTCGCGCAAAGGCAATCGCGATCTGTATCGCTGCCCGGTAGGAACCTTCCCGACAAGCAATGGCTTTATCTACATCACTGCGACAACCAGCGAGCAGTTTTATGCCGTTGCCAGGGTTTCGGGGCATCCGGAATGGCTTGATGACCCCCGTTTCTCTACAGAGGTTGGGAGATTAGCAAACTCGGAGGAAATAACCAAATCTATCTCGGCATGGTCTTCTTCGGTCACAACAGACGAGGCTTTGGCTCAGTTGATCGGGGCGGATGTTCCATGCGCTCCCGTTGCCGATATAGAACAGGTCGTCAATAATCCCCAGCTTCAGCACAGGGAGCAGATAGTAAAGGTTAAGACGGAAAGCGGACAGGAGCTGCCCCTAGCGGGTGTCACTGTAAAACTAAGCGATACTCCGGGTTCGGTAAGGCTGGCGCCGCCAGGAACCGGCGAATATAACAAGGAGTTTTATTGTGAGCGCATGGGTATGGCGGAGGCTGAATATGAAGAACTTCTACAACAAGGCATAATTTAAAGCGCCAGTTAAGGAGAATGCTTATGACAAACGATAGATACACTGAGGTTACGGATAAACCGAGGGTGGAGTATAAAAACCTATTGGTTGACAGCGGTGATAAGATCGCAATTGTGACAATTAACAGACCGGAGGTATTAAACGCCTTAAATCAAGAGACGCTGCGGGAGATAAAGCAGGCGTTTGATAATCTTGCCAGGGATCCTCAGGTCAAGGTAATAATACTGACCGGCAGCGGAAGCAAGTCCTTTGTCGCCGGGGCAGACATATCCTTTATGCAGCCCTTAAATGCTGTGCAGGGTTTCGAATTCGCCAGAAACGGACAGGAAGCGTTTATGAGCATTGAAGGCTGTCCTAAACCGGTGATCGCGGCGGTAAACGGCTTTGCTCTCGGCGGCGGGAACGAATTAGCGATGGCTTGCGATCTTAGAATAGCTGCCGAAACGGCGAAATTTGGGCAACCCGAAATAAATTTAGGCATCATTCCCGGTTTTGCGGGAACCCAGCGTTTGAGCCGCCTGGTTGGGAAAACGAAAGCTAAAGAAATGATTTACACCGGCGAGATGATAGGGGCGAACGAGGCGTATCAACTCGGATTGGTTAACAAGGTTGTATCGCCTGCCGATCTCATGACGGAGGCCGTAAAGATAGCCGTAAAGATAGCCGCTAAGAGCTCTGTTACCCTGAAGTTAGCCAAGTCAGCAATAGACATTGGGTTGGAAACTGACTTCAATACAGGCAGCATCCATGAAGCCGAATTGTTTGGATTGTGTTTTGCCACCGAAGATCAAAAAGAGGGAATGGCGGCATTCCTTGCCAAGAGACAGGCCGAGTTTAACGATCGCTAACCGTACTAATGTAGCTGGGAGAAAGGGGCTGCCCAAATGGAGAACATTATATATAAGCTGGAAAGCGGCATTGGCTATATTATCCTGAATATACCGGAAAAGGCCAATGCTATGACAGCAGAATTAAAGGAAGACTTATATGAGATATTGCGCAAGGTACGCAACGACGTCTCAGTAAGAGCAATAGTGATTACCGGCAAAGGTCATGCCTTCTGTGCCGGGGGCGATCTTAGCACCATGGGTAATAAACAGTCGGCGGTCCAAGGCAGGGAAAGAATGAAATGTGCGGCGGATTGGGTAAAAGAATTGGCTAATATGGAAAAACCGACGATAGCCTGCGTAAACGGAGCAGCGTTTGGAGGGGGGCTTAGCCTCGCCCTGGCTTGTGACTTTATCTTTGCCTCAGAGACAGCCAAATTCTCCTGCAGTTTTGTAAAAGTCGGACTGGTCGCTGATACCGGAGCGCTCTACTTTTTACCGCGCAGGGTTGGAATGGCCCAAGCAAAGCACCTGGTTATAACCGGCGAGATTTTATCGGCTGCCGAAGGGCAGAAGATAGGTCTTGTTGACAAGGTATTGCCACCCGAAGAGCTTGAGCAGTATACAAACGAGTTCGCACAGAAACTGGCTAAAAGCGCGACATATGCTATTGGCATGAATAAGAAGATTTTAAACCAAAGCTTTGAACTGAATCTCACTACGCTGTTGGACATGGAAGCGACTTATCAGGCAGTAGCTTTTCAAACCTCGGATCATAAGAACGCAGTTAAAGCCTTTTTCGGAGATGTTGATAATGAGTTTATCGGTAAATAATTACTGACAAAGGAAAAGAGGGGTGCCAAAATGGCAATAAAAACAATAGGAGTAATAGGCTTGGGCACAATGGGCTCGGGGATCATCCAGATCTGCGCCGAAGCGGGCTACCAGGTCAAAGTGTTAGCGAGAAAAGAAGACTCCATCAAAAAAGGCAAAGGGAAAATCGAAGCCTTCATCAACAAAGGCATCGAAAAAGGCAAAGTAACCGTCGAGCAGAAAGAGACCGTGTTATCCAGGATCCAATGGACCCTGGAAAAGAACGATTTTGCCGACTGCGACCTCATCATCGACGCGGCCGCCGAAGACATGGAACTGAAGAAAAAGATGTTCGCCGAAATGGAAGAGATCGTGCCGGCCCACGCCATCTTCGGCACCAACACCTCCAGCCTGTCCATCGTGGAAATGGCGGCAGCCACCAAACGGCCGGACAAGGTCATCGGCATCCACTTCTTCAACCCGGCCCAGATCATGAAACTCGTGGAAATAGTGAAAACCATCGTCGTCTCCGATGAAACCGTCGAGATCACGAAAAAATTCGTCGATTCCCTGGGCAAAACCATCATCTACGCCAAAGACTACCCCGGCTTTATCGTCAACTACCTCCAGTACCCGCTGCGCCTGCACGCCATCCGCATGGTCGAGCAGGGACTGGCCACCGCGGAGGACATCGACAAGGCCGCCAAGCTGGGGTTGGGTCACCCCATGGGTCCGCTGGAGCTCCAGGACATGGTCGGACTGGACATCACCTACAACGCCTGCAGCGCCATCTACGAAGAGACGAAAGACCCAAAATTCGCGCCGCCGATCCTCATGAAAAAAATGATCGCCGCCGGCAAGCTGGGGAGAAAGAGCGGCGAAGGCTTCTACAAATACGAAAAGAAATAGCGAGTTAGGCAGGTAATGAACATGGCATACAAAAACCTAGTGCTGACAAAAGAAAACGGCATCGCCGTATTAACGGTCAACCGGCCGGAGGTAAGAAACGCTTTAAATAAAGAGACCGTGGGCGAGATCAGACAAGCCGTGGCCGAAGTCAAAGGCGATGACGACATCAAAGTATTGATCGTCACGGGGGCCGGGGACAAAGCCTTTGTGGCCGGGGCGGACCTGGCTAGTTTGAAAACGCGGGGTATGATCGAGACCCTGCACAACGAAAACCAAATCGTCTTAAGCGAACTGGCCAACCTGGAAAAACCGGTCATCGCGGCAGTCAACGGCTTTGCCCTCGGGGGCGGCTGCGAACTGGCCCTGGCCTGCGACATCAGGATCGCCGCCGAGGGTGCCAAATTCGGCCAGCCCGAGCCGGGCCTGGGCTTCCTGCCGGGGGCGGGCGGCACCCAGCGCCTGCCGCGCCTCGTCGGAGCGGCCAAAGCCAAAGAGCTCATCTTCACCGGCGACATCATCGGCGCCGCCGAGGCCGAAAAAATAGGGCTAGTCAATAAAATCGTGCCGCCCCAAGAGCTTATGAACGCCGCCTTCGAAATGGCGGGCAAGATCATGAAAAAAGGGCCGCTGGCCATCAAAATGGCGAAAACGGTCATCGACCGGGGCCTCGATCTCGACCTCGACAACGCCCTTCTCCTGGAGCGTGTCAGCCAGACCATCCTCTTTGGCAGCGACGACAGAAACGAAGGAATCAACGCCTTCTTTGAAAAGCGCGCGCCGGAGTTTCAGGGCAAATAAAGGTACACAACAAACATAGGGAGGGAAAAGAAATGCAAGACGTAGTAATCGTAGGGGCAGTGAGAACCGCCGGCGGGAAAATGGGCGGAACCATCCAAAACGTCGGAGCGGCCGAACTGTCGAGCCTCATCATAAACGAAGCCCTAAAAAGAGCGGGTATCGAAAAAGAGAGCGTAGACGAAGTGATCTGGGGTCAGACCAAACAGACGGCGGACCCGGCCAACATCGCGAGATTCGCGGCCCTAAAATCAGGGCTGCCCATCGAGACCCCGGCCTACACCGTGCACCGCCAATGCGGCTCCGGGATGCAGGCCGTCAACAGCGCGGCCCAGATGATCCAATGCGGGCTCGCCGACATCATCGTGGCGGGCGGAGTCGAGAGCATGAGCACCGCGGCCTTCTACCTCACCAAAGCGCGCTTCGGCTACACAGCCGGCAACGGCGTGCTCTATGACTACAACACCGAGAGCCAGCCGGGCTCGCAGCCCCGGGACATGTTCGGGACCTTCAACATGGGCGAGACCGCCGAAAACCTGGCCGAACAATACAACATCAGCAGAGAAGCACAGGACGAATTCGCCTTTACCAGCCAGGAGCGAGCCTACGCGGCCATAACCGAAGGCAGATTCAAAGAAGAAATCACCCCCGTCTGGCTGCCCAACAAAAAGGGCGATCCGATCCCCTTTGAAGTGGACGAGCACCCGCGCCGCGTGACCATGGAACAACTGGCCAAGCTGCCGGCGGTCTTCAGAAAAGGCGGCACCGTAACGGCAGGTAACGCCTCCGGGAGAAACGACGGGGCCGCCGGCATGATCATCATGTCGGCCAAAGAAGCGGCCAAACGGAACATCAAGCCGCTGGCCGTCATCCGGGGACAGGGCTCGGCGGGCGTCGACCCGAAGATCATGGGCATCGGTCCTGTCCCGTCTACGAAAAAGGCGCTGAAAGTGGCGGGGCTGACGCTGGATGACATCGGGCTCATCGAACTGAACGAGGCTTTTGCCGCCCAATCGCTGGCTGTCATCAAAGAAATGGGTCTGGACAGGAGCATCACCAACGTCAACGGCGGAGCGATCGCCTTAGGCCATCCGCTCGGCTGTTCCGGCGCGAGGATCCTCGTCACCCTGATCCATGAAATGCGCCGCCGCAAGGTCAAATACGGCCTGGGCACATTGTGCTGCGCCGGCGGACAGGGTATCACGACGGTTATCGAGGCGTTTTAGGCGAATGTTGCTTGTTGCGGAGTTATTGCCCTGGGACAATCCGTAAGGTTGCTCGGGAGCAAAAACTCCGTGATTATTTAGGGACAGCTATAACCACGCGGGAAGAGAGGGCGAACGGAAATGCTGCGGACAAGAGTTACAGAGCTGTTGAAAATAAAGTACCCCATTATCCAAGGCGGCATGCAATGGATCGCCAACGCGGAACTTGCCGCTGCGGTTTCCAATGCCGGCGGATTAGGCATTATAAACTCGGGAGTCTTTGCTGACAAAGAATACCTGCGTGCTGAAATCAAAAAAGCAAAGCAACTTACGAAGCAGCCCTTTGGTGTAAACATATCACTGTTTCCAACGCGCAACCCAAGGGACAACGAGGGATTTATCAAGGTAGTGGCCGAAGAAAATCTGAATGTTGTGGAAACATCAGGAAGAAGCCCGGAAAAAATAATAGATATATGCAAGAACAACAATATAAAGGTGATTCATAAGGTAACGGCTGTCCGGCATGCCCAAAAGGCAGAGGAAGCAGGGTGTGATGCCGTAATCATCGATGGATTCGAATGTGCCGGACATCCGGGAGAAAATGATAATACTTCTCTGATCCTGATACCTTTGACGGCAGATGCCGTAAAGATACCGGTTATTGCGGCCGGGGGTTTTGGTGACGGGAGGGGATTAATGGCTGCTCTCGCTCTTGGCGCCGAAGCAATCTTGATGGGGACGCGTTTTATGATGACCTGGGAATCCCCTCTGCATATAGCCTTTAAAGAACATCTTGCCATAAACGGCGCCGAGACGGACACTGCCTTAATTATGCGTTCCTTGAAAAATACATCCAGGGTGTTAAATAATGATGCGGCCAAGGAGATTGTACGGTTGGAAACGGGCGCCGGGAATTATGAAAACCTGCTGCACATAATAAACGGGCGCAGGGGAAAGCAAATACAAGAAAATGCTGATATTCAAGGCAGTTTACTGCCGTGCGGGCAAGTGATCGGATTAATCCATGATATTTCCGCTGTTCATGAAGTGATTAAACAAATAGTTTCGGACGCTTTGAAAATTCAAAGGAAGCTGGCAACGATTGATAATGCTGAAAAACATCTGTAAGATATTGCTCGTCCTTTTAGTCGCAGCGAATATAATCAGTCCTTTTTTCCCTGGGAAAATTGATATAGTCAACGCGCTTCTAGGAATCGGTATTGCAGGGACTGCCATACCGAACATGACCGGTTCTTACAAACGACCGACAATGGCCTTTTTAATAGCGGGCAGTGTTATTATGCTGTATGAACGACAGCCATGGGGCATCTGGATCTCCGGCATAAACTCCATGATAAACATTATAGCTATCATAATGGTAATGCAGCTGTTCAGTATACCGATATGGCTGGGGGGTTATGAGGAAAGTATAGAATATTTGCTGATTAGAAGAATGAAAAATGAAAGAAAAATATTTTTATTTACAAGCGTTCTTTCCCACTTGTTCTCCAGTTTTCTACTCTTGGGCGGTATACCTGTGATGGTTTCATTATTTGGAGATGCATTAAAACGCAATGTTCAAGAGTATGAACGCTTTTTTTCTACAGCCGTGAGCAGAGCCTATGCCGTTGTAATATTTTGGGCGCCGGGAGCAGTCAGTGTGCTGCTTGTTATGGAAGCAACGGGGATTAACTGGTATGAGATATTTTTGCCCGGTATTGCTATGAGTATCATTGGTTTGGTTACCTCGGTGGCTATGGAGTGGTCGTGCAGGCTGTCACCGGCGCAGCTTGCTTCCGGAGGAATGAGCGATGAGGATAGTCGCGCAGGATTCGAAGAGGGCTATGCCTGGCGTAAAATTGGAGATATTATTATTGTTGTGGCAGGTATGATCGTATGTATTTTAGCGTATGAAAGGATTGTTGACACGACCGTATCCTACCGCATAATGCTTGCAGGTTTGACTGTAGCCTCACTTTGGTTGTTGAAATACCACAGCCATCCTAAGAGAACCCAAGTTATGATAAATTATTGGAAGAACGACGTTGCTAAAGTTATTGATATCGCGGGATTGCTTGTTGCAATGAGCATTTTTGCTAAAGCCATCGATACTGTCGGCTTTTTGGAATACTTTCAACCGCTCATAATCCGTTTAGATAATGGATACGGCGGCATTCTTCTGGTGATAATCCCCCTGGTGATAGTCGTTTTGTCTGTAATCGGCTTACATCCTTTTATTACGGTGGTTCTTATAGGGAAGATGCTGTCAGGTCTCCAGCCGGATATACCGGCGTTATTGCTGGCCATGTCGCTAAGCCTCGGGTGTGTCACCTCCTATCTGCTGTCTCCCTTTGCCGGACTGATTCTTACGCTTTCCTCTTTCTTGAACCGTTCGCCGGCAGAAATATCCCTGAAATGGAACGGGGTGTTTGGCATTATTCTTTTTATGGAAGGGATACTCGTATTGTATATTTTCAAACTGTTTGTTTCTTGATATTTTCCATGGCTGCACAATTTCTCATAATTTGTCCGCATTCAATTTTTTTGTTTTTGTTTTTCTGCTTTGACTTTCTGCCTTTCGACTTGACTTTTCGGCCCGGTCGGGGGTAAAATGTTATAAAGCGACCTGATGCGTGCGTGACATCATTGTTTCGTAGGACGGCGGGTATTTTCCGGGATAATTGAAAAACGGTAGGAAGGTAAGATGGCAGGAATAAGGTCTTCTTGTGTGCGTGAGCCTATTTTCTATTGCGCCGCTTGGCGCGGATTTGGCACGCTGACATGGCTTTTTCAAGACTCCTGCCCGGAGTCTTTTTTGTTTGGTAATTTGAATGAAATGAGGAAAGAGGAGCTGAGAAAATGAAGGGAAAAAGACTGATTCTATTGACAACGCTGCTGATTCTGACAACGCTCATCAGCATGAGCGGGTGCTCGAAGCCTGCCGCGCCGGCGGGGGAGGCCAAACCGCAAACGATTGAAATCCGGCTGGCCCATTTCTTCCCGGCCACACATCCGGCCGAAACCGAGCTGATCCAACCTTGGGCTGCCGAGATTGCGGCGGCGACCGGAGGCAAAGTGAAGATCACCAGCTATCCGGGTGAAAGCCTGCTGCCTGCCGCTCAGATTTATGACGGTGTCGTAAGCGGCATTGCGGAGATGGGGCTTTCGTGTTTCTCCTATACGAGGGGACGCTTCCCGGTACTGGAGGTTTTCGAACTGCCGGGTATCATCTATCCCGATTCCAAGGCGGCCAGCAAGGTGGCCTGGGAAGGGATAAAAACCCTCAATCCCAAAGAAATCCAGGATACTAAGCTGCTTATGGTCCTGACAACAGGCCCCGGAGATCTCTACACCAAGGTGCCGGTAAGAAAACTCGCCGACCTGAAAGGAATGCAGATACGCGCAACGGGATTGAGCGAAAAGACACTCGCGGCCCTGGGGGCAAAACCGGCGGCCATGCCGCAGTCGGAGGCCTATGAGGCTATTTCCAAAGGATTGGTCAAGGGAAACCTGGGACCGGTTGAGGTCTTAAAGGGCTGGAGACAGGCGGAGGTCACGGATTATGTGACCAGAACGCCCTTCCTTTACAACACGCTCTTCTTTATCACGATGAATCTCGACAAATGGAAATCGCTGGACGAGGCAACCCAAAAGGCGATCGAAGCAGTGAGCGAGAAATACTTCAATGACGTCGCTTGCGGCTTGTGGGATAAACAAAACGCCGATGCCTGGAAATGGGCTGTTGAACAGGAAGGTATGAAAGAGATCGTCTTGACCGACGCCGAGGCGGCTAAATGGATCAAGCTGATTGAGCCTATTCAGGATAGTTTCGTCGCGGATATGAATAAAAAAGGCTTTGAGGGTCAAAAGATCCTCGATACCGTCAAGGCGTTGGCGGAAAAGCACGCCCAAAAATAGAGCTGACGGCACGAGACGCGATGAAGCTTGAGGGAACCCGGAGGGAGATGTGAGGCAAATGATGGAGAAGATCGATACGATAGTGACCAGATTAAGCAAAGAGATGGACAGAATAGCGGGGTATTGCGTTGTCGGCGTGATGCTGTTCGTTGTCAGCAATATCCTGCTGCGCAAACTGTTCAATCTGCCCATACCGGGCGCCTATGAGCTCGTCGGCTATCTGACCGCCTTGGCGGTCAGCCTGGCGCTGGCCTATTGCGCTGTGCAGAACGGGCATATCGGTGTTGAGTACATCATCGACAGGTTCCCGCAGCCGCTGCGCGCGGGGGCGGCCCTCGTCATCCAGCTTTTTTCCGCCTGTTTTTGGAGCCTTGCCGCCTGGCATACCGCCGGCTACGCCCGGAGCCTTATGATAACCGGGGTCGTTTCTCCGACGGCCCAGCTGCCCCTATATCCGGTGGTTTATCTGATCGCGCTGGGCCTTTTGGCCCTCGGTCTTGTTGCGGCGGTTAGGTTTCTTCAGCGTGCGGCCTTGTTGTTCGCGGCAGAAAAGAACACCGACAGTCCCCCGCAGCCTGGGCTGCTGGCGGAAGCGAAGGAAGGCAGATAGATGAGCGGTATCGTTGTTGGCTTAGTCGGAATAGCTGCTTTCTTCGTATTATTGATAATCGGCATGCCTATCGCCTTTGCGATGGCCCTTGTGGGCTTTGCCGGATTCAGCGCGCTTACGTCGGTGACTGTCGGTTTCAACATGGTGGCGAAGGAGCTTTTCAACAGCCTTTCTTCATACAGCCTGAGCGTCATCGCCATGTTTGTCTGGATGGGCTTTTTGTCCTATTATTCCGGCATCGGCACCCGCCTCTATGTATTGGCTTACCGCCTGATTGGGCATTGGCCGGGCGGCCTTGCCGTAGCGACTCAGGTGGCCTGTGCCGTATTCGGGGCCATCTGCGGCTCCAACACCGCGACCGCCGCGACGATGGGGGCAATCGCTCTGCCCGAGATGAAAAAATATAAGTACGATACCTCTTTAGCCACTGCCAGCATCGCCGCCGGAGGGGCTTTAGGGGTCTTGATCCCGCCGAGCGTTATCTTTATCGTCTACGGGATTGCGACCGAGCAGTCGGTCGGGAGGCTTTTTCTGGCGGGGATCATTCCCGGGATATTGTTGATGTTTCTTTATATTGCGGTGATAATCTTCCTTACGGTGCGCCGTCCCGAGCTTGGACCGGCCGGCCCGAAGATGAGCTGGCTTGAAAGGGCACAGGCCATGCGCGGCGGGTTGCTGGAGGTTCTTATCATTTTTGCGGTCTCGATGGGCGGGCTCTTTGCCGGGTGGTTTACACCCACCGAGTCCGGGGCTGTGGGCGCGGGCGGAGTTCTGGCGGTAGCCTTGATCGGAAAGAGGCTGTCCCGCGGGGATTTCAAAAAATCGCTGCTCGATACCACGAGGATTACGGCGATGATCATGCTCTTAATTGCCAGCGCCATGATTTTCGGGCGCTTTATGGCCATTTGCCGGGTGCCTTTTGCGGTTGCAAGCTGGGCGGGCGGTCTGGATTTGCCGGCAGTTGCGGTTCTTGCTATCATCCTGGGGATCTATTTGATTCTGGGCTGTTTTATCGACGCGCTGGCGCTGGTTCTCTTGACAATCCCGATCTTTTATCCGATAGTGGTCGACACCCTGGGTTATGACCCGATTTGGTTCGGCGCCATTGTGGTTCTGGTAGTGGCGATGGGGGTCATAACCCCGCCGGTGGGGATGAATGTCTATATTATCAAGGGGGTGGCGGGAGATGTTGCGCTGGAAACCATCTTCAGGGGAATCTGGCCGTTTCTTTTCGCGATTATCATCTGTATCATCATCCTCATTATCTTTCCGGGGCTGGTCACTTTCCTGCCCAATCTGCTGATGGGGTAAGCGCTTTTTATGACTGGAACAGCTCCGTGCTGAAATAGCGCTCCGCGGTGTCGGGCAGCACAGTGACGACAGTCTTGCCGTGCCCCAGCCGACGGGCAAGCTGCAAAGCGGCCCGGACGTTTGTCCCGCTGGAGATGCCGACCATCATACCCTCTTTTTTCGCCAGGAGTCTGGTCGTTGCCAGGGCTTGCTCATCACTGACCGTGATTATTTCGTCGATGATAGCGCGGTTCAGTACGGCGGGGATGATCCCGTCGCCGATGCCCTGCTGGATATGGGTGCCGATGAGGCCGCCTGAGAGAACGGCGCCTTGTTCAGGCTCGACGGCGGCGATGATGATGCCCGGAAATCTTTTTTTGAGCACCTCGCCGACTCCGGTCAGCGTTCCTCCGGTGCCGATGCCGGCACAGAAGGCGTCGATCGGTCCGTCCGCCTGCGCTAAAATCTCAGGGGCTGTCGTCTCCCGATGGACCCGGGGGTTGTTGGGATTTTCAAACTGCTGCGGAACAAAAACTCGCTTGTCGTTTGCGGCCATATTCTCTGCTGTTTTGACACATTCTTCGATAGCCGCTCCGATGTTGCCCCGGTCTTTGACTAAAATGACCTCGGCCCCATAGTTCTCCAGGAGTTTTCGGCGTTCGACGCTCACGGAGTCAGGCATCACTATTTTTACGGCATAGCCCCTGACCGCCCCTACCATAGCCAAGCCGATGCCCTGATTGCCGCTGGTCGGCTCGACAATGATCGAGCCCGGGGTAAGAAGTCCGGCTTGTTCGGCGGCTTCCACCATGGCCAGGGCGGGACGAGACTTGATGCTTCCGCCCGGATTCAGGAATTCGAGCTTGACGAGGACGCGGGCATCATCAGGACCGGGTAAACGCTGAAGCTCAACGAGCGGGGTTCTTCCTACCGCTTCCAGGATAGTTCGGTAATACTTATGCAAAAAAATGCCCCCTTATATAATGCTGCCGCAAAGGCAGCCGCTTAGATTGCTGCCCTGCAAACACAAGCGATGCAAACTATATATTATGATATTGGATATAATCCATTTTATGCAAAACGAGACAAAAAAGCCTCATCTGCTGCCCGCAAGCGGCAAATGAGGCTTTTTCGCCGAAAGGCTCGGCTTCACCGTGCTTTTTTAGGCCATAAACACCTTCAGATCGTCTTCGACTGTGCTG
>Ga0228535_1003076_pt1 | contig 13251 bp, 9 predicted proteins | sample SJ1metagenome_FD_168457 | JGI IMG/M metagenome (GOLD analysis project Ga0228535, IMG submission 168457) | Enriched culture of PCE-dechlorinating microbial communities from Ithaca, New York, USA - SJ1 | ecosystem: Engineered > Modeled > Simulated communities (microbial... > Unclassified | place... | reverse complement strand
GCGGCTGGCGCCGGAGCTCTTTGTGCCCATCGCCGTGATCGCTTATCTTTATCTGGGATTCGCCTACGGCGGCTATCCCTACCTGATCAAATTCATGGTGCCCAAAAAGCTCTTGGCCATCAAGCCCGCGCCGCCGAAAAAGAAGCGCAACATCACCTCCGGCGAGAAGATGCTCTTTGCCGTCGTGGCCTGCGTGCTGCTGTCGTTTCTGCTGCCGGTTGCCGCGCCGCTGATTCTGTCGCTGTTTTTCGGCGTGGTCATCCGGGAATCGGGCATCAAGGAATTCATTGACCTGCTGCAGGGGCCCATTCTTTATGTGTCCACCATGTTCCTGGGCCTGCTTTTGGGCGTGCTGTGCGACGCCAACACGATCATGGATCCGAAAGTGCTGCCCCTCTTGCTTCTGGGCATTCTGTCGCTTTTGATTTCCGGCATCGGCGGCATTCTTGCCGGCTATATTTTGTATTTTGTGACGCGCGGGAAGTTCAATCCGGCCATCGGCATCGCCGGCGTGAGCTGCGTGCCCACCACGTCCAAGGTGGCGCAGAAGGTCGTCTCCAAGGTCAACCGCGGAGCCATTATCTTACCGGACGCGCTGGGCGCGAATGTCAGCGGCGTCATCACCACGGCGATCATCGCCGGTATTTTCTGCAGCCTGCTGGCCAAATAAGCAAGGAGATCAACAATGAGCGGATGGACGGAAGCTTTACTGACCTATGGACTGACGATCGTCATTGCCTTCGGCATCGCCGGGCTTATTCAGCTGATGGTCGTTCTTCTGGAAAAACGAAACAATAAGGAACCCTGAAGTCCCGGCCCGGCAGCGGGCGGACATTACGTTCTTGAAATTCGTCCGATATTCTGATTAATTGGCCTGGAGAGGTTAGAAGGTTTTATGACAACGAAATCCAGGCCCGTTGAAAAGAATCATCAATGGGTTTCATCGGCGCTGAAGGTGAATCTGGAGCGCACGGCGGCGGAGGTCCAGATTCCGCCGCAGTATGCTCCGCTTCTTGCAATTGTTCAGGACCACTACGGTCTGCAGAAAAAGACGCGCGAACTGCTCACCGAACTCAACCATCCCTACGTCAACTGGGAGTTTGTCCTCAAGGAGTTGAAGACCATCTCCATCGGGGATTTTTACATTTACAACAGCCATCCCGAGGGACTGGCCGCCCTGTCGATTCTGCTTTCCATCTACTTCGACATTCTGAAGTCGTCCGCTTCCGAGGACATCAAGGACAGCGCCATTCATTACCTTTTCGACTATGCCGACGCGGTCATTCTGCAAAGCAGCGAGATGCTGGAGCGCAATCTGTCGCTGTTTCCGCCGTTCATCGACGCTTTCCTGGCACTGGCGGAAGGCGAATCCGCCCTCTTCAAAAAGTGTTCGTCCTACCTGAAGCGGATTCTCCGGGCGATCGCCGAAAAAGACGTCCGGTTGACCACACCCGCCTTCGATGCGCTTCTGTACAAAATGTTCCGGACGACTTACGGATTCTGGCTCGGCCAGCCGGATCCGGCGCTGTGGCTGATCGCGGAGCGGCGGGCCGACGAGCCGCCGGATGAAAGCGCCTATCTGGAACTGATCCGGCCGCTTTCCCACCACCGCTTCCGCCGGCTGATTCTGGATCTCGAGGCGCTCCGTCCGCGGGACGGGGAACCGCCGGGGGCGCGGATGAAGGATTTTCTGGCGCTGCCGGATTATTTTTCCATCATCGACGGCTATCTCCACGTGGCCGACGCGCTCGAAAAATCCGAGGCTTACTCGGGCCGCCATCTGGTCAAGCTCGATTTCCTCTTCGGCGTTATGTCGGCGCCGGGGCTGCGGGACATCCATGTCAGCGCCATGCGGGAAATCAATCATTCGCTCAAGCTGGTTTTCCAGGAGGAGAAAAAGGAAAACCTGGGCGATTTCGTGCGCAAGATTTTCGGTTTCCTGAAGAAGAACACGTCGCAAAACGAGTTTCGCGGCGCGAGCATCGACTGCATCGTCACGGCCGCCCGCGAAGTCTTCGCGCAAAACGCGCATCCGCTGGTGGAGATCTTCATCGACGAGCTGATCACTTACGGCTTCGAGTATCCGGACATCCAGGGGTCCACCGCGGACTGGCAGGTGCGGGTCAATCCCGAGCACATCCGGACCATCCGCGCCTGGCTGGAAATCATCGCCATGAAGCCGCGCTGGACCAAAAGGCTGATTTCCGCGCTCATCGTCAATCTGAAGATCGGCGGCATTTTCATCCGCGACACGGATCTGATTCAGCGCGACATCTCGCGTCTGCTGAATGCCGACATCGCGCCGGCCTACAATCTGATCAAGCAGCTTTTGCGCCTGTTCCCCGTGTATTTCAGCGAAATCGGCGCCGAAGGGGAGCTGCGCGACATCACCACCCGGGTGGACGAGCTGTCTTTCCGCAACGACCGGCTGGTGGGATTTTTGCGCAAGCAGTCCCACGTGGAGAGCAACAGCCTGCTCGTCGAATTCACCGAGGACATTTTCCGCTTCTGGTTTTCCGGCGACAAGCGCTTCATCCGCAAGCATATTCCGGACGAGGTGTTCGACGAGGTCCACAATGAAGGCGTTTATTTCGACGGCATGCACAAGGCGCTGGGCAGCCTCTATCTCCGGGCGGATGAAAATCCCCGGAATTTCCTGGAATGGGACAAGGCCAGGATTGCCCGGGACGTTGCGCAGATTCCGGACATTCCGGATGTCGACCGGGAGCGCGTGGCGCTGATGATCCGGATTTATCAGCTGGTGTACAAAAAATATTTTCCGCAGTACTTCGACCTGCTCAAGGATCTGGAGTCCGCCAACGCCTTTGCCGCGCAGGATATTCAGTCCCTGAAGCGGTCGCTGGCCGGAAAAAATTACTACCGGAGCCTCGCGATCATTCTCAAATTCCTCGGGGTGCTCAAGGCGAAAATTCTGTCCGGCCGCAAGACCCAGTCGTTCGAGAACATCTACCACAAGCGGCATATCGCCGCGGGCATTCCTTCCATGTACGGCACGTACCATGAGGAGAAGTTCGACGCGCTGGGCCTTTCGCTGCGGCTCGAGGCGCTGGGCGGCATGCTCTTCGAGGAGCTGGTCAAATCCCTGAATCTGAAGTTCATCACCAAGCGGACGATCATCAAGATTCACACCTACCTGTGGCATTATCTGGGCGCCCTGGAACTGGAGGGGATCGCCACGGAGGGGCTGGTGGCCAAGGTCAAGTACGTCACGAGCGCGCTGCCGATCAAGCAGTTTTCGGTCGACCAGTATCTGGATATTTTCCGTTTCATCTCCAAGGGCATTCAGGATGTCATCCGCGATTACTACATCGACGCCCACAGCGTCAATCTGCCGATCGTTGTCCGCCGGATCACGCCGCTTTGCGATACGGCGGCCGGCCGGGACGGCGAGAAGCGCCCCGATGAACTGGTGTATCAGCAGTCTGAAAATTTTCTCCGCGCCATGATCTCGTCCGCCTTCGGCCTGCAGGTGCTGGATAATTTTGTCCACGCCGTCATCAAGACCCTCGACGCGGAGCTCGAAAAATTCAAGGACAACAAGCGGATTCTCAATCTGCTCATGGACTATAATCCGGAGCTGGCCGTTTCTCCCATCTACGGAAAAAACGGCAGCCTCGACAACCAGATTCTCCTGGGGAACAAGGGGTACTTTCTCAAGAAGCTGGTGTCCTTCGGCTTTCCGGTGCCGCCGGGATTCATCATCACCACGGAAGTTTTTCGCGGCTACGACGCGGTTTACGGCTACAAGTATATTTTCCGGGATCTGGCCGACCGCGTCAACCGGCAGCTCGCCGCGCTGGAAAAAAAGACCGGCCGCAAATTCGGCGACCGCCACAACCCCCTGCTGCTGTCGGTCCGCAGCGGCGCCACGGTGTCGCTGCCCGGCATGATGCGCTCCTTTTTAAACGTGGGAATCAACGCTGCGATTGCCGAAAACCTCAGCCTGAAGGATGATTTTTCCTGGGCGGCCTGGGACTCCTACCGGCGTTTTCTCCAGACCTGGGGAATGTTTCAGGGCCTGAGCCGCGATTTCTTCGACGCCATCATGGACGGCTTCAAGCACAAGCACGGCGTGGAGCGCAAGATCCAGTTTCCGGCCGAGCAGATGAAGCAGATTGCGCTGGCCTATAAAAAAGGCATTCTCGACAGCGGCATTCCGCTGGCGGACGATCCGCTGAGACAGCTGCGCCACGCCATCCTGCAGGTTTTCGATTCCTGGTATTCCGAGCAGGCCCAGATTTATCGCCGCCAGATGCGCCTGTCCGACGAGTGGGGAACGGCCGTCATCGTGCAGGCGATGGTCTTCGGCAATTTCCATGACCGTTCCGGTTCCGGCGTGATCTTCACGCGCGATCCGAAGAGCGCATCGGCCGAGGTGACGCTCTACGGCGATTTTATCTTCGGCGTGCAGGGCGACGATATCGTTTCCGGCCTGGTCGAAACCTTTCCCATTTCGGAAAAGCAGCGGATGATCGAGCACCGCAACACGGAGATTTCCCTGCAGGCCGATTTTCCGGACATTTACGCCGAACTGGTCCGGATCGCGGAGACGCTGATTTACGAGAAGGGCTTCAATCATCAGGAAATCGAATTCACCTTCGAGGGGCCCCGCAGGGAGCAGCTCTATATTCTGCAGACGCGCGACATGGACCAGACCAAAACCAAGAGCCTGCGCCGCTTCAAGGACACGCCCTCTTTGCAGGCCTCGCTTCTGGGCACCGGCATCGGCGTCAGCGGCGGCGCCCTGTGCGGCCGCGCGGTTTATTCGGAAGAGGACATCCGGCGCTTCCGTCAGACCGAACCCAAGACGCCCCTGATTCTGGTCCGGCCCGATACGGTGCCGGACGATGTCGGCGTCCTGCTGCAGGTGGAGGGGCTCTTGACCGCCAAAGGCGGTGCGACGTCCCATGCCGCTGTCACCATTCCGCAGCTCAGCAAGGTCGGCGTGGTGGGGTTGAGCAAACTGAAAGTCTTTGAATCGGAAGGCTATGCCGCGCTCGAGGGGCAGACGATCCGGGCGGGGGATTTCATTTGCATCGACGGCTGGACCGGCGCGCTGTATCACGGGAAGCACGAGCGGGAGACGGACCGCTTCTATTCCATCGCCCTGTAACCGGGCGTTCGTCGTCAGGGATGAAAGAAGGAAAAGTGGTTTTTCCCCGGTTCCTTTTTGACCCGGTACATGGCCTGGTCGGCGTTGTGGATCAGGACGTCCGGGTGCTGTCCGTGTTCCGGAAACAACGCCACGCCGATGCTGAAGTTGACCTTGATCCGGACGGGCGGCTCTCCGACGGCCACCGGGGCGCGAAACGTGTCGAATAAATGGGCGACGACGGTTTCGATCTGGCTTTTTTGTTCGATGTCCGTGAGCAGCACCAGAAATTCGTCGCCGCCGATGCGCGCGATGGTGTCGTTTTCCCGCCGGACGACCAGCTTCATCCGTTCGGCGATTTCGACGAGCAGCAGGTCGCCCATTTTGTGCCCGTGGGCGTCGTTGACTTTCTTGAATTCATCCAGATCGACAAACAGTACGGCGAGCTTGCTGTGGCGTCTCTTGGCCGAGACGATGGCCTGTTCCAGACGATCCAGAACGAGCTTGCGGTTGGGCAGCCCCGTAAGCGGATCGCTGTACGCGAGCTGCATGACCCGCCCTTCCGTCAGATCGACGAAGTTGCCCATCACCGCCTGCTTTTCGTTCATGTGGATGAGGGCGACCGACCCCAGAATCCACTTGATCTTTTCGTTGCGGGTGAGCACGCGGAACATGAAAAAGGACTGCGCGTTGCCTGTGAGCATGGCGCGCACGCTTTTGCGGACATGATCCCGGTCCTCTTCGAGCACCAGTTTCCAGGGGTGCAGATTTCTCAGCTGTTTCGCCGAATAGCCGAGAATTTCGGAAAAGGCCTTGTTGGTGAAAATGAGTTTGTTCTGCTGGATGATGCAGATCGCGAAAGGCGATACGGTCAGCATGATCTGGATGAACTCATTGAGTTCGCGGACCTGCTTGGCGATGGAATCGAACTGGACCTTCAGCCGTTGATTTTCAACGGCCGTTTTTTCCATCCGTTCCCGAAGCTGCATCCGGGCTCCCTCAACCTGCTCCGTTTCCGTGGACACGGTTCAACCCTTTCCAGCCGGAAATTGCAACGCGCCGGCAAGTGTCACGAGAGATGAGACATCTTATCGCAATTTACGCCGATAGGAAAGCGTCTCTTGGCTCCGCCGGCCGGTTTCCTGAAAAAATCCCCGCTTTCCAAAGACGGAAAGCGGGGCCGTTTTAAAGCACGCAGCGCTTATTGAATGTTTTTATGGATGTAAACCGTCAGATCTCCCATCCGGTTGGTGTAGCTGCCGTATTCATTGTCGTACCAGCCGAAAATCTTGGCGTGGACGACGGGGAGCTGCAGCGTTTTTTCCTTGAGGCTGTCCAGGAGACCCGCCGGCAGATTGGGAATCTGGGAGAGGTCCACCGGAATGAACGCCGTCCGGGTGTGGTTGAACTGGCCTTCGATGATGATCGCCGCGTCTTCGCCGATCAGATCGGTGGACACGTTCTGCTGCATCGTGAAGCGGACCAGCGGAGTGGCCTGGGCGGTTTTCTCGTAAATGTCGTTGAGCTTCTTCGTGTCGATGTTGGCTGCGTCGCCCTTGCCGTTGCGTTTGGCCTGGAAGGTCGCGTTCAGCACGATGAGCGACAGGGTGTTGGTCGGCACCCGGATGGAGTCGCCCATGAAGCCGATGTTCTTCACTTCCGGAATCACCTCGATGAGGGCCTTCGCGGCGCCGGTCGAGGTGAGAATGATGTTGTTCAGAATGCTGCGCGTCTTGCGGATGTCCTTTTCGCCCGCCTTCGGCAGCTTGTCCAGAACGCTTTGGGTATTGGTGACGGCGTGAATCGTCGACATGGAGGCCGTCAGAATCGTGCTCGTCTCCTCATTGTCCAGAAGCGGCTTCACCATGTGCGCCAGGCCCGTCGTCGTGCAGGAGGCGGCGGAGACCAACAGATGCTTCTTGGGATCGAAGGCGGTGTGGTTGATGCCGTAAATCAGGGTGATGGTGTCGTCGGGCGTCGCCAGCGCCTTGTTTTTGATCTTGAACGGAGCGGAATGGATGACCACCTTGGCGCCGCCGTTCAAGTGGCCGCGGATCGATCCCTTCTTGTCGTCGACGGGAACGGTCGGATCCTTGAAGGAGCCGCTGCAGTCCACCACGACATCCGCGCCGTACTGGCGCCAGGGAATGTTCAGCGGATTGCGCTCCTGCCGTAAAATGGTCACCGGAATGCCGTCGATGATCATTTTGCCGTTTTTGTCGTCCGTGATCTGGATGCAGGGCTTGGCCTTGTAGCCGTAAAGGAAGCGGTGGAGCAGGCCGTAAGTGGCGTCCGCTTCAATCAGGCGGGCGATCGTCTCCATGCCCATGCCGATGTCGCGGCCCTGGTTGACGACGATTTCCTGAAAGTATTTTCTCTGGATATGATGCCAGAGCGTCAATTTGCCGATGCGTCCCAGACTGTTGATGCCGAGTACCGGCCTCCTGTTTTCCTGTGTGCTCGTGTTGCTCATGATGTATTTCCTCCTTTACCCCCGTACCGGCGGGAATGATTTTTTGCCGTGATGTGAAGAGGACCGGCCACAGAACTGCCTTTGATGTTCTGGAGCAGGTATGATGGAATCGATCTTGCGCAAGTCCGCTATCCGTTAATTTATAGAGGTCGTTTGGGAAGACCGGAAAACCTTTACCGGAAAGGCCGGGCAAAGTCAAGAGTTGAAAAATATAGCTCAATAATATTGAAGAGATGGAAATTTACCGGCTGCGCCGGAGCGCTTATCATCCCGATGGGGCCGGCTGAAAAAATCCCTAGCAGCAGCCGGCCGACCTGCCGTCTGGCGTTGCCGGTCCGCAGCAGCATTCGCTGCCGTTTCGCCCCAAAAGGCCGTTGAGAAAGGCGGTCGCGCAGCCGACGCCCGCGGCGACGGCCAGGGCGCCCGCCGGGCAGTTGCGGCTGCACGCGCCGCATTCCATGCAGGCGTCGCGTCTGACGATGGCGGCGGTTTTGCCCTGCATCACGAAGACATCGTGCGGGCAGACATCCAGGCACATGCCGCAGCCGGCGCACCTGGCGATATCCAGGTGCAGACTCGCGACGTTTTTAAGATAAATCAAATCCTTCATAAAAACTCCTAGGCTGTGAAAAGCGCCGCGATCCACAAGACCGATCCCAGCGCCGCGGCGGAAATCTCGAGCGGCAGGGCCAGACGCATTTCCTTTTTCACGCCGGCCGGCGACGTATACGTTGAGCAGCCCGTGAAATTCATCGCGAGAAATGCCGCAACGGCAGGAACGATCAGAAACCAGGCCAGGGCCTCCAGTTTCCCGGGCAGAAGTGAAAGATCGACGCCCCGCGCGTAAAGCAGACCCAGAACGACAATCAGCCCGGCGGTTGCTCCCTTTTGTGAAAAGGCGCGTCCCGGCAGCCACGGCAGCGCAAGCGGATGGAGCACGGCGCCCGCCAGAAGACCGGAGCCCAGCGCGGCCACGGCAAAAAGGCCGTCATGAAAAAGATTGGCGGCAAGACCCGCCGGCCCCAATAAGACCGCCAGAAGCAGGGCCGCCAGAGAAGCCAGAAAAAAATATTTCGCCGCACCCGCAAGCTCGACCGGAATGAGGACCGCCCGATCCCAAAGGCCGAAAGAGACCTTTCTCATTTCCCGGCCGGCGGAGAGGCCGGCGTCGAGATAAGCCGGCAGGTCGGCCGCCCGGACCGGGCCGTAGTGGACCCGGAAGCCGGAGAGGAGTTTGACCGTGTGCGCGGCCACGCCCGGCGCGGCCAGCTGCGGAAGAATGATGCGCCGGTGCGCGACGACTTTTTTCAAGCCGCTGGCTGCGATCCGATAGACCAGTTCGTTGGTGCCGAAGGTGCCTTTTCCCGCCGCGCACCAGACGTTGATGCCCTTCGTATCCAGCACCAGAATCCAGGCGTCGCGGAAGGAAAGCGACCCGCGCAGACAATCGAAACTCATCTTGTAATTGGCCGAAGCCAGGACGGGCGACGTCTCATCCGGACAGCCCAGAGCATAAAGCCCCGGCTCCACCCGGTAGTTTGACCGGTTCACGCCCAGGCGGGCCTTGAGCGTTCCCAGTCGGTCCCGGCCGGTCAGTGCGGCGGAAATCCGGGGAACGGTTCCGACGGGCGTTTGCTGTTTGCCCGTCACGAAGGGCTGGTCGGGCGACGCCAAAACAATCGCGCCGGACGCGTCCGGAGGCGCATGGCCTCCGCTTAAAACCGGTAATTCCAGGGAATATTTTTTTTCGGCCATTTTTTACTCCGGGCTTTCCGGGCAACAGTTGCAGATGCCCACTGAATTTCTGATGGCGCCGATGAACGTCCGCACCGCCTGCAAAACGTCTGCGCGCTCGGTTTCCGGCAGTTGAGAGGCGATGCGCGTAAAGAAGTTCTCCAGGCAGGCTTTCACTTCGCGGTGTTTCCTTACGCCTTTCGGTGTGAGCGTCAGGTCGAAGGCCCGCGAATCGGCGGCGGACGGCTCTTTTTTCAAAAGCTTGCCGGCCAAAAGCGGCTGGAGAAGACGGGTGGCGGTGCTTTTTTCCACGGCCAGCGCTTCGCGCAGGTCGGACAGCCGCAGCCGGTTGCCGCGCGACACGGCATCCAGTATTATGTACTGATGGAAAGTCACTCCACCGCAAAAAGCGGCGTCCTGCCGGCAGCAGCGCGTCGCCTGCACGAGCCCCGTGAACACGTCCATCATTTCGCCAAAAAACTTTTCGCCGGTCTTCATAATGGTTGCATTACACAACTATCTTTCCGGATGTCAAGGAAAAATTTGCCGCCTGCTGCGGACAGAGCGGCAACGGGGGCCGCCAGGGGACGATTCGGATTTGAATTTTCCGGCTAACATGCTATTGTAACCTCCTTGAAGGAAAAGAAATTTTTTTTCGGAAAGGAAACCACCGTGAAAAAAACCCGCATAATCCTGCTGTCGGCGCTGGCGCTGGCACTCCTCGTACCGGCCGGTGTCTGGGCGCAAAGCTCCGTCTGGGAGGTTCGGGGCCCGAAAACCACGGTGTATCTGGCCGGATCCTGCCACGTGCTTCGCGAGGCGGATCATCCGCTGCCGGTGGAGTTCGACATCGCCTATTCGCGTGCGCGCCGCATCGTTTTTGAGGCGCCGCCCGGCGATCTGGACGGCCCGGCCTATCTGCAGAAGCTTCTGGCCGTCGCGGTGTATCCGGATGGAACGACGCTCAAGCAGCACCTCAGCCCCGCCGTTTACGCCAAAGCGGAAAAATTCTGCCAGGCGCGCGGCTATCCGTTCGACCAGTACCAGCTGCTGCGCCCGTGGATGTTTTCCATGGTGCTGGTGCTGCAGGAACTCAAGCGCATCGGCGTTTCGGCCGAATACGGTGTGGACCGGTATTTTTACGCCAAGGCGGTGACGGACAGCAAAGCGATCAGCGGGCTGGAAACCGCCGACGAGCAGATCGGCTTTCTGAACCTGCTCGACGGCGACATGGGCAATGATCAGGTGAGCGAAACGATCGACGATCTCGTCCGTCTGGAGGGGCGGGTCGGCGACATTCTGAGCGCCTGGCGCAAGGGAGATGAAGCCGGGATCGAGTCGTTCAATCTGCGGGAATTGAAAAACTATCCCCGTCTGTACGAAGCGCTGATCGTCAACCGCAATCGAAAATGGGCGGCCAAGATTGAAACTCTGCTTGCGGGGCCGGAGTCCGCCATGGTCATTGTCGGCGTGGGGCATCTGGCCGGCGCCGAGAGCGTCGCCAATCTTCTGCGCCGGCGCGGTTTTCCGGTGGTCCGGCTGCAAAAATAGGCGCATCAGAAGGAGACGTCATGAAAATACCGCTTTATCAGATCGATGCTTTCACCGGGGCGTTGTTTTCCGGAAATCCGGCGGCCGTCTGCCTGCTGGAGGACTGGCCGGATGACGCCCTCCTGCAATCCATCGCCGCGGAAAACAATCTTTCGGAAACGGCCTTCTGCGTTCCCCAGGGAGACGACTTCGAGCTGCGCTGGTTTACGCCGCGCACCGAGGTGGCGCTGTGCGGACACGCGACGTTGGCCGCGGCGTATGTTCTGTTTTTCCGGCGCGGCTGGCCGGCCCAGAGCGTGCGCTTTCTCACCCGCCAAAGCGGCGCGCTTACGGTCACCCGCCGGGGCGACCTTCTGGAAATGGATTTTCCGGCGCGGTCCGTGCGTCCGGAAAGCCCGCTGGTTGTCTTGTCTGCGGCTCTGGGCATCAAGCCCGCGGCCATTTTTTCCTCCGAGGAGGACCTGATGGTTTTGCTCGACCAGGAAAAAACGGTGCGGCGGGTGGCGCCGGATTTTGCCGAACTCGAAACCATTGAGTGCCGCGGAGTCATTGTCACGGCGCCCGGCGACGCCTGCGACTTTGTTTCGCGTTTTTTTGCGCCCCGGGTGGGTATTCCCGAGGATCCGGTAACCGGATCGGCCCATTCGGTGCTGGTTCCCTACTGGTCGGAAAGGCTCAGGAAAACCGATCTGTACGCCCGGCAGGTTTCCGCGCGCGGCGGCGAATTGTTCTGCCGCCACCTGGGCGGACGGGTGGCTATTGCGGGCCGTGCGGTCCTGTATCTGGAAGGAAACGTCTTTATTTGATTATTCCGTTGACAGGACCGAATCATTTTTCTATACTCCCCCGCGTATTAAAGTGTGGATAACCGGGATGACCGTCACTATCAAAACCGAAGAGCATCTCCTGCTCATGGAAATCAATCGGCCGGAAAAAATGAACGCCATGACCCGGGAGATGTATACCCGCCTGGCACAAGCCTACCATCGACTCGATTCCGATCCTGACCTGCGCGTGGGCGTCGTTTACGCCGCCGGTTCCCATTTTACGTCGGGGCTGGATCTGACCGACTGGGCGGACTGGTTTGCCCGGGGCCTGGGATTTCCGCTGGCGGCGGAAAATGAAATCGATCCTTTTTACATGATGAGCGAAGCCCGCTGCCGGAAACCGATCGTGATGGCCGTGCAGGGATACTGCTACACCTGGGGATTTGAAATGATGCTCAACACGGACATCCGGGTGGCCGCCGCCGATGCCCGTTTTGCCATGCTGGAAGTCAAGCGCGGCTTTTTTCCGGCGGCCGGGGCGACGCTGCGTCTGCCGCGGGAAATCGGCTGGTCCAACGCCATGCGGTATATGCTGACCGGCGACGCGATCAGCGCGGCGGAGGCTTACCGCCTGGGGCTGGTTCAGCATGTGACCGAAACGGGCCGGCAGTTCGACCGCGCGCTGGCGATTGCCCGCAGCGTGGCGGCGGCTGCGCCGCTGGGTGTGCAGGAGGCGCTGGCCTCGTCCCGCCGGGCGGCGCTCGACGGAGATCAGGCGGCCAAAGCGGTCATGTACCGGAAAATGGCCGATGTCATGCAAAGCGAAGATATGAAAGAAGGTCTGCAATCTTTTATCGAACGGCGCGCCGCGGTATTCAAGGGGAAATAACGCGGAGTGCGCTTTTGCCGGAAAGTGCGGACGCGACAGCAACATTTAACGGCAGTAAATGACGTGCCTTCATCAGTGCTCTGGCAGGGGGCATGCACACGGTTTGCGGAATGATGTGTGTGAACCGGAGGATATGTTTCATTTTGCGCCTTTGATTCTCAACAGGAGGAATTCAAAATGGCACACAATAATTGGTTATATCAGACGCGGGATATCATGTTCCAGATCAAAGAATGGCTGGGCGTGGAAAAGCTCTTGAGCCTTGATGCTTACAAAGAATACTACGGGATGGACGACATCGACAGCTTCCTCGATGTCAACTTCAAAGTCTGCCGCGACGTGATGTGTCCGGCCAACAAAGACGCCGATGAACCCGGCGCAAAATTTGTGGGCGGCAATGAACATGCCGTGGTGACTCCGGACTCCTTCAAGAATGTTTATAAAACCGTGATGGATGCGGAGCTGGGACCCCAGTTCGGCTACCGCGGCGAAGGCAAAATACCGCTGTGCTGGTATGCTCCGATTCTGGAGATGCAGTCCGCCGCGTCGCCGTCAATCGTCATGTTCTGGTGCCTGACGCAGGGCGCGATCACCGTGCTTCATGAATTTGCCACGCAAAAGCAGCAGGACCTGTTCATTCCCAAACTGCGCACCGGCGAGTGGGGCGGCACCATGGGACTTACCGAACCGGGCGCGGGCTCCGAAGTCGGCGCGGTGCAGAGCA
>Ga0228535_1003071_pt1 | contig 13271 bp, 15 predicted proteins | sample SJ1metagenome_FD_168457 | JGI IMG/M metagenome (GOLD analysis project Ga0228535, IMG submission 168457) | Enriched culture of PCE-dechlorinating microbial communities from Ithaca, New York, USA - SJ1 | ecosystem: Engineered > Modeled > Simulated communities (microbial... > Unclassified | place... | reverse complement strand
GAATCAATATGCCTATGGATTGAATAATCCGTATAGATTTGTAGATGTAGATGGTAGAACTCCGGCGCATTTGCTTCTTGCGATCGTGGGAGCAGGCGCGTCGGCATTTGGTTATAACATGTTTTCTCCCAGCACGGCCAATACGCCGGGAGTTGGTGAGCCAACTATTGCGTCACAGACAACTGGCGAATTTCTGCTGGATGTTGCCATGATGGAGACTGGTGGACGGGCTATTGTCGCAGGGGGGAAAGCTATAGTCAGCCGTGCATTAGGTCAAACACTAAGAGCAGGCGAAAAAAACTATCATATTGGCGAGCATGCACTTCAGAGGATGTCTGAACGCGGAATCTCTGCTGACCAAATGCAAACAGTTATGAACACTGCTAAGCCATTTAAATATTTCCATAACAATGAATGGAAAGTAGGCTACTATGACGCCGAGAGCAAACTATTCGTTGGGACGGTTGGGGATAAAGTAACAACGGTTATGAGAACGAAGCAGCAATATATTGAGAATCTAATAGCAAATACTCCATAGGAGGCTGATTTACCCATGAAGATTACATTGGACAGGCCAAATAATGCAGCCTATATCTATCTGACTGAAATAATACCACCAGGAAGTGTTGCCAGTACTTATGCATGTGATCCCTCTGCGATTAATGGAATCATTAATCTGGACTTTGACAGTCAAGGACGATTGCTCGGAATTGAAATCCTTGATGCGACAAGCAAATTATCCGATGATGCGCTTAAAAATGCGATGATCATAGGATAGTGATATGCTGCTGGCCAAATAATAAAATGGTGGCAAAGTAATGGCCATCTTGATATTATTGATTGACATATGAAAGCTAAAGTTAAAGGAATTCACAGTCCAGATATTTTTGACCTTGCATCTTATATACCCAACGATGCGGAGAAATTCTCGTTATTATTGCAAATAATGGTTGGTCCTGCAGATAGTGACGGCGAGGAATCTTTTGATATTGAAGTTTGTACGCCACAATGGCTCATAGAAACTTATCAAAAAAACGATGTGTTGATAGGAAGGCATTATCTTATTGTTTTTGAATATAATTACGATAGAATAATAAGTCGGATCGTCAGTTATATTAGTTCCTGTGAAGGCAAAACTTGGCATGAACTTGCTGAGAAAATAGGTAGGCTTGGTTTGTGGGAATTTGAAGATTATCAGTCTCGAAACGACTGACCACATAGGATGCATGGATTAAGAGGAAGTTGGATCAGGTCTTGCTTTATCGCGTGCCCAGCGAAGGGTACCGTTTTCTAACGGGTGGAAGCCTTGCATGGTAGAAGCGGGGAGCTCAATATCTCAGATTGTATGAATAAATTCATGAAGATGATAATATTTCTTTTAGCGGTAGTTCTTCTTTTCAGTTCTTCGGCAGCTTTCTCCGCCGAGAAGGTTATCTATTACCATACCGACCCTGCGGGCACGCCGCTGGCGATGACAGACAGCGCAGGCAATGTGGTCTGGAAGGCAGACTATAAACCCTTCGGTGAAGAGCATACGGTAACCGGCTCGGCTGAAAACAAAAGGACCTTTGTCGGCAAGGAAAAAGACAGCGAAAGCGGATTGTCTTGTTTCGGCGCAAGATATCTGAACTCAGGTGTCGGACGGTTCATAACTCCCGATCCAGTCGGCCCCGTTGATCCCCATACAGGAAAAGAAAACTCACTCATCCTCCATAACCCACAGAGACAGAATCAATATGCCTATGGATTGAATAATCCGTATAGATTTGTAGATGTAGATGGTAGAACTCCGGCGCATTTGCTTCTTGCGATCGTGGGAGCAGGCGCGTCGGCATTTGGTTATAACATGTTATCTCCCAGCACGGCCAATACGCCGGGAGTTGGTGAACCAACTATTGCGTCACAGACAACCGGCGAATTTCTGATTGACGTTGCCATGATGGAGACTGGTGGACGGGCTATTGTCGCAGGGGGGAAAGCTATTCTTAGCCGGTTAATGTGGTCTGAGATAAGATTTGTTCAAAAAACCATAAGTGAGACATTCAATTATGGTGAATTTGCCGGCAAATCTGTACATGATGTTGCTGCAGGTCTTCGGTCAAGCTCTATTCATCCGGATCAATTGCCAATAAATGTTATTACGCGTGATGGAGTAACCTATACTATGAATAATAAATCATCAATGGCCCTCCGAGAAGCTGGCATATCGCCCACAATTACAAGAGATGTCACGGGACACCCTGTATTTGAAAAGGAACTGTCAAATCAACTTAGGAAATGGGGAGGTAATGCACCGGCTGATCACATTCCTAGGATACAATAGGAGGATAAAGTATGTGTTGTGTCATAGACTTGAAAATACCAACGGATTTTACAGAAAAAGGGCCAATTTTAAGCTATAGTAAGGATAAATTATTAATAGAATATGACTATAAAAATGATGATAAGACTGTGTCCTGGAGCAAGATAGAATTTAATGATGTTTTGGCGGTGCAGGTCAAGAATTCAGCATGTTTTGAAGAGGAAGATGTTTTGTCTGAGAAAACAATGCGTTGCATGAGTCAGTCGGCATGGCTTTCTCGAATTATAAACCTATGGAAAGAATCAGTTGGTTGGCATGATTGGCAACAAAAGCAGGGAGGAGCTGAGCGATACAAGCATTATACTATATATTTTCCCGATGCGGGATGTATTGATGTGATAGCGGCACGATTTCATCTTGAATAAAAGCTTTTGCGCTAAAAGGAGTAATAAGGGCAGCTCTTGCCTCTTGAGCATGCCCAATAAAGGGTAACGCTTTCTAACGGATGGAAGACCCGTCATAGTAGACGCGGGGAGCTAAATATCTCGGAATATATGAATAAAGTCATGAAGATCGTGGGTGTTCTATTAGCGGCAGTTCTTCTTATCAGTTTTTCGGACGCTTTCGCGGCTGAGAAAGTTTTGTATTATCACACAGACCCTGTGGGGACGCCGCTTGCCATGACAGACAGCCAGGGCAATGTAGTATGGAAGGCAGAATATAAACCATTTGGCGAAGAGCATACGGTAACCGGCTCGGCTGATAACAATAGAACCTTTGTCGGCAAGGAAAAAGACAGCGAAAGCGGATTGTCTTACTTTGGGGCCAGATATCTTAACTCAAATACAGGACGTTTCATTGCGCCTGATCCTGTCGGAGCGATTGATCCGAAGACAGGCAAAGAGAACTCAATAATCCTTCATAACCCACAGAGACAGAATCAATATGCCTATGGGTTGAATAATCCGTATAAGTATGTGGATGCGGATGGGAGAACTCCGGCGCATTTGCTTCTTGCGATCGTGGGAGCAGGCGCTTCGGCATTTGGTTATAACATGTTGTCTCCCAGCACGGCTAATACGCCGGGAGTTGGTGAGCCAACTATTGCATCACAGACAACTGGAGAATTTCTGCTTGATGTTGCCATGATGGAAACTGGTGGACGGGCAATCGCTTATGCAGGTGGTAAATTATTACAAAGGGTAATGAATGAATCAGGTGAGATCTTCTTGGCAAGATTAAGTGGTATGCTTCGTGAGGCTTCACAGGGTAAAGGCAATTATGGATTGGGCTCTGCTACTCGCCAAGAAGCGGAACTGATGGGTCAAGCATGGGTTGGTGATGGTTATACGGTTGCTAGCAATGGAACCACTCTTAGCACTGATGGCTTGAGAATATATAGGCCACCATCAGCTAAACCAAATAGTCCATATTCTACCACTGGCGTCCAAGCTAATTTTGAACAAAAAATGACGCGGGGCGGTCAACCATATAGTAATGGCCATTTAGATATTTTGGATTAATTATGAACGCAAAATTAAAACAATTATATTCACTAGATTTTGATTTAACCACTTATTTCCCGCCAGATTCATATAATTTTGGCTTTTGGCTCCGCGCAATGATTGGGCCGACTAATCAGGACGGGGAAGAATCATTTGATATTTTTATATGCACACCTGAATGGCTAAAGACAAATCATGCACTTTCAGATGTTGTTTGGGGGCGTCATTTCCTAATTGTCTTTGAATACAATCTTGAGAATATAAAACAGGCTATTAGCAGGTATTGTGTTCGATGCACAGGCAGCAGTTGGCAGGAAGTGGCAATTAAACTGAGTAGAATGGGATATTGGGAATTTGAGGATTATCAGTCTCCAAACGACTGACCGAGTAAGGGTGCTACAGGCATATCACCTCGCGTACGACTGATCATTGTCTTCGCGTGTGGTAATTCAAGGGACAGCTTACTTAATTATTAACACTCACAAGTATGATTTGTGTATGAATCAATTTTGATAGGATCATAACATGAAAACCGCAAAAGTTCTGTTTGCTGTTATCTTTGTATTTACCGTTGCAGTAGCCTTTGCCGCAGACAAGGTTGTTTATTATCACACCGATCCAGTAAAGAAAACTCACTCATACTCCATAACCCACAGAGACAGAATCAATATGCCTATGGGTTGAATAATCCGCATAAGTATGTGGATAGGGATGGGAGAATGGCGCTAGGTATTTTCTTGGAATATGGGGCTCCATATCTTTCTAGACTTCCGAGGCCGGAGAGAGTGGGCACTGCCGTAATTGGATTACTGGTGGCTGGCGCAGGGTATCAGGCAGCTCAAGACATTAATGTATCAGGGTTGATTTATAGTGAAAGTACGGCAAGCGGCAAGGAAAATAGTACTGGCGAAGGTACCCCCGGGAGTTATGCGCCTGATAGACCGCTACCGCGTGATGAACGTTCAGGAAATCCTGTTCCAGACTCTGAATATCCACATACACAATTAGGGAAGAAAACTAGCTCTAAAACAGGTGAAGAATATACGCAAGCCAGAGAGTTCGGACAAGGAGGTCAACGTATCAAGGACATTCATTTTACTGATCATGGACGTAAGGACCATCCAAATCCGCATCAACGACGATATGATTCAGAAACGGGGAAACGAGGGCCTAAAGAACCCTTAACACAAGATTAAGGAGAAAATATGGCATATCTTCTTGATATAAAAGATCGGGATATAAAAGGAAATTTAGCTGTAGAGTTGACTGATATTTTAGGCATATTTGCTGAACATGGATCAAAACTGTCTTGGTCCATATTAGATCTTCAAGCAATAGGTGAACTGGGTAAATTTGGGAATATGTTGGATCTTGAAAGAAAAATACAGGACTCACCGGCAGGGGTAACAATTATTTGGACTGACTTGGTTGCTCTTGCTAAATGTTTATTTGATATTGAAAACATAGTTATTGCCGGATATAATGCAAAGGATAACTATTTACCGATTCTCACGCCAGAACATCCACTACAAGACCTGTATAAAACATGCGAAATTGTTATTGAATTATTTGAGGGCACTACTTGTAGTATTTATGTAAGAAAAAAGGAATTAATGGAGACAATTAATAATAAATATCGAGATGTCATAATCAAAGAAATCGAATGAGGTTGTGACTTGCATGTTAGATAATTATGGCTAGACCGTTAAAAATAGAATATCTCTCGGGAATGCGACCAAGTCTATGAGAATAGCAAGTTGTCTTCTGACGTTAATATTACTTGCACTAGTTTAGAAAAGCGTTGACAGTTTAGGGTTCTTTAAGGTAAAAGAGCCATGGCCGTCCGGGGTTGACCAGAAACAGCTCAGGGAACTTTACCTGAAACTCAACCTGCCGTTATAAAGTCGCGTTTTAGCGGGTTGAGTTTTGTTCTATCTCCCTCATCCTTTCGTCAGTCGACGGATGGGATGAGATATAGTCGAGCGTCTTGTCGCGGGCTTCATCGCCGGAATGTTTGCCGTGCGCGGCCTCCAGCTTTTTCAGGAAGGTCCCGAGCAGTTTGGGCGACAGATTGTTGTTTTTCAATACAGCTGCGGCATAACGGTCGGCGTCCCTTTCGAAGTCCCTTGAATACTTGGCTTCGAGCACAAATCCGGCGAAGGCGCCTCCCAGCGTGCTGACGTCTCCCAGATATGCGGCCAGGGCGATACTCACGATGGAAGATTGTATGAGCTGTCTGACACCGTGGCGGTGGGCGACATGGCCCGCTTCATGGGCGTATACTGCGACAAGCTCATCATCGCTGCCCGCAAGCTGCACCAGCTTGTCAAAAAAGACAATCGTGCCGTCGGGCAGCGCGAAAGCGTTGGCCCCGAGGGCCGCGCCGTCCCTGAATTCAACCTTCATGGGAAATTTCTGGACATGGGGGAATGTTACCGATGAGAACCTGGCGCGCAGCTGCGCCTGTCTTTCAGCCGATAGCTGCGAGGGTTTGAGTACATGGTCGTCGATAGTCGATAGCGCCTGCCGGCTTATCGCTGCCAGGACATTGTACGGCAACCGGTACGACAGCTTGTCCGCCGCATAAGGCACACCCCATTTATAACCCGAAAAGAAAACGATTACCAGCAATAGCAGCGAAAGCGCGACCCAGCGCCAGGAACGCTGGAGCCGGTTGGTGAAAGTGTCTGACAGATTTGAGCCTTTGAGCATTTCAGCGAGATGGCCGTTTTCGGGCAATTCGCAGGAACTGCCGTCACTGAAACGCAGGATGCGATGGGCCCTGTCGAGCTGTTCGGAAACACTTATTTCTTCTGCGCGCAGCCTCTTGCGTATGCCTTCACCGTCGATATGGCACCAGCCGTCCCTGACGCTGAATGCGACATTATAAACGCGGCTGCTGGTCCCATCATAATAATGACCGCGAACCTCTTTCATGGACATATCAGAACGAGAAATCGACATCGAGCGCTTCGGTCACCTCATCACCCGTGGCCGAGACCCCTGATCCGATATCTGCTTCAAAGTGGCTGAACCCCTCAGGAGCATGAACAACAAGTGTGTCGGCGTAATATTTCGCCAGTTGCATTTTGGCCCAGGGCCAGTAGAATCCGAGCGTGATCAGGGTCAGAATCGCGTTGCTCGCTATGATGCTTGCAAGATCACGCGCCCTCTGCGAAGACTCGAATCCGAGGACACCCAGCCTGGTGTGGTTCCACATGAGGTTGGCCATCCTTGTGCGGAAGAAAGACTGGACAATGACGCGATAGAACAGAAACAGGGCGAACGCCATGACCGAAAAAAATAATATCATGGCAGGACTGGGACGGCCCCCCTCAAAAGGGTATGTGCCGACAATATGGAAATAGTAAAAAAGTCCGATTATACCGGCAAACAGGACAGCGATCAACAGCGATATCAGGCCTGATTTGATAAAAACCGCATATACACTGCCCACCGGCACATCCAGCTCCGCCCTGGTTTTTCCGAACGAAGCGTTATTCACAAAATAAAGCCGAAGCTGGCGGTAGAATAGAGGAAAACATAACCATAAGGACACTATAGTCAGGAATCCGTACAATATGGCTATGGTATAAGATTCGGTTATCGAACCATGAAACCGCATGCGTATGCCCCTCCAGCTGGAGTTATACAGTTTGAAGGCGAATGCGCGGGCCACCATCCACGGAAGGATCATCGCCACGATAACAAGCACAATTGCGTAGAGAACATGGCTGAACTGCTGGGAGAAGTGGATGGCGGCCACCAGCAGGACGGCGAGTATCCTTCCTTTCAGTATGGCAACCGGATTTGCATGGTAGTCAAAGCTCGATCCGGCTATTCGTGTGTTCCTGTAGAGATATTTGTTCTTTCTCACCTTGGCCCACGGGGAATAAATGCCCAATGTGACGATTGTCAGAAGGAGATTGACTATCCATATCTTGAAATACTCACTGCCGGACCCCGTGAATTCAACCTTGTATAGTGTGCCCGATATTTCAGACGTTTCTTTGGCCTCGTGTTTTTTATCGGAACACGCGGCGCAGACAGGCCCGATTGGCGTAGATATCATTTCCGAAACCGGGTATTTTTTAAAACATTTATTGCAGTAGGATTCGGTCTTTTGCGGTTGTGAATAACAGGTTCCTGATTTGTCTTCCGCGTAATCGCCGGAGCCTGATTCAAAAAAATCGCCTGCGCCATAAAGCCCGGCGGAAGAAGCGGATTTTGTCCGCTCAAGAGGCTCCATTCCGGGTGTGTTCCCGACAGCGTCGCTGAATCTGGTCCACCTGGCAAGGATTTCATTCCAGACCATGGTGTCGGCGTTTATCCTGCCCTGACGGGCGAGTTCCTTTATTTGCTGTTCGGAAACAGGTCCGGCTTTATTGTCTCCGTCTTTATAATACCAGTCTATGGGAAATCCTCCTTGGCTGCCCACGATGGGCCTTCCGGCCCAATAACAATAATATCTATTCTAACAAACTTTTTAGACTAATAACAGGTTGTATTGTCACATTTCCCGGCTTTTCCTCGCCGGAGATTCGGGCATTAAAAGGTCATCTGAAAAGGCAATTAATTTTATTTTTCCCTGAAGAGGATATCAACGACATTCCTTACATATTGTTCATCCGTGATTCCGTAGGTCGCGGCTTCAGGGAACTCCACAATTGCCCTGAAATGGTCCGCGATGTCCCTGAAAAGCCCGATGCGGGCTTCGGGATCGAGTTCATCGCGTCTCATCAATGCCTGCAGGGCTATACCCGCTTCCCTTGGGGCCGCTTTCTGGCGCAGGCGCGCCGCCAGGTGCGGATAATCCCGAAGCGAGTTGAATTTTCCGGCAATGAGCTGGTCAACATCAGGATCGGAATATTTCGCTATTCTTATGACTACTGTGTTGGCTGCAATGTCTCCCAGACGCTGCGCTTTCCGGCTCAACAGACAGGCGGCCCCGCCGATGATATAGAATGCAGGAAGAGAATCGAAAAACCTGAGAAGATTCCTGATGACTATCTGGCTGAACTGGAGTTTAAGCCCCTGAACATCGACAACCCTGAGTCCGAGTAATCTTTTGCCGATTGTCTGCCCTCTCCAGAACCACTCGGTTCCTATTCCATAACCGATCGAAATGGCGAAATATGCGATCATGGTGACTGCCTGGGAGATATCGAAACTCAGGACCCCCAGGATTCCGACAAGGGCGCCTGTTACACTCATGGCAGCCGCCAGGCAGGCTAAATCGATGGCCCAGGCAATAGCCCTGCTCACCGGTCCGGCAAGGAGCATGGAGAAGGATATCCCTTCAGGCGTCCTTATTACGAGTGAGTTGGTTCTTTCGTCAATACCGTTCATTTGCGCGTTTCCTGCCGGACAGGCCCAGATAGAGGACAAGAAGGACGAACTCCAATGCCGCAAAGCCGATTTTTAAATCATAAGGGACCTGCGGTTCGTGGTACTGTGATAAAAAGGCTTCGACAAATCCGGCCCAGGTCAGCATTATGGCGACTCCGGCGATGAGCGTAACGATATCCTGCGAGACATCCCGCAGTCTTCGCTGAAGGGATGTCCTGCGGCCCCTGCCTATAATGGCCCCGGCAAGGAGAAACCCCGCCTGTCCAGCCAGCAGGATGGCCGGTATTTCAATTACTCCATGCGGAGACAGCCATGCAATCAGAAATTGCGTTTCACCGGCCAGTATATAATCGGCGGACACGGCCCCAATCATTATGCCGTTGGAAAACAGGACGATAATTGTGCCGACGCCCCAGGTCACTCCCAGGGCGAACGTGAAAATGGCGACCTTTGTGTTATGTGTCATGTACCAGGCCGCGCCGGTCGCTTTTCTACCCTCCAGCCTGTCCTCCGTAACCTGCTCTTCGCCGGCCACTCTTTCCGAGGGGCTCTGCTTAAGGCCCGGGAAGGGCATGATGATTTCTTTGGATTCAGGGTCCAGCGCGATGAGCGCTCCTCCGACGACAGCGCCGATCAGGGTGATTGCCACCGAGAGCCAGAAGGCGCGAATATGCAGTCTGAAGGTCGACGGCAAAGTAGCGAAAAACCATTCAACAGGCGAGAACCTTTGCGATTTTTCCTTTTTTTCGTTTATTTCCGCATATGCCAGCGCAGTCAGGGATTCGAGATAGCGCAGGAGCTGGGGTTCAGATGAAAAGGTCGCTATTCTGGAGAGGTCGGAGGCCGTTCTCTGATAGAGATAGTGAAAACGTCTTACCTCATCGAGAGTCATTTGAATATCCGGATTCTTTTCGATTCTGTCAAGAATTACCCCGAGTTCCTGCCAGAAGGGTTTTTCGACTGATATGAATTTCCGCAGATCGGTGATCATAGCAGCTGCCTCTGTTTCGCTTCCATATATTGCGACACCATCTGGGCGCACATCTTTTCGTTGTCCAGCAGGGAAAAGCGCGCTCCCCTGCGTTCCAGTTTCTTGCCGGTTTCCGCGAGATCATGCCACATCAGATGACCGCCCAGCGCCCGGTATATGTCGTCAATGGTGGAGATGTCATTGTCTGAAAAAAGCTGCGCCACTCCGGCCGGCCTCAGCATGTTGACCATGATCAGATGTTTCCCCGATATCATTTCAATGCCCTTTACAAAGCTTTCAGCCAGAGCCGGGTCATCGAGGCTGGTAAGAAAGATCAGCAGCGCACGCTTCCTGATTCTTGTCCCGATAAAGGAGAAGAGTTCTCCGAAGTCCGGATTCACTATATCCGGATGGACTGTGAAAAGGGCGTCGCGGCAGTTATTGTAGTGTGAAATGCCGTTTTTCGGTCTGAGAAAACTCCGTATGCCGCTGTTGAAGGTAAGCAGTCCGAAGAGGTCCCCCTGCCGCTGCGCGGCGGACGCAAGAACAAGCGCGCCTGTGACGAAACGTTCCATGATTGTAACAGGATATCCGTTGTCATTTTTCTTCTTGGCTGCTGAAACCAAGCCGCCGGGGTTACGGGCGCTCAGGCGGGAGGCGTCGATGATTATATAAACTTCCTGCGTTTTCTCTATCTGGAATACCTTGGTTACCGGCAGGCCCCGCTTTGCGGTCGCCTTCCAGTGGATATGATCATAACTGTCGCCATGCACATATTCGCGGAGCTTTTCGAACTCACGGCCCTGGCCCACCTGCCTCCGCGCATGTATGCCGTAATTGCCCCGGCTCAGGAAGAGGGCCGCAAGCTGTTTCCTCTCAGTGAGGATATCAGGGTAGACGTTGATCCGGAAATTGCAGGGAACGCTTCTTCTCACTGCCCAGAAGCCCAGAGGAGAAACTCCCTCGACATAATAATTATCAAAAGCGTAAGAGCCGCGCTTAAGGGGAGAGAGTGTCCATTCGAACATTACGCGGCTGCCTGGTTTAAGACTGAAAGAAAGCTCGTCATTGTCCGCCGGCAGTTCGGGCGGCAACGCCAGCCCTGTTTTCAGCTCCCTTTTACTTGCGCTCCTGTTGCCCGCGATGAAACTGATTTTACCGGCGCGGCCGCGCGATAAACGATAGACCTCAGAAAACTCAAGAGTTAATCCTTCAAGCCCTCTGGATGAAAAAGCCGCATCCAGCAGGACAAAAGTCAGCAATATGGCTGTGGACAGAAGCGCAAGCCATAGCGTTTCAGGCAGCAGGGCCGCAAGGACCGAAAACGGTATGAGCGCCATCCCGGTCCATAAGAGCAGCCTGTTGCGGGGAACGATCATCTGGGCACGCTCACCTTTTTGAGTATATCCGCGATAACCTCCCGGACGCTCAATCCTTCAATCTCGTAATCGGGTCTCAGGATGAGACGATGCTCGATGACCGGCGACGCAAGATATTTGATATCGTCGGGTGTGACGAAATCCCGCCCTTCGATAGCGGCATATGCCCTGCTGGCAAGTATCAGGGCCTGGGTCGCCCTTGGTCCCGCGCCGACAAGCACACTCTCATGAATCCTCGTCTGTCTGACAATCTCAACGATATATGAGATCAGTTCATCTTTAACAAGTATCCTGTCGAGGTCTCCGCGGAGAAGCTTAAGATTGTCCGAAGTTATCACTGCTCTTACATTGCCGGCTGCAAGCATCTTCTCCGGTGAATCGCTGCCGAGCATCCGCCTGGCAAGCGAGAGTTCGTCATCCTTTTCCGGATAGTCCATGGTGATCTTCAGCATAAAGCGGTCTTTCTGCGCTTCGGGCAATGGATACGTGCCTTCGTATTCGATGGGGTTCTGAGTGGCGAAGACCGTGAAATTCGGAGATAAAGCATAGGTTGCCCTGTCGATCGTGACAAGACGTTCCTGCATGGCCTGCAGCAGCGCCGACTGCGTCTTGGCGGGCGCCCTGTTTATCTCGTCCGCCAACAGAAAGGTTGTGAAGAGAGGTCCCTTTACCAGCGTGAATTCATTTTTCTGCATATTGAAGACATTCGTGCCTGTAATATCGGCAGGCATCAGGTCGGGTGTGAACTGTATCCTGTTGAATTCGCATCCGAGGATATGGGCAAGCGTCCTGACCAGCAGAGTCTTTGCGACTCCGGGAACGCCTTCCACCAGGGCATGCGAGCCCGTGAATATGGTTATCAGCGATTTGTCCACCGCCTCCTTCTGCCCGATGATAACCTTGGATATCTCATTTCTCGCTTCAGCCAAAACAGCTTTCAAATGGTCAGTCTTGCTTTCCATGGGCCATCTTCTCCGATAAGATTTTATTTATAAGTCTGTATGCCTTGACCTGCTCTTCTTTTTTGACCGTCTTGTCCGGCAATGCCGCGATGATGTTATCTATTCTTTCAGCCTTGTCCGGAGAAACTCCGCCCCTGCGCAGGCTTTTCTTCCACTCCCGATATGAAACGGAGAGGACACCGCGCCCTGGTATATTGCGCCGCAGCAGGCTTAAGAATCCCGAAAGATTGTCTTTACCCGGGCCGATGCCGTTGTCATCATCTGTTTTTACGCGCGGCGTCAGGCTGCGGCTGTTCTTCCAGACAAACAGTATGGCCAGCAGGAGAAATCCGCCGAACATGCCATGCAGCCTGTATTTAAGCAAAAGAGACATTATGGAAGGGTTCTGGTAGACGCCGAGATGCGTCTCGTCGAACATGATTTTTTTGTGAGATCCCGCAAGCCATGCCAGCAGTTCGGGATAACGTTCTTTCAATATGGCTTCATTGCTTGCGAAGTAGGAATCCGAGGCGAACACAATCGCGCCTTTGCCGTATTTCTTTTCAATCACAACCGGCATGTCTCCCACTCTGTAAATGACTTCCCACTCAGGCGTAAGATGCCCGAAAGCAATACGGCTGTGCCATGAGATGGTTCCGGGGAGGCGGTATTTTTCTGTCGAAAGACTCGCCCTGAGGTTCGCAGCCACGGGGTCCCCTTTGTCCGATGAGCTGAATTTGAAGCCCCAGCGTTCGGTCAGTGAAACCCGGCAGGTTTTATCAGCGCATTTTTTCTTTTCTTTGGCGACGCTCTTTTTGGGGGGCT
>Ga0228535_1003069_pt1 | contig 13275 bp, 9 predicted proteins | sample SJ1metagenome_FD_168457 | JGI IMG/M metagenome (GOLD analysis project Ga0228535, IMG submission 168457) | Enriched culture of PCE-dechlorinating microbial communities from Ithaca, New York, USA - SJ1 | ecosystem: Engineered > Modeled > Simulated communities (microbial... > Unclassified | place... | reverse complement strand
CGCTTTGGATCGTTGTCAGTCCAAATTGTCCCGTCACCTGCGACACCGTTCCCGAGATCACGGCGGTATCATACCCGAACAGGAAGCCGCCTAATGCCGCGACAACGGAAAGAAAAATCACGTAACTTATATTGTCTGTTTTGTTCATTATCGTTATAAATTAAAATATTTTATAATACCCCTTTCACCACACCACATCTTCGAGGCTTTGTCCTTTGAAGTGTCCCATATCGGTGCTCGATCCCAATAATTTATCCCTTTGCCGGCTCTTTCGTCTTGTCCAATGACTCCATTACCGTAAGCAGATGGAAAGTATAGGACTGCATGGATAAATGGCATCTTTATTGTACTATTTTTTGATGATTATGGCTATTCTACCCATAATCCTTGTTTTTTATAAAAGGTATATTCGTAAGCTGTATTCGTATAATAACCAACGGAAAGCGACAGTTCCATAAATTCTTTCCACCATTCACCATCACGTTTTGGAGCCAATTCATCATGAAAAGAAAGAGAGGCAATGTCTGCCTGTACTCCAAGTCGGATATCAGGATTGGCTTTTTTAAGGGCTTTAACAATGTAATCATAAGAGTTCAGGTACTGTGGTGAAAGGGAAGGATCACTCCAATCCTGTGCTGAAGTTTGTATATAAAGAATATCGGGTGCAACCTCCCGGGCAATCCGTATCATATCTAATCCAAAATGTTCTCTTATTTCTTCTAGTTTGGCGTTACGCATACCCATTCCCCATGAAGCAAAGAGTAAATCCGGATTTGATGATTTTACAGCTTCTTTAATTTTGAGATTGAAGTTGATAATAGCCTCAACTCTGAAATCTTGCCAATATTTATACCATTCACTGTTATTCCTGATTTCGTCAAATGTCAGTGGCTCGTGGTTCGCATGGAAATATTTTTCCGTAAAGATTTTCCTCGTATTCAGACTCACGTCGCCGTAAAAACCATTTTTTTCAGAGGCCGTGCAAGTTTCTGTCAAGAATAATATGAAGATAGCTGAAATGAATAATAACTTTTTTTTCATATTTGTCAATTAGGATTTACAAAAATTTCATCACAGTAGATTTTGTTATTTTCCCTACTGTCTGCTTCAACTTTTATATATCGTGCGGTAGTGTCTATATTGTCAGCTAATGCTATGTCAATCCAACAATCGAATTTGTCATTCTTTGAAGCTTCCATCGCTACAGTGCTTATTTTGACAAATTCCTTATTGTCTTTTGATACATAAAAATGAACGAATGATGGCAAAGCGACAGATTGTTTGCGGTAGTGCAGGAAGCGTCCAGCCAATGTATTTATTTTAATCTCTTTGCCCATATCTATGACTATGTCCATCCGTGTGTTAAAGTTGACCCATGCATTATCTACAGTTGTTTCCTGGCCTAGCTTTTTATCTGTTAATCGTTTGATGTCTTTGATATGGTTGTTTGATGTTATTTTTTTATTGATAGCGGAATGAACTATCTCTCCTTTGAACGTTGTCTCTAATAGTGGCCATCTTCCTTTCCCCTCCTTCCAATCCATGAAATCCTGATATGCTTTAGCCGAGTAACAGGGTTGTCCTATAGGTATCTCGGAATCGGGTTTGTCGAAAATACCATATATGGAGAAACTTATTACTTCTTTAGCGCCAGCCAGACTTACTCCCGTCATTTGAGATAAGTATCGCGGAAATGCTGCAGGAATCAGGGCTGATTCACGATCGTTGTCTCCCTTTTCCCATGTGAAGGATTCTATATTTGCCCAAAACTGAATATTGGTTTCTCTATGTATTTTCCCAAGGATCGAGAAGTTCTCTTTCATTCGTTTCATCGGCATGGGTTCCCTTACGCAACCAACCTCATCCTGGTAAGCTATGATATCCACCTTTAATTTCTTTATTTGTTCTGCAAATTTTTTATTGTTGATATCGGCATAACAAATGCCATAAGGTGAAATCATGATTTGTTTCCCCGGTGTTAAGGTTCTTGCTTTATTGGCTAATGTATTTACAGCCTCCACGGCATGATCAGACAGATAAGGTTCAAAAGAATCTTCGACGGGTAGGTACCATCCGAAAAATGATTTATGGTGTTTGAACTTTGCTGATGTTTCTATCATTATTTTTTCTTGCGTCTCTTTTATTTCGGGTTTTCTAAGGTCGTCGTCCTGATCTACTGCCCACCCTGAACTCATAAATACTTTCATTTTGTGTTTGTCTGCCGTTTCCATGATTGCTTCCACAGGGCTTTTCTCGTCTTTGGCATAGGCCGGAGCCATGAAATCTGAGGGATAGAATGATTGTCTATTGTTTGCTACAGCCATAATGACGATATATTCCATGCCAAATTCAGATAATTCCGTGATTTTTTTCTCCCAAAACTCAGCAGATTTGTATTCCACATATGCAGGATTCATATACTTGTTTCTCACGTCTTGATAGGAGAGATTTATCCATGTTCCTCTCACCGGTTTCGTTTGTCCTATAGCAGGCAGGCTAAACAGGCATAGACCTGATATTAGTAGAACTGCCCGACTTATTATTTTATTCATATTAATTCTTTATTAAATACTCTATACTCTTTTTATTTTTCTTCGTTCTGTCTTTTTTTAATTTATTCAAATATGCCTTATAATCTTTGAACAATTTGACCGTTCTTTCCTCTCCAACTTGTATTGACGCATTTGGGTCACTAAAAACGCCTGGATATTGATAACATAATATTTTTTCAAAATTATCAAATAGTGTCAAGTCATGAATTATCTCTTCTATTGGTCTTGGATATAAAGATTGATCAGGATTGAAAAGGAATGCTTCAAGATCGAACCAAAGATGAGAGCCGGCATTATCGCATAATTTTTGGAGTATATCTGCCGCTTCTTTACCGGAGAGGTCACCTTCGGGCATACGTGCAAACCCGAAAGGACAAAGAATATCCAAGTTTTGCAGGAGTGCGGGGTAAGTGTCCATCCCCTGTGGAACTCCCATGCTGTTTGTTGCGAGCATAATCGGTTTTTCCGGAGCAAGAGTATTGCAATATTCTTTAAATGCCCTGAAAAATTCTACAATTTGGCGTTTACGTAGTATCTGGGTTTCGGTTGTCGTCTCCCAATTATCCAGACTGCCACCACTTTCTTCCGAAATATAAAATGCGTAGAATGAAGGATGATGTCCATATTTATCCCAAAGTTCTTTTGCAACACGTTTATGCCATTCAAGTGATTCAGGAGTAAAATCAAACCAGGCAAACAGCCCTACTCCGACCATGACTGACATATTCAGCTTGTCTGCTTCAGAAAGTATTGCCTCTATTGGGTCATTAGCAGTTATAGGCATTCTGCCCGGGTATAGATCAGATGGATAAAAAGCCTTCCCTGCATAATTATCGACCGTTAGAGCGTGCTTTCCAACGTATTCTTGGTTTCGAAACACTTCTTGAATGACGATTATGTTCATTTCTATATTGTTCATCGAACGTACAAGTTCACGCCATTGGGAATCGGTCATTTTCGCAATATCCTTATTCCAGTGTTTACCTTCTATTTCGCTCCAGTGATAAATGCCTGCCCAGGCTCCGTCTATTTGACGGGTTGATCTGGCATCTGATTCGATGATCTCCAGATCCTTTTCTTCACTATATATTTCTTCACCGGATTTTACTTTAAGTATAACCTTATTCATCCCGACCTTGCCGGTCGTAGGTAAAATAACTTGAATCTTGTGTCCTGCGCCTGCTTTTATATGAGTTTTTGAATAGTGCAGAAGTGACTCCTGATTTTCCTTGTTCAGATAAATATAGACTTCAAAATCCTGAGGTTTCGATTCGTAATTGACAATCCCCGCCCTAATATCTACATCGGCCTTATTGGTTACCGGACTTGGCGGAATAAGTGTAAGCCCTATTCTGTTCTTTTGGGCGAAAGTGAAATTAGGTAATATCACTACAAGAAGTAGTAGTGTGATGTTTTTTAAATAATTAATGCTCATTGAGTTTGGAACTTTAGTATAACTTAAGAATGTTGATGTATTTGAGTTTTACAATTCTGTTTATCATCCCGCGCGACACAAGAGAAAACATTATGGTTATTAGTATCGTACCCTATATTCTCATCTGCTTTTCAATATTTATTTAACCCATAAATTTTGTTTTTTGCAAAAAGCATATTCGTAAGATGTATTTGTGTAATAACCTAATTTCGCAGAGTGTGCCATGAATTCAGGCCACCAGTCCGGTAACCTGACTCCAACTCCCGGATTTTGGTATGAGAGAGAGGCAATATCCGCCTGAACTGCCATTTTCACTTTAGGATTAGCCTCTTGTATTGCTTTTCTCGCATATTCGTATTGATCCAGATAGTTTGACTTTAAATCAGGGTCGAGCCAATCTTGTGATGCTGTTTGTATAAAGAATATGTCCGGCTCTACTTCTTTCACCAGTCTTTCCATATCCAAGCCAAAATGTTCTCTGATTTCTCCTAATGTACCATTTCGGATACCCATTCCCCACGATGCGAATAGCATTTCCGGATCTGATGATTTAACAGCTTCTTTTATTTTATGATTGAAATTTAAAATGGCCTCTACTCTAAAATCTTGCCATTTTTTGTATAGCTCATTATTCTTTCTAATTTCGTCGAAAGTTAATGTTGCACGATCTATTTTTAAAAATTCTTTTGTAAATTTTTCTCTAGCTGTTGGACTCACGTCCCCATAGAAGCCATTTGTTTCGATTGTTTTCCATTCAGGGAAATAGGATTCGGCAAATTCTATTCCCATAAAAAAATCATGATTCTTGATGATTCGTTTTACACGTTCTACTTGCCAGTTAACAAAGTCGTCATTATGAAAAGAATAAAAATGGATGTCTCCCGGATAGGGAGTGAGAAGCTCCATTTTCCATTTTTCCGGTAAAGATGTATTTCCATAAAAACAATTAGCAAGAACCATCAGCCATATACCAATGTCATTTTCTTGCAGTGCTTTTATATATTCATTTCTAAAAAGATTATCATCTTTACTCCCATCCCAAGCGCTTACAATAAAATAATGTACAGTTTTAATATCTGCTTTTTTCAGATCAATAATTAGTTGTTCTGGTGTTATACCTAAAGAATAAAGCATACCCGGGTCAATTTGTATTGAATTTCCTTTTGCTTTTATCAAATTTCCATTATTAGAAACTCTTTCATCACTGTTATTTTCTTTGTCACTGCAAGTAGTCGCAGATAAGGAAATTAATAATATAAAAGAAAGATATAAATACTTCTTCATTGTTAGATTACATTTTTTTGTTTACTAAAATCTCATCACAATATATCTATTATAATTCAGTTTTATAATAGACTTTTGACCTATTCTGACCTTTATTTTTGAAAAACACTATTAATCAACAGGTTGCCCCCAGAATGTTAATTCTTTTAAACAAACGTGATTATCAGCTGCATTAAATATTTCTAAGGTTTTAAAACGAATATATTGAAATGAATTTGTCGTAGGATTAAAATTATAATTTTCCCCAGCCAAATTTACAGCATAGTCTTCATTCGACAATTGCCCAAGAGGTAAGCCTGACGGTTTAACTGATTCGAAAGTACCAAGCAGAGTCCAATCGCTCCAATTAGTTGACGGAGTGTTACTACCCCAAATTTCGAATTTTTTAGGAGCCCCGCCGTTAAACATCCACCCCTCTCCATGAGTCAGTTGATTGACCCTCATTTTAGTAATTCTGTATTTTGTTCCTAAATCTATAGTAAACCAATTGGGTATACCATATGATGTAGCCTGATAAAAGAATAAGTCTCCTTCATCCCATAAACTTGGTAATTTCCAAACCTCAACACTCCACTCGGAATTATAAGCATCACCATCTAACATTGCATTTTTCCAAAGACTTTTATCGAATTTAACTTCAAAGAAAGGATCTTCTATAAGTTCATAATTCGTAAAAAAGGTATCAATTGCAGTTGTTTCCGGGATAAATGCTGTCCTGAACTTTAAGGTACCATCTATAGGGAAGTTTTTGATAGTATCTTTTGTTATTGATTTAGGAGTAATGTGCTGCCTAAGTATGTTATTTCTATCCATATATTCGCATTCAACTCTTACGATATCTTCACCGGCCGGCATCCATTCGATTACAATATCGCGAGAGTTAATTCTGTAAACATCCCGATATGCTCTATTAAGAAGTGATCTTTGATAGCGTTCGCCATAAATTTTCCCTACAGTGCTTGTTTTTATTGAAGAATTACCATATTTGTCATACATTATAATACCAAAATGATATATATTTTCTTCCATATCATTAATCAATACTTTTACTGTATCAACATCCTTTGTTTTCTCAACAAAACCTTCAACAGAATCTCTATTGTTATTATAAAATATTTTGTATTTATTCACATTAGGGTCTGTTAATAGTAACCATGAAATTTCTACACGGTTCCTACCTCCTCTTACGGTTATGGAATCTGCTTTTGCAACATATATCGTTTCACCGTTTTTTATAAATTCTTCGTAAGTGTCTTTTAAATTTTCGCAACTTGTTAATATTATAAACAATATTGCAACAATGAATTGTATATTTAGTGTTTTCATCTCTGCTATAATATTATTGAAATGTAAAAATTATTGCCCCCACAAGGTTAATTCTTTAAAGCAAATATACCTGGTGTTTCCCCATGTTTTAATGGTTTTAAAACGAATATATTGATATTCTTCTTGCATAGGTTGAAAGTCGTATTCTTCACCCGAAATATTTACGGCATAGTCTTCTTCTGTAAATTGACCAACAGGCAAGCCCGAAGGTTTGACAGATTCGAATTTTCCAAGAAGAGTCCAAGCATCCCAATTCGTTATCGGATTGTTAGTCCCCCATATTTCAAATATTTGAGGAGCTCCATCCGCAAACTTCCATGTGTCATGGTGAGTAAGTTGATTATATCTCATCCTGCTAAATCTATATTTTTTACCCAAATTTATAGTAAACCAATTTGGTATGGAATATTTACTGTCTGGTTGATAAAAGAACTTATCCCCATTATCCCATAGATTGGCAAGGTCCCATGCTCCCGGAAAATACGCTTCATTGGAATCATCGCTAAGATTAGCATCACTCCATAAACTTTTATCACATTCAATTTCATATAAAGGAGTCAAAGTCATTATCAATGTGTCTGAATTATTTTTCCACTTATCAGAAAAATAAAAACCAAACTCTAATGCTTTTGATTCAAGACCCCTAATTGCATAATCTCTATTTTTGGATTGTGTATAAAGTCTGTCATATTCAATCCATTCTCCACTCTCTTCATCTTTAATCAATGTATAAAAGATGTATTCTTTCTCTAACTCATTTGTGAAATTGGTCATTACACCTCCGAAAGTTTCAAACACACTTAGTGTTTCCCGTATACTATTGAGTGGAGATTTTAAAGGGTTGATGCTTGTTATTATTCCATTTGATCTAACTTCAGATCTAGATACAGTATATAACGTTACGGGATACTCTTTTTCTTCTGAAAATCCTTCCAGCATTAAATAATTATTATATCTAGACGATTTAACCTCTCTTTTAATCTCTTTCTGCGCATAAAATTCAGCTACAACATAGAGTATATCTGAATTCTCAGGTAAAACATAATATATTTTTGCTCCGCCGGGGATATTCTCTATTCTTACATGCTCCACTTCAGGGGGGATACCTTGATTTTTAATTAAAGGCTCTTTCATATCCTCTCCACACCCATATACTATAAATAATGCTATAGCGTTAATAATAAATAACTTGATCTTCATAATATTTATATTAAATATGTGATTCTACCAACCTGGGTTTTGTATCAAATTCTTATTTATAATGATCGATTTTTCACTCAATGGCCAAAAATAGTCTTTCAAACTGAAATTTTGATCAAATAAAATCTTCTGCCTATAGTATGCTTCGGCTGTTTCTTGATCGACATCCCATCCTGTAATAGGTTTGTTAAGTTCCAGCGGGGCTTCTTTCCATCTCCTTAAATCCCAAAAACGTTCCCCTTCAAACATCATTTCAATCGATCTTTCCGTATGTATAATTTCTCTTAAACCTTCCTGTGTTGTATATTTATTAGGGTTAATGGAATGATTCCTCCAAGAATCTTCAATACTCAATAATCCTGCCCTATGCCGTACTTTATTTATATAGTCATATGAAGTTTGAGTCGGACCGTTCAATTCATTCAGTGCCTCTGCATATAGTAAATATAAATCCCCTAATCTTAGCATTACCCAAGGATAATTAGTGGATGAATAAGTTGATGAATTTGTAGCAACATTGGTGTAATTAATAAGTTTTTTTGCCCAATATCCTGGCACAGAATGCCAGCCTGCTTGTTGTTTCCCTAAAAACTGTCCGATTTTGGATTCCAACCAGTAAGGATTTTTATCATCAAATTTACCATTTCCATACCAGATCCCCCCATCAAAACCCAAAGCTCCATAAAATCGAGGCTCTCTATCAAAATTAAATTTTGCAGTGGTATAGCCTTCTTTAATATAATATCTTTCGTTCTCACCGCCTGTTCTCAAATCAAAGCGATTCGTATAATCCCATTGAGGATCTTCATTGATAGGGACACCATTTTTTGTATAAAATAATCCTGCTATTTTTAATGTTACTCCAAAACTACCATTAGTACCCGTATAACTCATTTGAGAGGCATCTAATGCTCTGGGAGCACACCATTCCTGAATAACGGCTGCGGTACTGTTTGTATTTGCCCACAGAATTTCAGGATTCCAGCGTTCGGTTAAAATTCCCCTGTAGTTTAATGTTAATTTAGTTTCGGGGGAAATGTCTTTGGCTAGGATGCTACCTTCAAATTCATACAACTTATAACCAATGTTATGTGCAACGCTTATTGCTTCTTCACAGGCATCTACTGCTTTCTGCCACTTTGCTTCATTATACTCCGGATCGAAAAATACTTTTCCATCAGGACCCTTAAATCCTTGATAATCCTTGTTCCCATTAAAAAGTGGACTGGCAGCATAAACCAATATCTTAGCTTTGGCTGCCAAAGCGATAGGTAGAGTTATTCTCCCCAATTCAGCTTGCTCATTTTTTATTTTATCGGGTAAATCAATTAAGGTTTCATCAATAAGTTTAACTATATATTCAAATGCTTCGTCTACCGAAGACCTAAATACACGTACTTCGTCTCCAGAAGCAGAAATTGATAAATTATCATTCACAATAGGAATAGGTCCGTATGCTCTTAATAGATAGAAATGATAATAAGCTTTTAGAAATTTAACTTCAGCGGCCCATTGTCTTTTTTCGGATTCCATCATATCCGGAACTTTCATAATATTATCCAGAAAAATATTACACTGGCTGATTCCTTCCCAAAGTGGTTTTCCTCCATTATATCCATTCCAATAATCAACCAGTGGGTTATTAGCATTCTGTTCTCCTTTGGATATATAGAATGGCCAAATAACATAATGATTGGATAAAAAGAATTCGTCCGCACCCAAAAAAGCAGGATTACCATTAAACGCATCGCCTAAATTTGGTAAATATGAGTAGCAAGTAGCTAAATATTTTTCAGCAGTAGTTCTCATCCGAAAAGCATAATCAATCGTGGCAACATTGTCCGGAACAATATCTAAAAAGTCGCATCCGGACATTGAAAGTGCAGTTAATATCGATAAAATAATTCTATTTATTTTCATTTCCGTATCTTTAGAAGATTAAATTTATACCTACATTATATACCCTTTGAAGAGGGTAGGCAAGTCCATTTCCACCCATTTCAACATCCCATAATTTAAATTTACTGAAAAGTAATAAATTCGAACCGCTCACATATATTCTTAAGGTTTTCATATTTAATCTTTCAGTTACTTTTTCGGGTAGAGTCCAACCTATCTCAACGCTTTTAACGCGAAGAAATCTTCCGTCATTAAGCCACCAAGTACTATATTGTGTATTGTTTGGATGATTATTAATACCACTCAGTCGTGGCCATAATGCATAAATATCTTGATTTTCAATTGAATAGTGACTTTCTGCATAAGCTTTGATTATATTTTTTCCGCCTACGAAAGGTTCTACCGCGGCAGGTCCCTCATTTCCTCCGGCCCAGAATGAAGAACGTGCAGAACCTTGAAGAAACGCCGACATATCCAAATTTTTATAGCCTATTGAAAAACCTCCACCATAAATTATTTCGGGAGTTAACGGAAAACCAATAGGAACCATGTCCAATTCAGATATTTTACCATCTCCATTTACATCTTTATATTTAATATCTCCGGCTATATTGGGTTGCCCCCCAAAGTTCTGAGGAGGAGAGTTTGCCACTTCGCTGTCGTCAACAAATAATCTTTCAGCTATATATCCCCATGGCTGTGAGATTGGATATCCAACCCTAGACTTCCACCATTCTTTCTCGTAATGCGGCTCTTCATATACTTCATACTTATTAGTTGCGTATGTGAAATTTCCTCTTAGTTGAATCCAAAAACTATTTGAGAAAAAATAAGAATAATCAGAACTGATTTCTATGCCTTTACCTGAAGCTTTGCCAATATTTGCTCTGGATGGTGCAGTTAAACCCATCGTTGAGGGAATGTCGGCTCTATCCATTAATATATTGTCTCTATTTTCTTTAAAAACATCCATTTGTATATTTAATTTTTCAAAGAGCCCTACTTCAAGCGCCAGGTTTGTTTTGCGAGAGATCTCCCATGTTATATCCGGATTTGCATAACGGGTAACCCTTACGCCTGCTTTACCATATGTACTTTCTTTACCAAAGTTGAACCCGCCATAATTCATATTTACGTTAGAAAGATAAAAAAACCTGTCGTCATCATAACCAATTCCATCATTTCCAACTAATCCATATGTACCTCTGATCTTTAAATTATTTATTGTTTCTTTCAATGGCACCCAAAATTTCTCGTTAGAAACACTCCAAGCTAATCCAAAAGAAGGAAAAAAACCAAATCGTTTTTGTTTACTAAATTTTTCTGAACCGTTATAACCAAAATTGAACTCTGTAAAATATCTATTGTCAAACGAATAAGTTAAACGTCCGGAAATACCTAAATTCCTCGAAGGCAAAGAAAGTTGTAAGCTGTTTGCTTTAGCCTTTTTTTGTTCGCGTATAGTACTAACCAACATTGAACTTATACTATGTTTATCCATAAAAGTTCTATTATAGTTAATCACAGCTTCTCCATACATGATAGATTCCTGTGTTCGCATATATTCGTCGCCGGAGAAATCAAGAAATTCTCTTCCTTCGTTTTCATTGATATTTGTCAGACTGTATTTACCTGTTCGTTTGTCATAGCTGGTCAATGCATATATAAAAGGTATATAAGCTCTTAGCTGATCAAATCTCGAAATTCTATTTGTGTTAAATAAAGCCCTGAATGATAATCCATTAGCGATAAAATTTAGATCTTGTTTAAATTCCATTTGAGCCATCATCATTGAACGGTCATATTGCCTATATCCTCTAAGCATATCCGCATAAGGATTTAAAAACGCCCGATCTTTCACACCCCCGAACATAATATGTTGGACATATTTGTGTTCTTCATCAATGGGGTAATATGGTAAGAAATCTACAGGGCTGGTTCTGACTACCTTCCTGTAAATCTCACTTCCACCATCTAATGGTCCTGTATAATTGTCAAAGTTGCCATTTAATCGTACAATTAACTCTGATATTTTTGTTAATGAGATATTTACATTTGCCCTTAATGTGTATGTTTTTAAATTAATATTACTATTGAAGTTGTTTTTTTTATCTACTTTTAAAGCCCCATTATCTTGAGAAAAGGAACCAGATACAAAATATTTAGAAATTTTCCCTCCGCCATTAATACTTAGATCATACCTTTGATTCAATGCATTTTCTTTAAATAAAGTTTCGACCCAATCAGTAGCGGGATATATAACAGGATTAAGACCCGCTTCTGTTGCATCAATTTTTTCCCTGCTATATATTGGTGGTGCAAAAGGATCTCGAGAATACATGGCTTCATTATATAATTTCATATAGGTTACCGGATCCGCAAATTCAATATTTTTTGTAGGAGAGGAAGCAGACACTTCAGACCTCAGTGAAATTCTAGGAGGTCCTTCTCCTCCCTGTTTTGTGGTCACATAAATTACTCCATTAGCACCTCTGGCTCCATATAAAGCTGTAGAAGTAGCATCTTTGAAAATTGAGAAACTTTCAATATCATCAGGACGCAGTCGCGCTAACTCTGTAGTGCCTAATTCCATTCCATCTATGAGAATTAATGGATCTACTTTCCCTACCCCGAAAGAAGTGATTCCACGGACAAAAAAATTGGCATTATCTTCTCCGGGTTCTCCCGTACGTTGATAAGAGATAACTCCTGCTGCTTGACCAGCCAACATCGTTGTTAGATTGCTAGTGGGAGATCTTAGTTCCGCAGGTTTTATAGTTGTAACAGACCCTATAAGATCTTTTTTCTTTTGTTTTCCAAAAGCCACCACAACTAATTCATCCAATTCATCTGTTTTCTCCTTTAATATTACATTCACATTTGTCTGATTATTGATTTCTATTATCTGTGTTTCTAATCCTATAAAAGAAAACTGAAGTTTATCTGTTGATTTTACTCCGATAGAATAATTTCCATCAATATCTGTAATCATACCTTTAGTAGAGCCAACAATTGTAATGGTTACTCCGGGTAAAGGATTCCCTTGTACATCAGTAACAACTCCTTTTACGGTAATGTTCTGAGCAAACATACTCAAAGAAAACGTCCACAGTAACATGAACAAAATTCCTTTCCATAGATTAGAAATTTCACTTTTCATCTCATTTTTTATTTGTTTAGGTATTAAAAATATTCTATAATGTTTTCATATAACTTAAACATTGTATTTCAATGTTATTTCATATATTTATCGATTATCTATTTCTCCCATTATTTTCCAGCACTGATACAGCCCCCTCGGCACATGGAAGCAGCCTTTCCATTTACCTCCTTTCAGATCCAACAACACTTCTCCCTGCCGGTTCAGGTACCCCCACCATTCGGGATATTCCGGGTCTTTGAAACGGCTCCATGTGTAATCGTGCACTTTTTTGAACCATTGAAGGGCTTCCCCGGAGCCGGTCAATTGATATCCCTTCAATAACGATATCAGCGTTTCCACATGCACCCACCACAGTTTCTGGTCCCACTCCAGTTGTTGGGGCGGAAATCCTTTCCGGTCCATGAAGTAGAAGATGC
>Ga0228535_1003068_pt1 | contig 13289 bp, 9 predicted proteins | sample SJ1metagenome_FD_168457 | JGI IMG/M metagenome (GOLD analysis project Ga0228535, IMG submission 168457) | Enriched culture of PCE-dechlorinating microbial communities from Ithaca, New York, USA - SJ1 | ecosystem: Engineered > Modeled > Simulated communities (microbial... > Unclassified | place... | reverse complement strand
GGAGTGCGTTCTGAGATCCAGGTCCTGATCTTGACCTGAACCATTGACATAGTTCCTGTATGAGTTTGGGTAAAGAAACAGAGATAAGGCAAGGCTACATGCGGGCATCATCCAATTTTTCCAGACGTAACTCCTTTTGCAGTAGAAAATACCTTTCGCGGTTACTGTATCTGCTATTTAAAATAATTTCTTCCAGCTGTTTAGAATACAATATTTCCTTTTTTACAAGTTCGACAAAAGATTTTTTCTCAGAATCATTGGCTTTTTCACCGCAGAAACTTATCATGAAAAGGGCCAAGGGGTCAGACCTACACATTTGACAGGGACAGTAAAACGTAGTGGGGCGAACGTGAACCTTGTCCGCTCTAGGTTTATTCCTTCTCTTTTTGCGAAACGCGTTTTTTTAGAGCCACCGGATCCGCAGTACAGAGAGCCATTGGCGCGCGGCGGTCAGAGCCAGCGGCGCGGGGTTGAGAGCCATCGCATCAAACACAAAGGGGAACACAACGGGGTCAGACCTACACAATTGACACTTGTTGTAGAACTGTGTTTGTCAACCCAAAAGTGAGCCGGTCGCTGACTTGAAAGTGAGCCACCTGTCTGCGAATGTCAAGGCTTCAAGGACTGGTCAAGGCAGAATGAATCGCTGTTCCTATCCGGCACAAAAGGCTTGGATGTCAACCGGTAAACAATGGCCGTGACCATGACACCTCCTCGTTCACTTGGATTGGAAACGACCTTGAATACCATCTCGGACTGGAACAGGTAAAAGCCCACATAACTCATCTCGTCCAGAGTAAGCAGATCCGTTTGACGGATGCGCTTCTCAAGTTTGCCTATGGGGTAGTTATCTTTTGCCTCAGCCAATCCGGCCATTTTGTCAAATGTGTAGGTCTGACCCCAGGGTTATTCGTTCTCCGAATGTCAGGGCTTCAATGGCTGGTTACGGCGGAATGAATCGCCGTTCCTATCCGGCACAAAAGACTTGGATGTCAGCCGATAAGCAAGGGCCGCAACCATGACACCACCCCGTTCACTTGGATTGGAAACGACCTTGAATACCATCTCGGACTGGAACAGGTAAAAGCCCACATAACTCATCTCGTCCCAGAGTAAGCAGATCCGCCTGACGGATGCGCTTCTCAAGTTTGCCTAAGGGGTAGTTCTCTTTTGCCTCAGTCAATCCGGCCATTTTGTCAAATGTGTAGGTCTGACCCCAGTGTTATTCTAAGGTCTGACCCCAGTGTTATTCCCACCCCAGTATTATTCCTTCGCTGACTTGAAAGTGCGTTAATTCTTCACCAAATCCAAGAGCGCATCATAGCTGTCCACCACGTCATACTTTACGTTTTCTCCGCTGATGGCGCGGAAGTGCTCGCGGGCACAGTGGGCTTTCGCCTTTTCGATGTCGCGCAGTTCCAAAGTCGACATATCTCCCTTCGTCTCGGCGACGAAGTAAATGTGCTTAACCTTTCCCTCATAGAACGCAATCGCCCAATCAGGGTTGTACTTTCCGACGGGTGTGCTGATATAAAAACCCTTCGGCAGCTTCACATAGACCTCGACCTCCTGGCTGTGGGCTTCAAGTTCGGTAGCAAAATCCCGCTCGTTGGCAGAGTCATAAATGACATAGTCATACAGATTCCGCTTGGTTTGCATGGCGTTTATACCCAAAGCGCCCTTTTTAAGGTCAGGCTCGGTAAAGATGTTCGTGCTGAAAACATCGGTCAGCTTGTCGTAGGTGATATGTTCGATAACCGCCGTTGCTTTCTGCTCGTTGATGATCTTGGAGGCGCGGATAATAAACTCCTCGGGGTTGTTGCCGAACTGGTCAAAGACAACCTTGTCAATGCCGGTCAGAATAGTGACCACGGCTTGGCGGGTCAGCCCAGTTTCGCCTACTATCTTCCCAACAAGGTCGTAGCGAACAGAACTGCTCACCTTCTTAACCATATAATGAAAGGGTTCCTCGTGCACTCTATCGACGCAAACGAAGCCCTCACCAGAGAGAAGCTGGTCTTTGGATGTGAGCGTCTTTGCCTGTTCGCCTTGCTCTACCTTGAAGTAGATTTTGGACACCCGGAGGTGCTTGTTCAGTTCGGCGATTGATTTCTTAACAAGCTCAGCCTCGTCAAACCCGACGATGTAATAACTTCTGCCGTTAATGCGTGCCCACAATTCCTGGAAGGCTCGGCTGTTCAACTTGCTTTGGTCGAGTGTGACCTCCACGTTGTTTTTGCGGGCGTTCTCAGGCTTGCCCACGTTCGGGTCGTAGACGGAATCTAGCACGGCGATAATGTCAACTACACGACTTTTGGCTTCTTCCGGGACTTCTAAGGTGCCATTTTTCTTTGCCTCATAATATTTCTCGGTGAGTTCGCCGCGCTTTACATACCCGTTTTCAATCAGGCTCTCGTGAATCGCCGTCGCGGTATCTTCGCCGAATTTTTCAACAAATAGCTTTGCTTCAACCTTACGCGGGCGGTCAGCGACCGCTTCGGCAATCTCGCTCTGAAGCCCCTTGGCGAAACTGTCGTAGCTTTCGTTGGCTATAACAGTCAGGACATTGACATTGTGTATCTCGTCGCGGCTGAGGACATTTTCATCCATGCGTTCGCCGCTCTGGTTGACGGCAAGGCGCAACCCGCGTCCGACTTCCTGACGCTTGCGGACATCGCTGCCGCTTTGCTTCAATGTGCAAATCTGAAAAACATTTGGGTTATCCCAGCCTTCACGCAGTGCGGAGTGCGAAAAGATAAAGCGAACAGGCTCACGGCGGTCAAGCAGCCGCTCCTTGTCCTTCATAATCAGGTCGTAGGCATCGGCATCGTCAGAGGTGCGTTCCTTCTTATCGCCGAGTTTGCTGTCTATCATACGGCCGCTTTTCTTATCAATGGAGAAGTAGCCGGCGTGTGTCCGCTCTGTGGCAATCCCCGAAAGGTACTCCAAGTATTCAGGCGTGTCGGAGAATGAAAGCTGCATATTACCGACGATGGCCTTGTACTCCTCCTCGAAAATTTGGGCGTAGGTACCGCCTGTCGCATTGCCGTGGGCGTCATACTGCTTGTATTTTGCCACCTCGTCTATAAAGAAGAGGGACAATACCTTGATGCCCTTGGCGAATAGCTGGCGCTCCCGCTCAATGTGAGAGAGGATTGTTTCCCGAATCTGAATACGGCGCAGCTGCTCCTCGGAAACTGAACCGATGACATCGCCCGCAAACAGCTTTTTGCCGTTTGTGAATTCAACGGAGGAATCGCGCCCGTCAATTCGCAGAACGGTATATCCGTCCTTGTACTCAGCGAGTTCGCCGGAATTATCGAACAGGCTGTAGCCCTCGTTCACAATGCGGGAGACCTTGCGAATGCCCGCGCCGCCTTTTACATCGAACTCAATCGTTGCCGTGGGGTTGCCCTTTGAGAGGTTGATGCCCTGAATGTAGACATAGCCTTCGGTGGCGGTGCTACCCGAAACGGAAATGCCCTTGACGGCTATCTTCTTGACCAGCCGTTTGTTATAGGCTTCCAGAGCGTCAAGGCGATAAATCATGTTGTAAACACTGTCCGCCCTGTGGGTTGCCGAGTAGCGGAGCGTGAAGAGTGGGGCGAATTCTTTCAGTCGCTCTTTGGTGGCCGCGCCTTCCACGGACTGCGGCTCGTCGATAATCAGAATCGGTTTCGTCTTCGCCAAAATGTCAATCGGGCGGCGAGAACGGAACTCGTCCAACTTCATATAGATGCGCCGAGCGTCCTTGCCGCGGGCATTAAACGCTTGGCTATTGATAATCATCACGTTTATCGCGCTGTCGGAGGCGAAACGGTCAATCTCCGTGAGTTGCGAGGAGTTATAGATGAAGAAGCGGATTTTCTTGCCGTAGTCCTCAGCGAAATGCTCCTCCGTCATCTGAAACGACTTATACACGCCCTCTCGGATAGCCACGCTCGGCACGACGATGATGAACTTACTCCACCCATACCGCTTGTTGAGTTCGTACATCGTCTTGATATAAGTGTAGGTCTTACCTACGCCGGTTTCCATTTCGATGGTCAGGTTATATCGTCCTTCCAGCTTGTCGGAAGGTTTGATCTGCCCTCCGCGCTGAATTGTGCGGATATGCTCCAGGACCTTGTCGTCGGAGAGAACAACGGGGGCGTTGTTAAAGCCCGTCCAGCGCGCGGTTGCGTCGAGGCTCATCTGCCCTGCGCCGGGGTCTATCATATAGGTCGGCGCATGGAACGGCTGCCCCGCAAATACATCGCATACGGCGGTCGCTGCATCCGACTGAAATTGCTGATGCCTAAATTGTAGTTTCATTCACACGCCCTCCCTATATGACCTTGACGGTCGTGGTCGGCGCGAGAAGTTTGAAAATCTCGAACACGTTTATTTTCTCCGGCGAACTGGTAAAGCCGCTATCGCGGAACACGGCACGGAGAGGTTTACGGCTCGCTATCGTCCGCACCACGCTTTCAGGGACACGCTCCTCAAAGCAGGCAATCAAGTCGCCGCCATTGTAGGTATGGATGGTGAAGCCCTCTATCTTCTCGTTGGTGTGCGGCATAGACAGCGGCAAGCCCCAGTCGAGCAGACAGCCGAACAGCAAGTCCATATCGCTTCGGTCTTCCTTAATGTTGGATTGCATCAGCAGGAGCATATCCTGCGTGTAGTCGCCCGCAGCATAGTAGACCTCGTTCATGTTCGAGTCGGCGAGTTTCAGGACGCGGAAGCCGATGTCCAGTCCCTGCGCGGTCAAACCCGCTTCAGCTTTGATTTTATCCCCGGCGCGGCGGATGCGTTCTTTGCCGATTTCGCAGATATTTTTATAGCCCGCCTTGGCGGCTTCCGTCCCCTCGGCACAGACTTCCGGCAACTGCACCATAATAAACTTGCGATTGCCGCCATCCTCGGCGTTGAGCTGCATGACGGCGTGAGCGGTCGTGGCGGAGCCAGAGAAAAAGTCAAGGATGATATCACCGTCATTACTGAAAGATTGTATATGCTCTTTTGCTATATTAACGACTTTGGGTGTTTCAAATGGAATCTTCAATTCAGCAAGCAATTCGGTATCGCTGCCACCATAATAAAGCAAAGATGGGATATTTTCATACAAATTATCCTTTAATAAATATTTTCTGTTGGGCTGGGTCGTTTCATCTTTGCCGAACAGGATTAAACCTGCACGCAATAACTCATTCATTGTTGCCGAAGGATTGCGCCAGCCACGTTCCGGAATCGGACACGGTTTTTTTGTTATTGGGTGTATCAGGGGAATGAAATAATCATCCGGCGCCTTGTTCTTGTTTGGCCATGCCATTGACACTGGTCTATAAACATCACCGTTTTGATCTATGCGATTATAAGCCTTCTCGCCACCGCTAAAGTTGTCTTGAGCAGAAATCCACGACGCAAATTCGCGATTGGCTTCTTCCAAGGTGTAGTAATCTCCAACTCTTTTAAAAATTTGTTTCGCTTTCGCAATAATAGCAACGGCATTCTTTTTTGGTCGTTGTATCTTGCATTTTTCACAAAATAGCAGCTTGTTCTTCGCGCATACAACAATATATTCGTGCTGGTAGGATATGCCTTTAGCATCACCCTTAGGATTCCGCTTATCCCATACTATCGTTCCCAAATCGTTTGCTTCGCCAAAGACCTCATTGCATAGTTTTTGTAGATTGGTGATTTCGTTTTCGTCCATGTTTATTAGAATAACTCCGTCATCCCGCAGCAGATTCCGCGCCAAGACAAGGCGCGGGTAAATCATACTGCACCAGTCAGAGTGAAAGCGTCCGTTCGTTTCGGTGTTGCGGAACAAGCGGTCGCCGTCCTCGTCGTAAACGCCCGCTTCCTCGTCGTACTCCTCGCGGCTCTGGGCAAAATCGTCACGGTAGATAAAGTCGTTGCCTGTGTTATACGGCGGGTCGATATAGATCATTTTGACCTTGCCGAGGTAACTCTCCTGTAGGAGTTTCAGCACGTCGAGGTTGTCTCCCTCGATGTAAAGGTTCTCAGTGGTGTCCCAGTCACGGCTGCCGCTGCTGCAGTATGGCTTTCCCGTACTATCCGCGCCCGTCGGGACGGTTTCATCCATGATAACCGGGCGGAGCGTCTTTCGGATAGGTCTACCCGCCTCGGCAATAGCGGCACGTTTGCCCACCCAAGTGAACTCGTAAGCTTCGTCTTTAAATATTTCCTCGCCCACATAAGAGCGCAAAAGGTCAACGTTCACCTTTCCCTCTGCCACCACGCCGGGGAAAAGTTCGGAAAGCTTTTTGATATTCTCAGCTGTGAGGTCCGGGGTTTCAAATTTCATTTTATCGGGGTTATTCATTGGGCTTGCCCTCCTTGTTGATTCAGTGAGATTACGGAATTGGCGAGACGGCGCTCCTCTCCAACTGGAGTGGTGTAATAACGCTGTTCGATCCCATATAGTAGCCTTTTCAGGCTATCCTCATTATGGATAGTGAATTTACTGTTTGCGTTCGCCAATTCAGGACAGTAGTCCTTGATGTACTCAAAGACCGTTTGCTTTTCGTCTTCCGAAAAGCGGCGCAGTGTTTCCAACGCCAAGGCAATGCGCTTGCGGTTATTCGTTTTCACGTTATCTGAAGTGAAGCCTTCGCTCAACTCAATAAAGTTGTAGTCGAGGAAGTTTTTGACCTCGTCTTCTGTTGCCTCGCGGTACAGTTCGTCGATGCCGTCAAATATGGCTGAGATGTCCCGTAATTTACGAAAGTACAGTTTGTTCTCCATCGGACTGTAAATCGCGTCCGCATACTCGTTCAGGGAGATTGACGCGCTGTTCTCCTCATACTTACACTGCTCACCGAAGAAGAACACGCGCTTCTGATTGACTTGGCGGGAAGGTGTTACCCGTTGGAAGAAGTAGTACCCGTCTTGGTAACCGCAGAGGAACACGATTTTCCCAAAGTCTGCCGTGCCAATTGCATCATAGTTTACAGAAGAGAAGAACCCTTGCTGAAGCAATGGCAAACAGTAGGCCTTGGTCGAAAACTCGGCAAGCCCAAACCATTCGTTGTCCTCAAGAACGGCGCCAGGGTTATATTCGTTGCTTGCCGCAAGGTTGGCCGGCAAACGGAAGATGTCTGTATCGGAGGTTAAGACCTTTCGATACCATGTTGTACCGCGCCCTGTGGTTACCATTGCTATCAGCGTAGTTCCCATATATCATTTTCCCCTCTCGATGTAGGTTGTATTGTTTATCCGCCGAAGGCTCTGAAACTGAAGATTCTCCGGCGTTCTGATTTCTTTGCGGCAGATTATGAATAGCTTGGTGTGCGTATCAGTAGTTACATGGTAGCAATGGTAGCCAAAGAACAAGTAGGTCACATTGAAATACTGCCACCGCACCAAATACAGGAACACAGATATACAGATCGTAGCCACAAGCATTTGATGCATATCCGGGACACCGAACGCCACTAAGAAGTAGCCAATATAGGTTGGCAGGAACGATGCATCCGCTTGCTCTACTTCGACGCATTTCTCAAGGTTTTCTTTGCCGAGGTATTTTGTCAGGAACAGACTTAACGCACCAAAACCAATGGTAATAATAAGCAGTCCAAATTCTACAATGAATGGATGTACTCTTGCGTCAAACGTCCACCCCTCCTTAATGACATATATCACCACAATCCACAGCGTCACGGACACAGTATTGAAGAAGTCGTAAATTTTATTAAGCATTCAATCCCTCCAATTCTGCCCGCAGCCGTTTCAATTCGCCGTTCAGTTCGACTTGGCGGTTAAACTGCTTCTCCCGCAGGACTTTCTTTTCCAACGCGGCAATCTCGCGTTCAAGCTTTTTCCGCTGCCTGTCTCTCTCTACCGCCTCGGCGATGTCGCCCTCGGCGTCGAGCCGGCCGCCGGAAATCTGCCTCGCCAAATTCTCGTATACAGCGTCCAGATTCAACCCCTCGAACTTCAGCGAGAAGCCCTCAAGCGTGAACCAGTCCGTGCTGTAGAACGTGCCGGAGACCTCCATCCATACCTGTGCCTCGCCGCCATATGTAAGAACGAACAGGATTTTGTACGGTATCGCCTTGGCGATAGCAGGCAGGATGCATTTGTCCAGAGCCTTTTGTCGCAATGCCACCTCGAAAACCTGAATCTCCTTGACCGTCACCCCGGCAGCTACAGCCACGGTGTTATCGGCCAGTTTGTTTCGCCAGACGACCGACTCAATCTGATCTTTTATCATATCCTTCGCCGAGGTGGTCAGCGTGGCATTGGCATAGAGTTTCTCCTTTGCCACGCGACGGTTGACTTCGGTGGAACGGGGCAATCCTAACATACGCTCACCTCACCACAAGGAAGCAAATCAACTCGAAGTCTTCCAGCCCGTCTATGCGGGTATCCAGAGCCGTCGTGCCTCCCGCCGAAAACAGGCTGTCGATATCACTTTCGGCTTTCACCTCGACGATAGAGTTGATTGCATCCGTCAGCAATATGGAAACGGTGCGCATATCCTTGCCGTCCTTAGTTTCTGTGTTGAACTCCCGGCACACTTCCATGATCGGCTCGCTGTACCCTTTGCATAGGGAGCGGGTCTTATCGAGCAGTTCCTTGGGCGAAAGATGGTCGCACACCACGGAGCCGTCCTCGCCCACATATACCATATAAAACGGATGGAGGCGGTTCTGCCTGTCGATGTTCACGCTGTTGTTGCGGTTCTTGAGGACAAAGACCACGCCCGGCGGGCAGTCCTCCGAAGCGGGAACGACCGCGTGAAGCCCGAAAGGAACGGTGTCCATGTCGCCGTTTTGTTTTACATATTCAAGCAGGTCGAGCCGAAACTCGTTAAGCCCCAAGTCCATGATGGAGATGCCCGACTGCATATCTTCAATGTCAACAACCTCTTCCTGAAGCCGCTTGAGTTGTGCTTTGCGGTATTCGAGGTCGCCTTTTTCCTCGGCGTTTATCAGGTCGTCGTCGCCGGTGGCGGTCATTATCGAGATTCGCATCCTCGTTTCAACCCGTCCTTTGAGTGAAAGGTATTCGTCCAAATCCACATCAGGCCAGAAGTTCACAAGCTGAATAACCGCATTTCTGCTGCCGATACGGTCAATACGCCCAAACCGCTGAATAATGCGGACGGGATTCCAATGGATGTCATAGTTGATGCAGTAGTCGCAATCCTGCAGGTTCTGTCCTTCTGAAATACAGTCCGTGGCTATCAGCACGGAGATGTCATTTTGATTATTCGGCATTAAAAGGTTCTTGTCTTTGGAAATCGGAGAGAAGAGCGTCAACACCTCGTTCATCGAAGCCCGTTGACCCTTAATCGTCGTCTTGCCGTCTACGCTGCCCGTGACGATTGCAGAGTCAAGCCCGAAGCGGCTCTTCACAAACGCACTCACATGGGTATAGAGATACTCCGCTGTGTCCGAGAAAGCAGAGAAGATGAGGATTTTGCTGTTGCCGTCGTTTATCGGATTCGTCAGCTTGTCCTCAATCAGCCCGAACAGCGTCTGGAGTTTCGTGTCATGCTCCGGGGTGATGTCATCCATCAGCATTTTCAGCAGTTCAAGGGTCTCGGCATCCTCCGTAAGGCGGTCACGCCATGTTTTGTAATCCATGTCGGCGAGGTCAATCTTGATGCTGTGTTCGGCTGTGAAATAGTCCGTGTTGTGGTCGTCGTCGTCAAAGTCGGAGTCGTCGCCCACCAGTTCGCGCCCGTTTATCACCGAACCGCCGCCGCTTGCAAAAGCGTCAATATCCGAAATTGTGTCGTCAATCAGTTTCTTAACGCGGCTGACCGTGAGCCTAAAAGATTCGACGGAACTCTCAAGCCGTTTTAGGAGGTTGATGCTCATCAACCGGCGTATACCCATTTCACGCCCGGCACGGTTAATATTCTTTGAAGTATTCACATATTTGTGGAGATGGCTTGGAAAAATAAAGTCCGTCGGTATGTAGACGGAGAGGTTTAGCCGCATAAGCTGCTCATAGATGTCGGCATAGTTTATCGCACTTTCTAAATCGGTCATGCGCGGGTGTAAGGATATAGGCTTGAGGCGTTCGGGGAAAGAGCCTATTTCGCCCATGTTGTAATACTTTTCGATATGTTTGCGGGAGCGGGCAATCGTCACGCTGTCTAGCACTTCAAAAAAGTCAAAGTCGAGGGATTTTAAAAGCGCGTCGGTAGTGCGTTTGCCTTCCTCTAGCTTGTTCCACTGATTAAACACCTTTTGGGCATTGCGGAAAATCTCGTCTATTGACCGTCTTGTACCCAGCTTTTCATTGATAAGGTTTGAGTTGCCCTCGTAAGCGAGTTCAAGTTGATTCCGCAGGTCGATAAAGCGGTTGTTGACCGGGGTTGCGGAAAGCATGAGAACCTTCGTCTTCACGCCTGCACGGATAACGCGGTTCATAAGACGAAGATAACGGTTCTCGCGTCGGTCCTCCCCATAGACCTCCCCGCCGTTTCTAAAGTTGTGGCTCTCGTCGATGACCACGAGGTCGTAGTTGCCCCAATTCAGTCTGTCGAGGTCAATCCCGTTCGACTTGCCGCGCTCCCTCGAAAGGTCGGTGTGGTAAAGCACATCGTAGCGCAGGCGGTCGGAGGCTATGGGGTTATTGATGTAGTTGTCCTTGAAGGTATTCCAATTACCAGCCAGTTTTTTAGGGCAAAGGACTAGAACTGAACGGTTTCGATTCTCGTAATATTTGATTACCGCGAGAGCGGTGAAGGTCTTGCCTAAGCCGACGCTGTCCGCAAGGATGCACCCGTCGTACGATTCGAGTTTATTGATAATAGCGAGAACCGCGTCCTTCTGGAATGTGTAGAGCATGTTCCAAATCTTGCTCTCCTTGAAGCCCGTGGCTTCGTTTGGCAGCACGTCCTCGGAGATGTCCTCCAGAAACTCATTGAATATATTGTAAATCGCCACGAAGTAGATAAACTCTGGCGCGTTTTCGTTGTAAGCTGCTGTGATGCCATCGATGACCTGCTCGGTCACGTCCTGCATCAGAGTTTTGTCGCTCCAAATCTGCTCAAACATACGAATGTACTCGTCGGAAACGGGAGTGAACATTTTTGTCACAGGGTTGATGATGTTGTTGCCACGTACGCAACCGAGGTCGGCAGTGGTGAATCCGTTCAGCGGTATATAGGTGATATGCTCTATGCCGGCTACATTCATGAAGCTGCTGATGTTGCCACCCGTAAGGTTGGAGCGGAACTGAACTTTCTTTTGAATCCAATCGGCGCATTCGCGGGCTATGGCTTTCTGTGTCAGTTCGTTGCGAAGCTTCACCTCAAATTCCGTGCCGTAGAGGGAACGTTCGCGGTCAAGGCGTGGGATGTAAAACTCACGTTTTTCTTTTGGTGCTTTCTCCTTAAGAAACGTCGGCGAGGTGAAAATAAAGCGCAGCTCAGCAATGCCATCAAGCTGCTTCTTCAAGACCTGATAGGCGTAGATGGAGAAGCAGGCCGCCGCTACGGACAGCTTGTCTCCCTTTTTTATTGTAACCGCCAAGTCGTCCTTGACTGTCTTGCTCACGTTGTCGAGCATTTCCGGCATCTGCATATTGTTTGGCTCCTTAGATTCTGTAACTGAACTTTCCCACACCTAAAAGCAGTCTGAACCTTGAAAAATACATATAGGATTGCGCACTGGAAAGCAAAGGGAAAGCCCCTCAAGCGGTATAATTGAAATAGCCACAAATCAAGTAATACCAACAAACAAGGAGGCTTTCCCATGGCAAACATTATAGCAGATATTAACGATAGGGGGCACCTGTTTCAACCATCCATAGACTCTTTCTTTCAGAAGCTTCATATCTCCGCTCTGCTGAGCCGTTCCAACTTCTGTTCCCGAGGTATGCGATGCTTTCAATAGAAGCGCGCAGCAACTGTGACGGCAGGACTGTCGGCGAACTGTTCTTCCTATACTGCAAAGAGCTGGAGGACATAAAGCTCTCTCATTCCCTGATGCTGATACTCAGTGCGGTACTGCAGATCATAGAAAACAGCCTCAAAAGCAGAAAAGACAAAATACAAAACCAAATAACCGAGGCCTTCATTAGCGCGTTACCAAGCTACACAAGACAACAATTGGTATTATGTGCGTAGCCTGTATAGATTTTTCAAGGTTCAGCCACCTGTTGGCGGGTAGGAAAGTTCAGTTAAAATAGCAGTATGGACGCTTACAACGATGGCATTTTTGGCGGTATCACCTTTAAATTCTAAAGAAATTTCTCAAACACCCCGGACATAGAACAATTTGGTTTTATGGGATCGGCCAAAGACAAAGGTTTTCTTTACCGATTGCTGATCAAGACAGATATTGCAAACAGAGAAACCGACTGATATAAGTTAAAATTTGATTATAGGTCATATTAACGATATCTTACAAAAAAGGAGAAGTAAATAATATGAAGATAAAATTTGCACTGCTTTTCTTGATAGTTATATTTTGCGCTTATCCATGCTTTGCCGGAACCGGTTATCCTGATAAAACGGCCAGTATCATTGACACAACTTCTTTTAATGATCCCTTTGTTCTCGATGTTAAAGGAATTCCATCCCTAAACAACGAGAGGAAGCTTATTGTATGCATAAGCGACATCCATCTCGGAGCAGACGACAGCTATACCGAAACCAAAAAGAACAGGGAGCCTCTTGTAAAGTTCCTCGAACAGGTCAGGACCGCCCCAAATATCAAGGAATTGGTAATAGCGGGAGATATGATAGATCTATGGTTTGTGCCAAGCGCGACGGAAACGTTCAGGGGGAAAACGCAGAATGAATTTGTCCGCATTGTTGCGAAAAACAATAAACATGTAATTGCAGCATTCAATAATATTATTCGCGATGGGAAGATCAAAGTAACATACGTTCCGGGAAATCATGATTTAACTGTAACTGCAGAGGACATTGAGAGCATACTTCCGGGAATTCATCAACAGCGTGATGTAGCGGGCCTGGGAAGCTATTCACCAGAGGGACATCCTGAAATTGTTATAGAGCATGGACATCGATATAATTTTTTCTGTGCACCTGACCCTATTTCAAACAGGGATATAGCTCCGGGTTCCATATTACCGCCAGGATATTTCTTTACAAGAATAGCCACAACCTCAGTTATTGAAGGATTCCCCGAGGTTGCCGGCAAAATGCCGGAAGTGACCTTAAATTTATACGGTGAAGACCAGGCCCTCGCATATATTTATTGGAAAACCTGGTATAAATTAATGACAGATTTTCCTGTAAACGAAGGCTTTGATGAAAAGATAATAAAAACAAACATCGACGGCTTCACCGA
>Ga0228535_1003066_pt1 | contig 13300 bp, 8 predicted proteins | sample SJ1metagenome_FD_168457 | JGI IMG/M metagenome (GOLD analysis project Ga0228535, IMG submission 168457) | Enriched culture of PCE-dechlorinating microbial communities from Ithaca, New York, USA - SJ1 | ecosystem: Engineered > Modeled > Simulated communities (microbial... > Unclassified | place... | reverse complement strand
CCTTGAGGGCCGCGCTCAGGATCGGCATGACCTGGGCGGCGTCGAAGCCGTAGTGGGCGCCGAAGGCGGCGCGGACCGCGGGGGCGATCTGGGCGACGACCCGCGTCTCCGGATCGTTCAGGGCCCGGTAGACCCTCGGCAGGATCGGCTTGAGCGTCAGGGCCCCGGTGGGGCAGGTGGTGGCGCAGTGGCCGCAGGCCACGCACGTCGTCAGGTCCAGCGGGCGGTGGTCGTTCGGTCCGATGGTGAGGAGGTTGTTTGTTTCATAGAAACTCAAAGCCGAAACCCCCTCCATCTCGCGGCAGACCTTCAGGCACAGGCCGCAGAGGATGCATTTGCCGGGATCCCGCGTGATGATCGGATGGCTGGCATCGATGGGCAGGGGCTGCGCGGGCTCCGCCGGGTCGTGGGTCACGCCGTAGCGGCTTGCATAGTTCCTCAGGTCGCAGGCGTACCGTTCCGTGCAGCCGCAGGCCAGGCAGCGGGCAGCCTCGTCCATGGCCGTGTCGGCGTCCCAGAGGGCCGTCGATTCGGCGAAATCGTTCCGGCGTTCTTCCGGTGGGCGGGCCGGGACCCCGTGGCGTTCGGCCGGGGGGACCCCCTTGAATGTGTCCGCTGGGACCTCCTGCCAGCGGCCCTTGGTGCAAGTGTAAGGTTCGGGGGCGGCCTCGACACGTCCCATTGCGAGGTACTGATCGATGGCTGCGGCGGCGCGCTGGCCGGCGCCGATGGCCGCGACGGCGATGTCGGGGCCGGTGACGCAGTCGCCGCCCGCAAAGACCCAGGGGATGTCTGTCTGCAGGGTTGCCGGATCGACCTTGACGTTGCCCCACTTCTCGATCAGGGTGTCGTCGCCCATGCAGTCTCCGTCCACGGCTTGGCCGATGGCCGAGATGATCGCGTCGGCCGTCAGGGTGAATTCGGAACCGGGGACCGGGACCGGCCGCCTGCGGCCGCTCTTGTCCGGCTCTCCCAGGGCCATGCGGGTGCAGGTCAGCTTGAGACCATCCCCATCCCGTTTAATCGAGGCTGGGGCCGTGAGGAACTGGATCTGGATTCCCTCTTCGATGGCCTCCTCGACCTCGATGGCCTGGGCAGGCATCTCCTGCCGCGTCCGGCGATAGACAATGGTCACGTCCTTCACTCCCAGACGGACGGCGCTCCGGGCGGCGTCCATGGCCGTGTTGCCGCCGCCGATGACCAGAACCCGTCTGCCCAGGTCTGGCTTTTCCCGTCGGGCGAGCCTGGCGAGGAAATCAAGGCCGGACATGACCCCGGGCAGCGAGTCTCCCTCGACGCCGATCGGGGTCGCCTTCTGGGCCCCCAGGCCCACGAAGACGGCGTCGAAGCCGTCCTGTTTCAGCGAGTCAAGGGTGAAATCCCTGCCGAGCTTGCGGTTGTACTGGATCTCAACGCCCAGACCGAGGATCGCCTGGATCTCCGCGTCAAGCTCCGCCTCCGGCAGGCGGTAGTAGGGGATTCCCCAGCGGAGCATCCCGCCGCCGGCCTCCTGCATTTCGAAGATTGTGACGGCGTGCCCCGCCCTCCTGAGAAACCAGGCGGCGGTCAGGCCGGCCGGCCCCGCCCCGACGACGGCCACCCGGAAGCCCGTATCGGGCCGGCATTCCGGAGAGTAGGGGGAGAGCTGGCTGCGGTCCCAGGCGGAGACGAACCTTTTGATTTCGTTTATGTTTACTGCGCCGTCCAGAGCGTTGCGGCGGCACTCGGACTCACAGGGATGGGGGCAGACCCGTCCGCATACGGCGGGCAGAGGATTCTTCTCCTTGATCACCTGCAGGGCCTCGGAGAAGTTGCCGGCGGCTGTGTGGTAGATGTACTTCTGGATATCGATATGCGCGGGACAACGCAGGACGCAGGGGGCCACGCAGTCTCCGTAGTGGTCCCGCAGGAGGGCCTGGAGGTAGATCCTCCGGTAATGGTTGAGGGCCTCCGATTCCGTCTGGATCCCCATGCCCTCCCGGACAGGGGTCGAGATCGCCGAGGCAACCCGCGTCTTCCCCTTTTCGGTGATCTCAACGAAGGCCGTCTCGATATTGCGCGGGGGGCTGACCCGCGGGTCGTATCCCAGGGATGGGATGTCGATCCCGCTGGCCCGCGCCGCCTCGATCACGGAGGCGCCTTCCTCTATGCTGCAAGGTTTGTTGTCGATATGGATCGATACCATGGTCGTTGTCCTTTTCTATCTTAAAAAGGGGGTCTGGGCGACGGGGTCACCCCCCCCAAGGTCAAGAATGCGAATCAAACCTCGAAAACGTCCTGCTTCCGCTCTGTTTGGGAGGCGATCCCCCAGCCCGGCTGTCGGGTTTTCAGCCGAATAGTGAAATGAATCACAAAATCCGGCGTGGCGGCGTCCCTCAGACGCACCTTCGCCGGAACGGTCCGATCGGGAAAAGGGCCTTTGGACCCTGTCCTGTTGTCCTTCATGGAGTTTATTGATCATTCTGTTCACAGCACACATATAAAGCCTACCTCTTAACTGTGATTATATTCACAGCATCCGCCTTGTCAAGCAATATCTTGTCGAAACACGGTGGGTCGCACGCCGGGCTCCCCTCCAGCCGAACCAGTACCGCGGTGACCGGTTCCCCGCCTGGGTCGGATTGCCGGTTCAAATACGAAAATCTTTATGTCAAAAATGGCATAACAACTTGAAATCACTAGACAAATAAGTTATTTTTGCGCACAATACGTGCCATAAACGCACGCCATTTGAATGCATGTCCAGTCTGGTATTGTAGCCTTTGCGTTCTTTGCGAGTGCGATTTTCGCACTTTTTGATTCTCTCGAGGTCAGGTGAGGAGCGGGAAGGGGGAGAGATTATCCTTTACACTATACAGAATTTCTTTTTTTATTTCAAGGTAATATCGACCTCCGACCGCTTAGGTCATGGCGGCCTAATGCCGGATTTCGGACCGAGATCGATGGCATCCATCTTGCGATAACCGTCGGTCATGAATTGGGAAGCATTCTCATCTTCCCGCCCCGTTTGCACGAAAAGCAGCACCACAAAAGTTTTTCCGTTCGGCATCAACTGGTGGTTTCAGCAACTCATCGAGAAAGGAGTGCGTCTTTATGGATGTCAGCAGAAGAGGCTTCTTGAAGATCTCCGGTGCAACCCTGGCTGCGAGCGGCATAGGCATCAACCTCAGGCCAGTTTCAGCCTATGCGCAGCCTCTAAAGGTCCAGTACGCCAGGGAGACCACGACTGTCTGCCCTTACTGCTCCGTGGGGTGCAGCATCATCGTCTCCACGCGCAACGGCAAGGTCGTCAACACGGAGGGGGATCCGGACAGCCCCATCAACCGCGGCTCCCTATGCACCAAGGGCGGCTCCATCTATCAGATGGCGGTCAACGGGAACCGTCTGGTAAAACCCCTCTATCGGGCTCCATTCGCCGCCGAGTGGAAGGAGGTCTCCTGGGAATGGGCCCTCGAGAGGATCGCTGAAAATGTCAAGAAAAGCCGGGACAAGAGCTTTCGGCTTAGGAACGACAGGGGACAGCTCGTCAACCGGACGGAGGGGATCGCTTCCGTCGGTTCGGCGGCCATGGACAACGAGGAGTGCTTCCTCTATCAGAAATTCCTCAGGGGGTTGGGTCTGGTGTACATCGAACACCAGGCCCGGATCTGACACAGCGCGACTGTAGCGGCTCTGGCAGAGTCGTTCGGACGCGGCGCCATGACGAACCACTGGAACGATTTCCAGAATAGTGACGTAATCCTGATCATGGGCAGCAACCCGGCCTCCAACCACCCCATCTCCTTCAAGTGGGTCACCAAGGCGATGGAGAGGGGGGGAAAGCTGATCTGTGTCGATCCCCGCTTCACCCAGTCGGCGGCCAAGGCCCATCTCTATGCCCCCCTGCGGTCGGGGACGGACATCGCCTTTCTGGGCGGGATGATCAAGTACATCCTCGAAAACAACCTGATCCAGAGGGAGTACGTGGTCCACTATACGAACGCCCCCTTCCTGGTCAATCCGGCCCTGAAGCTTCCCGGGGAAAACAAGGGGGTCTTCTCTGGCCTTGCCGGCAGCAGGTACGACAAGACGACCTGGTCCTACCAGGTGGACGCCGCTGGGGTCATCCGCAAGGACCCGTCCCTGAAAGATCCCCACTGCGTCTATCAACTCCTCAGGAAGCATTACGCCCGCTACACCCTTGATGTCGTTTCGAAGATCACCGGGACGCCCAAGGAGAAGCTCCTGGAGGTCTACAAACTCTATACGACGACGGGAAAACCCGACAAGTCCGGGAACATCCTATACGCCATGGGCTGGACCCAGCACACCGTAGGGGTCCAGAACATCCGGGCGATGAGCATGATTCAACTCCTCCTGGGAAACATGGGGATCGCGGGCGGCGGTGTTCAGGCCCTCCGCGGCGAATCAAATGTCCAAGGATCGACGGACTACGGGCTTTTGTTCCACATCCTGCCCGGCTACCTGCCGACCCCTTCGGCCTCGCTGCCGACCCTCAAGGCGTACAACGAGAAAAACACGCCGACCACGAAAGAGCCCAATAGCCTTAACTGGTGGAAGAACCGACCCAAGTACCTTGCCAGCTACGTCCGGTCCGTCTACGGCACCGGGGTAGAGCTGGAGGAAGGCTACGCCATGATGCCCAAGGTCGACGACGGGAAGAACTACTCGTGGCTGGTCCTTTTCGACGAGATGTTCAAGGGGAAGTTCAGCGGCTTCTTCGCCTGGGGGATGAATCCCGCCTGTAGCGGGGCCCATTCCAACAAGGTCCGCCAGGCCTTGGGGAAGCTGGACTGGATGGTGAACGTGAACCTCTTTGACAACGAGACCGGTTCCTTCTGGCGTGGTCCCGGCATGGATCCGGCTAAGATCAAGACCGAGGTCTTCATGCTTCCCTGCGCCTCCTCGGTGGAGAAGGAGGGGAGCATCACCAACAGCGGCCGTCTGATGCAGTGGCGCTACAAGGCCATTGAGCCGCCGGGCGAGGCGATGCCCGACGCGGAGATCATGACGGAGCTCTACACCAAGATCCGGAAGCTCTACGAGAAGCACGGCGGCCCCCTGAAGGAGGCGATCACGAAACTCACCTGGAACTATGGCCCCAAACGGGCCGATGGGACAATCCGCTTCGTCGATCCCCATGCCGTCGCCCGGGAAATCAACGGCTATTTCCTTGCGGACGTGAAGGTGGAGGATCCGTCGGCCAAGGGGGGCTTCCGCGAATTCAAGAAGGGCGATCCGGTTCCATCCTTCGCCTGGCTCCAGGACGACGGCTCGACCTCCTCAGGCTGTTGGATCTACTGCGGTTCTTACGGCACTGCGAACCTGTCGGCCCGGCGCAGTCAGAGAGACCCCTCCGGGATCGGCCTTTACCCCGAGTGGTGCTGGTCCTGGCCGGTCAACCGGCGGATCATCTACAACGGCGCCTCCGTGGACCCGGCCGGGAAACCCTGGGACCCCCAGCGTCCCGTTATCCTCTGGGACGGGACGAAGTGGACGGGCGATGTCGCCGACGGAGCTGGGAATCCCGGCTCCGGCCGTCCGCCCTTCATCATGAAGGCTGAGGGGGTCGGAAGCATTTACGGGCCAGGCTTGGCCGACGGTCCCTTCCCGGAGCACTATGAACCGCTGGAGTGCCCCGTGGAGAAGAACCTCCTTTCCCCCCAGATGAACAACCCCGTCATCCGGCGGTTCGACAAGAAAGGGGTGGGTTCCGAACTGGATGCGGTCGCCACCTGCGATCCGCGCTTCCCCTTCGTCTGCAGCACCTATCGGGTGAGCGAGCACTGGCAGACCGGGGTCCTCACGCGATGGTGCCCCTGGTTGGTCGAGATGCAGCCCGGGATGTTCGTGGAAATGAGCCGAGAATTGGCCAAAGAGCGGAACATCGCCAATGGCGAGCAGGTGATCGTGAAATCGGCCCGCGGCGAGTTGGAGGCGACGGCCATCGTCACGGCCCGTTTCAAGCCGTTCACCATCGACGGCAACACGGTCCACGAGGTGGGGATCCCCTGGCACTTCGGATGGATCACCACGGCCGATCGGAAGTATGGAGCGACGGACAAGAAACCCGAGGTCTTCACCACCGGGGATTCGGCGAACCTGCTTACCCCGACCATCGGGGACGCCAACACCACGATCCCGGAGAGCAAGGCCTTCATGGTGAACGTGGTCAAGAAGGGGGTGAAGTGAGATGACCGAGAAAGTGAAACTCATCGACGTCGCCAAGTGCACCGGCTGCCGGGGTTGCCAACTGGCCTGCAAACAGTGGAACGGACTTCCGGCTGAACAGACCCATGCGGCCGGAACCTATCAGAATCCGCCGGACCTCCAGTGGAACACCTGGACCCTGATCCGGTTTCAGGAACACGTGAACTCGAAAGGACAGCTCAAGTGGCTTTTCCGGAAGGACGGCTGCATGCACTGTACGGACGCGGCCTGCGTGAAGGTCTGCCCGAGCGGCGCCCTCTACCGCAGCGAGATGGGGACGGTGGGGATCGCCAAGGAGCGCTGCATCGGCTGCAAGGAGTGCGTCGCGGCCTGCCCCTTCGAGATCCCCCGCCACGACCGGAGGACGGACAAGGTTTCCAAGTGCGATCTCTGCCTTTCGCGGGTCCGGGCCGACCTTCTTCCCAGTTGCGTCAAGGCCTGTCCGACCGGAGCCTTGAAGTTCGGGGACAAGTCAGACATGCTGAAACTCGCCTATCGCCGTGTGAAGGAGTTGGGGGGAGATGCGAACGTTTATGGGGACAAGTTCGTTGGAGGGACGCACGTGTTGTACGTCCTGAGCGAGAGGAAGGAGGTTTACGACGCGCTGCCGGCTAACCCGCGGGTGCCGCTGTCGGTGATCGTGTGGAAGGATCTTTTGAAGCCGTTGAGTTTGATTGCGGCTGGGGGTGTCTTGGCGGGGTCTTTCCTGCATTACATCACGCACGGACCGAAAACGCCGAACGAGGAGGACAACCAGAGGAAGGAAGGGGGTGCGTAGGATGAAGAGGGGTTTGATCAAGGCGACCGACGCCTTCGAGCGGATCGTCCACTGGAGCCTCGCGGTTTCGTGTTTGATCCTGTGCATCACAGGTCTGGGGATGATGTTTCAGTCCTTCAATTTCATCGGGACGTTGATGGGGGGGCTGAAGTCCCTAAAGTATGTCCACAACTTTACGGGTTTGTTCTTCATCGTGGCACTGGTCTTCACGATCCGGATGTGGTGGCGGGAGGCTGGGGTGTTCTCCTTTCCCGAGGATCTGGATTGGATGATGTGCGCTGGGGGATATCTGTGGCACGTGGAGAAGGTTCCGGAGGTTGGGAAGTACAACCCCGGTCAGAAGATGTTTTTTCTGGCGGTGGCGGTTTTCGGGGCGCTGATGGTTCCGACTGGGCTCGTCATGTGGTTTCCGGGGTCATTTCCGGTGGAACTGGTGAGGTGGATGTACCCGCTGCACGCCCTGGGGTTTGTGGTGATCTTCGCCTTTTTCTTTGTGCACCTGTACCTCGGGACGATCGGCTCACCGGGGTCGTTGCCGGCGATGCTGCATGGCTGGGTGAGCCGGGCGTGGCTGGTGAAGCAGCACCCCAGGTGGCTGCGAGAGATGGAGGAGTCCGGAAAACTCGAGGTCTACGGCGAGCAGAAATAGACCCACGCCCACTGAAGGCGCAGTGACCGCTGGTCCTTGCGCTGCAACAGGATAATCTGTTGGTCCGGCTGTCTGGTGAGGATGGACCGGGATAGGGGGCGACAGGAAAAGCGTCCGTGTTTTCGCCCTCCCGATGCGGCATGACCGTGCCGCCGGCCGATCACCGGATTCGGAAGAGGGGCCCGTTCCCTAAGGGAACGGGCCCCTCTTCTATTATGGCTCGCTGCAGATCCGGTCCTTCCCCTTCCTTTTCGCCTGGTACATGAGTTGGTCGACCCGGTGCACGAAAGCCTTGAGGTCTTCCTTCGGACGGTATTGCCCGAGTCCCATGCTAAACGTCAGGCGGAGGTGATCGCCGGGCCCGGAGGACAGGTCCTCTTTCTCAAATTCCGCCTTGATCCTCTCCGCCATGACGACGCCATCCGCACCTCTGGTCATCGGCAGCAGGATGGTGAACTCCTCGCCGCCGTAGCGATAAGCGGAATCGGTGCTGCGCAGGCACCTCTTGATCACCTGGCCGAGCCGCGTCAGGGCGTGGTCCCCCTCCACATGTCCGTACGTGTCGTTGAAGCCCTTGAAGTTGTCCAGATCCAGAAGGATCAGGGTCATGGGAACGCCATAGCGGTTGACGCGGCCGATCTCCCTCTTGAGCTGATCGAAGAAGTGCCGGGAATTGAAGAGCTGGGTCAGACCGTCGATGATGCTGAGTTCGCGGTATTTTCGTTCACTCTCCTTCAGGGCTTCTATCATCCGATTGCGTTCGGAGATGTCGATGCAGGAGACCACGGTCTTTTTCGTTCCGGGAATGATATCGGCTGTAAGAAGGACATCCACCCGATGCCCGTCTCGGTGCACGAGCCGGAATTCGTAGGATCTTTCCGCAAGGCGGGCATCGGGTCCCCTCCGTCGTAGATGGTGCTGGTGGATCATCCTTTCCACATCGGATTTATCAACAAACTCCGTCCATTTCCTCCCTTCGAGGTCATGCTGCGAATAGCCGGTCAGCTTTTCGAATTCGCTGTTCGAAAGAGAGACCGTCATGTCTTCCTCGATGATCAGCATCGCGGTTCCGGTGTTCTCGAAGATGCTCTGGTATCGGATCTCGCTTTGGCGCAGGGCCTCCTCCGCACGCCTCCGCTCGGCGATGAAACGGGCCTGCTGGACATTCTGATAGGCGGTCGCAGACAGTTGCTTGGCCAGTGTGAAGAGCGCTTGGGCGATCTGCTCGAATTTCCCTCTCGGCATGATCGGCACTCCCAGAAATGCCTTCAGGAATGCCTCCTCGTCCGCGCCGATCTCGCGTGCGTAGGCCCGCATCTGCTCTTCGGTCTGGGTTTCGTCGCGCACCTGTCCGATCAGCCAGTTGGCGATGTGGTGGCCGCCCACCGTGATGCTGGCCCCGGCATTCCACAGCCCCGCGCTCAGGCACGACTGCATGATGATACCGCCCGGCTGTTGACCGATCCTGGCATCCGATTCCGCACATTTCAGGCGGCCCTTTTCGGTCTTACGCACGAACTCCCGGCACAGATAGGTGAAATTGCTCGGGGCGGTGATGGGGGCCCCATCGGGACGTGTGATGAGGGAGGCCACACCGGTGGCCTTTGCGAAGTCATCCTGGATGTGCTGGATCTCCTCGATGCTGAAGAGATCTTCGAATTCGATCGCGCTGTCCTCCAGCGGCTGCGTCAGCGCGATGATGCGCCTTTGAAGGGCCTCTTCCGTACGCTTGCGTTCCGTTATGTCACGGTCGAAGCCGATGCCGTGAAAACGGCCTTTGTATTCGAAGTAGGCGGTGGTCACCTCCACAGGGAAGAAACGTCCGTCCTTGGTGCGGTGGCGGCTCTCGAAAGTCACCCTGCCGTGCTTTTTGAGATTGATCTTGTGCCGCTCCCACTCCTCGGCGGGAAAGTTTGGATCGATCTCGAAAAGCTTCATCTTCAGGAGTTCCTCCCGCGCATAGCCCAGGGAGGTGCAGGCCGCGTCGTTGGCATAGATCAGATTGCCCTGATCGTCTGCCCAGATGATGTTGTCGGGCGCCTGATCCATGGCGAACCGGGTGATGAACAGGGTCTCCTCGAGGTGTTGCCGCTCGGCGATGACGCGCATCTGCTGGACGTTCTGATAGGCGCTGCTGAACAGTTGGTTGGCGATGCTGAAGAGCGCTTGGGCGATCCGCTCGAATTTTTCCCTCGGCATGATCGGCACTTCCAGGAACGCCTTCAGGAAGGCCTCCTCGTCCGCGCCGATCTCGCGGGCGTAGGCCCGCATCTGTTCTTCGGTCTGGGTTTCGTCGCGCACTTGCCCGATCAGCCAGTTGGCGATATGGCGGCCGCCCACCATGATGCTGGCCCCGGCCTTCCACAACCCGGCGCTCGGACAGGTCTTCACAATGGGGCCATAGGGGTTGCAGCGTCTGACGGTGGCGTCCGATATGTCGCAGTACCGGCGGCCTTTCTCGGTCTTGCGCACCATCCCGCTGCAAAAGAAGGTAGAGTTGCTCGGGGCGGTGAGGTGCGTTCCATCGGGACGCGTGATAATGGAGGCCACCCCCGTGGCCCTCGCGAAATCGTCCTGGATGCGCTGGATTTCTTTGATGTTGAACAGGTCTTCAAATTCGATCGTACCGCCTTCCATCGGTTGCGTCAGTGCGACCAGCCGCTTTTGGAGCATCTCCTCCATCTGTTTGCGGTGGGTAATGTCCGTTGTGAAGCCCTGGTAACAGTCGATATGTCCGTCCAACCCTCGGACGGTCCAGATAGTGACGGAGACCCAGAAGGTTGATCCGTCCCTGCGAAGCACCCGGCAATCGTGGTTGACCACTTGATCGTGCATTTCCATGAGACGCCGGATTTCCGTCCTCTCTGAGGGATCGGCGTAGATCTGATTGTCGATGTCCGTGATGGAACGGATCATCTGATCGGGGTTGTCATAACCGTGGAGCCCGGCCATGGCGGGATTCACCGAGCGAAAGCGACCTTCGGGCGTGGCGGTGAAGACGCCTATGGGGGCGTTCATCATGAGGTCGTGGTATTCCCCGAGATTGGGTTGGCTGGTGTGGCCGCCTGATTCGCGGAGGGGCGTGGGGCGGGGCATGTTCGACTCCATGAGGCTCCAGGATGGGTGACATCCCGAGGTGAAGGCAATGACCGACAGACGGTCGATGGCTGATAATGGAATACCGCCATACCATCGGTGCTTGTCATGATGGTACAAAATATCACGATAATATTAACTTTCTAGCACAAAGGATGGCCGTTGTCGAAGCAAAACTGGAAGGGGGTGCAGGTCCCTCATGGGAGCCGCTATTTTCTATCACTTCGGTTTCCTTACGGATCTGAAATGTCGTGCCCAAGGGCTTCGATACCTTGGAAGGATCGGTCGTCCGGGGTCCATGTCCAGGAAGGTCAGGCATGGGATCGATAAATAGGACGATAGGATGCTTGTGCTCCCCGAGGCGGGGAGACCGATCCGCTCAGGGCAGGAGGGGTAGGAAAAATGGCGGTGAATTTCATTGACACTGCCACCCCTTTTTTCTATATTCCAATGGAAAGTCACGCAGGAGAAGAGCGAATCGAGATGGAGATCAAATACAAGATCTGGATCGAGAAGGACGGCAGGGTCCTCTTCGGCAGGGGGCGCGACGATATCCTCACGGCCATTCGGGAGATGCACAGTCTCAACGCTGCCGCCAAGAAGCTCGAGATGTCCTACCGAGCCGCCTGGGGGCGTCTGAGGGCCTCAGAAGAGCGGATGGGCATGAAGCTCGTCGATGTCGACGCGAGCGAAAAAGGCATGAACCTGACGACTCAGGCCATGGCTCTCATCGAGCGTTTCGAGAAACTGGAGCGGGACGTGGCTGCCCTCCTGGCAGAGGCCAATCAGGACTTCGCTTTGTTGACGACGGACAGGAAGAAATCCTCCTGAGGGGGCCGACGCCTCGGCCTCTCCCTTCCCAACTCCCCACTTCAGGCGGCGTGTGCGCCCGGTGGTACGTCGTCGAGCTTTACGGTCTCGAGATAGGGGGACTCTCCTTGACACCCCCTGCAGCGGTCCCCGTGCCCCAGCGGGTAGGCCTCGCCGCAGAACGGACAGGGAGTCACGGGGCCGAGCTTCTCACGCCTGAGCTTTTCAGGCTCCACCAGGACGCTCTGGATGCTCAGCAGCCTGTGTCCCGCCTCTTTGATTTGATCGATCAGCCGCTGTAAATCCTGGTCCTTTTTCGGTTTCAGCTTGAGATACCACTGGTGGACCTCCGGCCAGGCCTTGATCCTTTCCATATCCAGATAGACCCGCACTCCCCGGCCGCCCTTTTTTTCGTACAGGGTCACCGCGAAACGCCCGAAATCCAAGACCTTCAGCCAGCCGTTTCCGATCGTGCAGGGGGTGAGCAGCTGGACCGCGTCGGGAAGGCAGACCGGGGTCTCGCAGATGGCGTCGAAGAACTCCCCGTCGGGCAGCCGCTTGAGCGCCAGATCGACGATAAAACCGCCGACGAGGAGCCCTGGTGCCAGATTGCCGTGGAAGGACTTGACCAGATGGATGTACTCTTCGTAGGAATAGGAACCGATATTCATCGCGCGAACACTCCTGAAGGTTAGTAGACCAAGGCCAGGCGCTGTTGCCGCGCGGCCTTCGGCGCCGCCTCTGCGGGAGGCACTCCCGCGATGGTCCGTTGCAGCCAGCCCCTGTCGATCCGGCCCTCAACGAGGGGCAGGATCTCGTCGGCCAGATAGAGGGCCTCGTTGATGTCGTGGGTCACATAGAGGATCGGGCAGGAGAGGGTCCCCTTAATCCTCTTGATCTCCTCCCGCAGGCTGCGGCGCGTGACCACATCCAGGGCGGAAAAGGGCTCGTCCAGAAGCAGGATTTTCGGTCGCCGGGCGATGGCTTGGCAGAGGGCGCATCGCTGGCGCTCCCCGCCGGAGACTTGGTGCGGCTTTCTGTTTCGCAGATGGGCGATCCCGAAGGTTTCAAAGAGGGTCCCGACCTCTTTTTTGTCTGCCGCGGCGAAGGCGGCGTTCTCAAAGAGATTCAAATGCGGGAAGAGGGTATACTCCTGAAAGACGTAACCCAGGCTCCGCCTCTGCGGGGGCAAGAAGACGGTTCCGCTCCGGGACGAATCGAACCAAGTCCGGTCCCGATAGACGATCCGCCCCTCGTCGGGTCTTTCGAGGCCCGCGATCATGCGGATGAGGGTGGTCTTGCCCCCGCCGGACGGCCCGATCAGGACGAGCAGCTTTTCGTCGGTGCAGGCAAAATCCAGATCGATCGAAAAGGTAGGAAGCTGCTTTTTGAGTGTAACCTGCAGCGTCATCTTCAAACCTCCTTGGTGAGCCGATTGACGATCAGCAGGAAGAGATAGCTGATCGGTACAAAGGCCAGAGACATCCATGCCGCTGCGTCGTAATTCATGGCCTCCACCGCCTCGTAGACGGCGATGGAGGCGACGCGGGTCTCCCCCGGCAGGCTTCCGCCGACCATCAGCAGGACGCCGAACGCCCCTATGGTGTGCAGAAAAATGAGGATCGCCGCAGCCGCGACGCCGCTGACGCTGTTGGGCAGGACGACCCGCAGGAAGGTGGCCGTCCGGGAGAGGCCCAGGACATAGGCGCTTTCCAGGAGGCGGCGGTCGATCTTCTGGAAGGCGGCCTTCATCGGCT
>Ga0228535_1003064_pt1 | contig 13315 bp, 13 predicted proteins | sample SJ1metagenome_FD_168457 | JGI IMG/M metagenome (GOLD analysis project Ga0228535, IMG submission 168457) | Enriched culture of PCE-dechlorinating microbial communities from Ithaca, New York, USA - SJ1 | ecosystem: Engineered > Modeled > Simulated communities (microbial... > Unclassified | place... | reverse complement strand
CCCGGTTGGTTTGTTAGTCTTCGATGGCCATATAGGCATCATACTCTGCAAGCATATCCTTATCAGGATTCTTGTCCAGAAGACTGAATAGGATCATCAGAAGGGAAGCGAGGATGAATCCGGGAAGCAGTTCATAGACGTCAAAAAGACCACCGGATAGTTGTTTCCAAATAATTACGGTAAGCCCGCCGCCCACCATAGCTGCAATGGCTCCCTTTCGGGTTGCCCGTCTCCAAAAGAGGGCTGCGATAATGACAGGTCCGAAGGTCGCTCCGAATCCAGCCCAAGCATAGCTGACTACGTCGAAGATGGAAGAGGTGGGATCCATTGCAAGGAATATGGCGATGATGGTAATGACAATAACAGTGATACGGCTCACCAGAAGCGTTTCCTTGTCCGATGCGTCCTTGCGAAGCAGGGCCTTGTAGACATCCTTGCTGAAGGCTGATGAGGCTACCAAAAGCTGGCTGTCGGCAGTACTCATGCTGGCTGCAAGGATTGCACAGAGGAAGAAACCAGCGATGAATGTGGGGAAAATCTTCTGCATGCTGGCGATGAACACCGCCTCGGCTGCACTCTGGCTGTCATACGTCAGGGGAAGCAGGAACAGTTTGCCGACGACACCGACCAAAAGCGCTGCCGCCATTGCAATGGTGACCCAGACCATGGCGATTCTGCGACTGGTTTTGACTTCAGCGTTGCTTCGAATCGACATGAACCGGACCAGGATGTGGGGCATGCCGAAGTATCCCAAGCCCCAGGCGAGGGCGCTGAGAATCTGCAAAAAGCCGTAGGATGTTCCCGGAGGAGTGATGAAGGGGTTGATGAAGTGCTGGCCGAACTCACCAAGCTTGGCGAAGGTGTGTGCCGGTCCGCCTGTTGCGAACAGGGCAAGTACTCCCGTTGCAACCAGTGCGACGAACATTAGGCTTCCTTGGACAAAATCGGTTGCGACGACGGCAAGGTACCCGCCTAACAGGGTGTAGCCGAGAATAACCACGACGCCGAGGATGAGGGCTGCATAGTAGTTCATCCCAAAGACAGAGGTGAAGAGTTTTGCACAGGCCAAAAAGCCGCTGGCTGTGTAGACGACAAAGAAGACGAGAATGATGATTGAGCTGATTGTCTGCAGGACTTTCGATTTGTCATGAAAGCGGTTTGCCAAGAATTCGGGGATGGTGATGGAATCTTTTGCATGGATGGTATACTTGCGCATCCGCTTGGCAACGAAGAACCAGTTCAGGTATGTTCCGACCAACAGGCCTACCGCAGTCCAAAAGGCTTCCTGCAAGCCGGTGAAGTAGGCAAGTCCGGGAAGTCCCATCAAGAGCCAGCCGCTCATGTCCGAAGCTTCGGCACTGAGAGCGGTGAACCAGGGTCCGATGGAACGACCGCCGAGGAAGTAGTCACTGGTGGACTTGGTCTTGCGGAAGGTGAAAAAGCCGATGGCCAACATGAGGCCAAGGTAGAGGGCAAACGCGAGGGCGGTAAGGAATTGATAGCTGTTCATGGATGATTCTCTCCCCAATAAAGACATCTTGGTTCAGAATACCTGTTGTAAAACCACGTTGCAAGAGCAAAACAGAACAGAATGTACTGATTATGCATAAATATGCATGTTTTAGTGCTGATACCATATGGTCTGCCACAGTTGGTTGTACAATTCGAGATCAGGCCCCAAATCGCTGATGTTGTCTGAATTGGACAAGTCATCAATGGAAAAGAATGGCTGGGTGGTTTTCGTATATGCCGATGCCCCGGTATTGGTCGTGGGCGGAAGGCTGAATGCATCCAAAAATACTGCGTTTTTCGAGCCAGAGGGAATGACCATGTTGTCGATATACATCATGCCTCCTTCGGCAGGGATGAAGAAGCCGATGATCGACCATTTCTCCTTGCCGATCTCGGCAAATACATTCTCCGGATGTACGACCACGAATTCGCCCCTGCTGAATGCTTTTTTGAAGGATTCGGAGCCGAATTTCACCAGGTTCGGTTTCCACTGTGAGTTTATCAGGTCGGTTGCCTGCCTCAGCTGGTCTTCGTCGGTGGAGTTTCCGCTATAGCCCGGGCACGCTTTGCAAACATCTTTTCGTTGGAGGCGAAATTGTCAATGACAACATCAATGCCGGTTTCTTCAGGGAGTCGGGGGTGTAATAGGTCCAGTTGTATAGGTAAAGCTTGCCATTCTATGTGTTGGTTTTTTTACAGCTCATGCCAGTCGGCAGGAGTGCAAAGACTGCCAGTAGAAGAAAAAATCGGGATGCTTTGTTCATGACGCACCTCCAGACGAAATGATGCCTCCAACCTTAGCTGCTTGCAGCCACAGTCTTTAGAAATTTCCTGAAGATGAATGCGATGATCATGGTACCGAGAATCATAACGAACGACAGTGCGTTGATAACCGGAGAGACGCCGTAGCGAATCATCGAATACACGTACAGGGGTAGGGTACCCGAACCAGGTCCGGATACAAAGAACGTAATGACAAAGTCCTCCAGGGACATGGTGATACACATCAAAAACCCTGAGAGAACTGCGGGTATGATGCTGGGAATAATGACTTTGGTCAATGTCTGCCGTTCATTGGCCCCCAGGTCTCTGGCAGCTTCCACAGTCGAATAGTCGAATTCGTCCAATCGTGCGGAGACCATCATGAAGACAAACGGAAGGTTGAACGTCGTGTGCGCAACAAAGATGGTGAACATACCCAGTCTCACTTTTACTGCAGAGAAGAAAATCAACATGGAGATACCGATGATGACCTCGGGAAGGACCATGGGCAGGTAGCTCACCGTAGTGATGTAGCTCCTTCCATGGAAGCGGTACCACTTGATGCCGATGGCTGCAAGCGTGCCCAAGGTGGTTGCCGTGATGGAGCTTGTCAGGGCTATGATCAGGCTGTTCTTGAAAGCCGCCCACAAAGAAGGACTGTCGAAGATAAGGGTCTTGTACCAGACCAGTGAAGCATGGTCCCACTGCATACCTTTCGCACTGTTGAACGAGAAGAACACCACGACAAACAGGGGGATGAAGAGGAACACGACCACCAGTGTCAACATCACATAGGAGAATGAAAAACCTGTCTTGTTTGAGTATTTGTGGTAGTTCATTTTGTTCCTCGATGGGTGTGGTGTGCCTTGACGTTGTGTTCAAGTGCCTGCTGGGTGGTCTTCTTGAGCCCTCCTTCCTTTTGCATCTGCTCACGCTTGCCGTTGTACAGCATCCAGAACACTCCGATCAGGGATATGAGGGTGAGAATCATGGAGAATGCTGAAGCAAGGGGCCAGTTCCTTGTCTTTGATACCTGATCGACGATGATGTTTCCGATCATGGTCGAGTCCTTGCCTCCGACCAACAAGGGAACCGTATAGGCTCCGAAGATGGGAATGAAGGTGAAGATGAAGGCGGTGCTGAGCCCGCTCTTGATGTTCGGAAACAGCACCCTGACAATGGAGCCGAGCTTGGTCGCTCCAAGGTCGCGCGCTGCATCGAACAGGGAGAAATCAAACTTGTCGATGGTGGTGAACAACGGAAGAATGGCGAAGGGCAGGTACATGTAGATAAGGACCAGTACTACAGCACCATTGTTGTAGATGAGCTTCAATCCCTCGTCGATCAACCCTAGGCGAATGAGCAGGCTGTTGATGAAGCCTTCGGTGGAGAGGATGGAGATCCAGGCATAGATTCTGATAAGTGAGTTGGTCCAGAAAGGAATAATGATGAGAAAGAGCAAAAACGTCTGGTGCTTGCTCTTTGCCATGGCATACCCGCAGGGTATCGCTATGAGAATGCAAAGGAAAGTGGAAAGTACACTGATCCACAGTGTCCTGATCACAACCATTGCAAAACTGGGATTGAACATCTGCTTGTAGGCGGTGAGGGTGAATTCCCAAACAACACCTCCATACAGGCCGCGCTTCAAGAAACTGTAGAGAATGATGATACCCAAGGGGACCGTGAAGAAGAGGGTGAACCACAAGCCCATGGGACCACCATAGATGGTCCCCAGCAGTTGTTCACGTTCCCTTGGTTTGAGGGTCTTTTTCATCGGTCGGTATCCTTTACCAAGTAACCGTCAGTTGCTGTCCAACTGACGTAGACAGTGTCTTTCCACTCGATGTCCGGGCCATCCTCAAGGAACACCGTATGCTGCTTGAAGACTTTAACCTGTGTGGAAGGCTCTTGTTCGAGCTTTACATAGAACTTTGATTGGAATCCTGAATACACGGGCTCGTCAACGATTCCCTTGAACGTGTTCAGTACTTTGGCCGTGGAGCGTGGAGGATTGGTGGATATTCTCACTTTCTCAGGGCGAATGGTAAAGTCAAACTTCGCCCCGATTGCCTGTGGTTCATAATCGGTAACCGATACCTCTCCTTTCAAAGCAGGAACATCAACTCGTACCAGGTACTCCCCCTCGTATGGTTCGCATGAGAGCACGGTGCAGGGAAAGCTGTTCGATTCCCCGATGAATTGGGCGACGAAGCGGGTTGCAGGAGCCTCATAGATTTCATAGGGGGTGCCGATCTGCAGTACTTTACCCTTGTTCATGACGGCAATGCGGTCGGATACAGACAGAGCTTCACTCTGGTCGTGGGTGACATAGATGAAGGTGATTCCGACTTTATCATGAATTTGGTCCAACTCAACCAACAGGTTTTGCCTGAGTTTTGCGTCAAGAGCGGATAACGGTTCGTCCAACAAAAGCACTCTGGGTTCATTGATGAGCGCCCTGGCAATGGCAACCCGCTGCTTCTGTCCGCCGCTGAGCATCGAAGGTTTCTTGTAGATGTGGTCTTCCAGTTGGACAAGGCGAACGTACTCCATTACCTTCGATTCGATTGTTTGCTTGTCCACCCGTCTGAGCCGCAAGGGGAAAGCAATGTTTTCATAAACGGTGAGGTGAGGGAACAGGGCATAGGTCTGGAACACCGTGTTGGATTGCCGTTTGTCCGGCGGCAAGGGCAGAATGTCCTTGTTGTCAAACGCCACGCTTCCAGTATCAGGGTAATCAAATCCAGCGATTATCCTCAGCAAGGTGGTTTTACCACACCCTGAAGGCCCCAGCAGTGAGAAGAACTCACCTTTGTTTATCTTGACACTCACCTCGTCGAGTGCCTTGAAATCGCCATAGGAGCGGGAAACCCGTTCGACATTAACTTCAACACCTTTCAATCTTTTCCATTCCCTCCACTCGTTTCAGGCACAGAATTTCCAAAACACGCCGTCTTGGAGCCTTTACGATTTACTGCGAATATCGAATATTTCAGAGAGTCTGTCAAGCAGGTTGCCTAATATTTTTCCTTACGAGAAAATGCGTAAATAATGCATTTCCTAACAAAGAGATACAAATAAAAAACCAGCCTTTCGCTGAATCGAGTGGGCAACCCTGCATGATGGTGGCTTTGGGAAGAGAAAACACACCAAGCGCTCATGACGCTTGGTCACTGAAGGAAATCGATGCGTACAACCTCCCCGGTATCAGGATCCTCCCGATAGACTGCCGGGCCTTCTTCGTCATAACCATACCAGGTAAGGCGCGTGAACCTGAGCAGTTCTGCTTCCTTTGGAAAATCAAAGACCCTGCAATAATCAAAGCGATGCTGTGTTTGGATGCGAAGATCAAATGGCAACATCCCCTGATTCTCCTTTGCATATTGCATGTGAAACAGGCTTCTTTATGCGTACGCACTTAAGCGCAGACAATTGTGTACTGAACGTTGAGCGAGGCCTTGCATCAAAGAAGTTCATTTTGGTGCCTCTCATGACACAAGCATAGGACCTTCTCTGCAAGGCGTCAAGATTTGACCAAGAAACTTCCCAAAAAACAGTACTTTTGCCAAGTAAGGCCGATTTCACGCTATACCAGAAGCCGACAGCACAAGAATAAAAATGATGCCAACAAAACCGTCGGCATCGGATTTACGCCAAGTAGGAATCGAACCTACGACCTACTGCTTAGAAGGCGTGATTGTGGGTTTATCAATAGTTATCAGATACAATCATAAGAGATAAATAGATATAGAAATACAAGTACCAAAGAACAAGTGGTTTTATCAGAAACTATCAGTGTTTATACATCAATATTAGAGAGTATTAGGAAATTTGATGTAGAATTGGTGTAGGAGCAATCAGAAATATTTCATACAGCATATGTAGAACAATAAGTATTCTTTCCAAGTTTAATAGCAGTACATACCACAATGACTATTGCAGGTGCTATACAAGCTGCAGGTAATCCGAATTTGTTACCCATTAATGCAGAAACTTGAGAAATAATTATGGTTTTTAATACACCCGCTTCCTTGAATAATTCTTCTCTATTCTCTGCATACTCAGGATCTTCACATATAAGTTTCGTAAGTTCTTTTAGAAAATTAGGCCATAAAGCTTTTTTTGCCTCTTTTAAATCTTTACCAATAAAAGGCTCTCCTCCAAATGTTTGCATGTTATCAGGACCAGAAGCAAAGAAATATAGCTCTGCTGCAGGTAAACAATCATCTTTACCCTGAAGTAATTCTGTGACTAGTCTTTGTTGAAATTTTGGAAGTTGAGATATAACATCAGAAAATTCTTGAGATAACATAATTAATACTCCTACTATTCAAGCATCTCTGAAATGTATTCAGCTGAAATGCATTGAGTGGTTTGATTGAGTTCTCTTGGATTTATACCACCAAGGGAAATCCCAGAATTAATAGCATATGCACCGATTAGCATCCCTACGATTTTGTTTTTAGTCGGAGAAAAAACTATGCTTCCAGATTGTCCTGGCCTGGACTGAATATTTATCACGCCATATTTGGATTTGATACTATTACTGGTTAATAGGATTTTTGCACCAAGCTCTGCCTGTTGTGCTGTAAATACATTTCTGCCTTCAACACAATGTGGGAAACCAAAAATCCAAAGAGTTTCCAATACATTTGCATCATCAAATGATCCTAGTGGAATTATATTGCCAGAATAATTTAGGTCAGCTTTCAAAATGGCAATATCTGAGAAAGGGTTTTGTGAGATGACTTCCGCATTAACAAGCTGACAATCAGTATCTGATGTATCTTGATAAGTATTTATTTCCAGAATTTTTGGGAAAATGACTACAAGATCAGAAGTATAGTTCCCAACCACATGCGTAGAAGTCACAATGGTGCCATTTTTAACCAAAAAGCAAGAACCTAGCATAGATACTTTTTTTGTTTCTCTATTAAGGTGACCGAGTACAAAGCTAGTTTTACAAAAATAGTCCAATAAATCTTTCTGGAATCGTGTAAGCATAGAAGCAGAGGAATCAATACCAAATAATTGAGGATTAGTCATGAATATATACCTCCTAAGAATACTAAGTATAAAATTATCACTAAATGAAGATATCGACAAGTAAAATAGATTTGTGTAGTTAGATTTGGATAGATATGGAGCTCTCTGGTTTACTCCATATCTCGCCGTTTATCTATTACTCCATATCTCGCCGTTTAGGCTTATTCAGGACTCTTTGGCATCCTCCTGATACAGACAAAACCTTGGCTCAATAACCAAGGCTCTGTTAGGAAAGTCTCTGATTTCTTCTCTTCTGTTGCTACGTATCTTTTGATCAAGCTTGCTTACCAAAATCACCGAGCGTAGCGGAAACTATGGCTCTCAATTATAATTGTCAGAAAAGCCCATCAAATGCATCCTCGTGCTCCAAAATCCTCCGATAGCTATCCTTCAAAGAAGGGTGGTTATAACCCATATGTAAAAGTTTACATATTTATTAAAATGTAAACTGAAATATAATGTTAACTACGAAGCAATTATCTGCATCCCAAGCGGCAGGATGCAGATTCTGGTTTACATTATGTACTGCCCTTTTCTTTTGTTTAGGATTGTTGAGAGCCATACTTCATGGCAGGAGACAATCATGGAAAAATGCAAAAAAAAGTATGAAACGGTTCGATGAGGAATACCAAGCGTTGTTTTCCCATCTGAAGGAACTCAATTATTCGAGACGAACGCTTAACCGCTACATCAACTATCATGAAGATGTGATGTCCAGGTTGAGAGCGAATGGGAGGGAGAACGAGCAATTCGACTCAAGGCTCTGCGAATGGCTGGTACAGGATATCATTGGAGGGAGATTGTTCCCCACTCTTTCTCTGAAAGAAAAGAATGAGATAAACTCCTTGCAGGCTATTCTCAGCTATTCGGAAACCGGCAGTCTTTCAATATTCGGCCGACCGAATAAGGTTCTTTGTTTTGACGGACCGCTAAGTGCTGCTATCAACGACTACCTTGAGCATGATCGGGTGATAGGACGAACACAGGGAACTATCAGGATCAAGAGCCTGTATCTGACGTACATGAAAGATTATTTCCAGAAAACTATGGGGATTCAGTCTTGGGCTGGATTGACTAGAGGCAGCCTATACTCCTATGTGGAGTCGCTTGTGTGCTACTCACCCTCAATGATTACCCAGTTCCTTAGTATATTGAAGGGATTGCTGGCCTACTTGTTCGAGGCCGGGACAATCCAAGAGAACCTTGCAATCTTTGTCCCTCGTGGTACGTACAAGAATGATGCAAAACTTCCGACCACGTACTCAGACACTGAAATCAATTTGTTGCTGTCATCCATCAACCGGGCGAGCCCTGTGGGAAAACGCGACTATGCGGTGGTCATGCTCATCACCCACCTGGGACTTCGCGCCGGGGATATCGCTACCCTGAAATTCAAGGACTTGGATTGGGACCGCTGTCAGATATCCATTCTCCAGCAGAAGACAAAGGAGCCTCTGGTTCTCCCCCTTACCAATGAACTGGGGCAGGCAATCATCGATTACCTCAAATACGGGAGGCCAAAAAGCGATGCACCGGAGGTTTTCCTGACAGCAACGGCTCCCTACAGGCCTTTCTACAATGGCAATGGTATCTGCAGCATCGTTCGCCAATGTTTCAGTAAAAGCGGCATCAAACGCGCAGGTCGAAAGCAGGGCTCGCATTCCCTCCGCTTCAGCCTGGGCAAACGGCTTCTCGAGGCTAAGACACCGCTGCCCATTATCTCTGCAATCTATGGGCATGCATCCACAGAAACAACCATGAGGTACATTGGCATCGACCGCCAGGCACTTGCACAATGTGCGCTGGAAGTCCCTCCCTATGAATTCGAGGAGGTGCTGCCATGATGCCGTACCATAGTGTCTATGCCCCCCTTTTGAACCAATACATCGCTTTCAAGCGATCATACGGACTGAAGTTCAGGATGGAATACGCCCTGAAGGAACTGGACGACTTCTTCTTTATCACGGGAGCGTCGACTCTCGGCGTGACGAGAGAACAGGCGGAACTCTGGGCAAGAAGACGCCCCAACGAGGCGGACTCAAACCTATCTCAGAGGATTCTCAATCTCAATGGATTCTGCCGGTATCTTATCAACGTAGGCTATCCTTCATTTGTGCCTCAACTCAGGAAACCTCATTCCACCTTCACCCCGCGCATTCTCACGCATGAGGAAATGGCCAGACTGTTCAAGGCAGCTGATGAACGAGCCGTCGGAAGGAGGACCCAGAGCTCCAGCTCCCACTCCAAGCTCTTTCCAGTCGCGTTGCGCCTGTTGTATGCGACGGGAATGCGTGCCGGAGAACTTGTGGCATTGACGGTGGCCGATGTTGACCTGAACGAGGGAACCATCCTGATAAGGGAATCGAAGAACGGAAAGGATCGTCTTGTTCCCCTATCGGACTCAATGCTGGAGATATTGAAAGGGTATTCAGCACGCCACAATCTCTTTGCAAATGCATCAATGCCGTTTTTTAGAAGAAGGGACGGCAAACCCTGCCGACGGAACTCATTGTACGCGCAATTCAGGGTGTGCATCGAAATGGCGGGGATTCATCATGAAGGACGGGGCAAAGGCCCCAGATTGCACGACGTGAGGCATACAGCAGCGGTTCACAGCATGGCGGCAATGGCCGATGCAGGCCTTGACCTATACTATTGCCTGCCATTGCTCTCCAAATATCTGGGTCATTCTTCTTTGGGCTCAACCGAAAAATATGTCAGGTTGTCCGAGGAGTATTTCCCTGGAGTCCTCAACGATGCTAATTCTATAGCCCCTTCAATATTCCCGGAGGTGCACCATGACAGATAAGCATGCATCCCCAACTGATTTTCCGATATACCTTGACCGTTTCCTGAACGAACATCTTTCCACTACAAGGAACTGCAGTTCCAACACGTTCAAGAGCTATTGCGACACCTTTTCCCAGTTGCTTGATTTTATGAGGGACCATGAGAAGATCGATGCAGAGCAGATCAGGTTGTCTGATTTCGACCACAATCTTATTGAACGCTTCCTCGCCTATGTCGAGCAGGAAAGGAACTGCTCTCCTGCAACAAGGAACGTCAGGCTTTCGGCGATCCATTCCTTCTTCCGGTACCTGCAGTACGACCATCCTGAATTCCTAAGGCAGTGGGGTGCAATACTTGCCGTCCCGTTCAAGAACACCCCCCACAAGGCTATGAGCTTCCTTACTGTCGAAGGGATGACCCTGTTGCTGGGCATGCCGGACCAAAGAACGAGTGGAGGTCGTCGGGATCTGGCGCTCCTGAGCCTGATGTATGCAACCGGATGCAGGGTCCAGGAGGCTTGCGACCTCACGCCTTCATGCCTGAGATTCTCAAAACCGTCGACTATCGTGATAACCGGCAAGGGAAACAAGACGAGGATTGTTCCTCTTCGCGACGATCTGGAACCAATCTTGCGCTCCTACATGCAAGAGCATGGTCTCAGCGAGCCTTCTGCAAACCTATATCCGCTCTTCCCGAATAGGCAGGGAAACAAGATGACCCGGCAGGCGTTGGGCAAGATTCTTGACAAGCACATCGATTTGGCAAGAAGGCAAAGGCCCGAACTTATTCCTGAAACGTTCTCCTGTCATTGCATGAGGCATAGCTTGGCGGTCCACCTGCTTCAGGCAGGAATACCGTTGATCTACATCAGGGATATCCTAGGGCATGTGTCAGTAAAGACTACAGAGGTGTATGCCCGAATATTGAGCAAGCAAAAGGAAGGCGCCTTGGAAAAGGCCAATCAGCATCTAGCCCAAAACCAGACAGCGGAACCGTTCTGGAAACGGGAGAAAGGAATCATCGCATGGTTGGAAAGCTTCAAGAGAACCAGCGGTACATAATGTAAACCAGAATCTGCATCCTGCCGCTTGGGATGCAGATAATTGCTTCGTAGTTAACATTATATTTCAGTTTACATTTTATCTCTCTGTCATGCTCTCTGAACTGTGGCCTGTAGTCTCTTGCAGAATATCCAGGGGAAGTACATTCTTCAGAAGGGTGTTGTAGGTATGGCGAAAAGAATGGATTACCAGATTCCTTTCATTAATCTCAATCTTTGCTTTCTCCAAGGCTTTCTGAAATCTGTTCTGCAGCGTCTTTCCCATAATTGGTCTGTTGCCATTGCTACCATAGAAAATCAAATCTTCTGGATCATGGAAAGGCGTACTCGCTTTCCAATGTTCCAGAATCTCCTCTGCTCTCTGGCACAATACCACAACTCTGCTTTTCCCTGTCTTGGTGCTACCAGTGGAATCATCGTTCTTGATGGACTCTTCAATCAATAAGCCATTTCGCTTCTTATCTTCGATTACATGCTTCCACTTCAAAGCTCTGGCTTCGCCTCTCCTCATTCCAGTTGTAGCCAGGATGAAAAAGTAATATGCATACTCTTCCTCTCTCCAAATCTTCGTCAGTGCTTCGAGGTCGCTCGGAAACAGCTTCTTCAGCTCTGCTAGGAAAAATACATCTCTATAAGTAGAAGAACCAAACAACGCCTTTCTTGTTCTTGGCATCCTTGTAGCGCTTGAAAAGAGTGTATTCATGTCTCAGGGTCTCTAGTTTTGATGTAGAATTTGATGTAAGTCAGCCCTCTCAATGAGAGCTAAGAAGAAAAAATACCTGCAGAATTGCCAGTATCTTCTTGCATTGTATATGTTTGTTAGTTATACGCCAAGTAGGAATCGAACCTACGACCTACTGCTTAGAAGGCAGTTGCTCTATCCAACTGAGCTATTGGCGCACGCAACAAGACACTCAAGTGTCCGAAACGTGGAAACCTTACCGTAAATCAGAAAAAAGGTAAAGATGCCTTGTTGAGAAACGTATTGGAACAGATACAATGGTGTTCCATTATATTTGTACTTGCCTAATGGGAGAATAGTGAGTATACTCTATTTACCTAGTAAATAACTAGGAATAACAGTACTTGTTAGGAGGTACTCTCATGTTTACACAAGTTGCACTTCCCTATGGATATGCCGATCTTGAGCCCCATATCGATGAACTGACCATGGTGACACACTACACAAAACACCATGCAGCCTACACCAATAATCTGAATGCAGCCCTGGAAAAGGATGCAAGCCTGAAAGACCGCTCGATTGAGGATATCCTTTCCAACCTTGACTCTATCAAGGACGAGGCCCTGAGGATGACCGTGCGAAACAACGGCGGCGGATATGCCAACCATAATCTGTATTTTGCCACGCTTTCACCGAAGGCCGGCAAGAGTCCCACAGGAATTCTCGAGAAGCGGATAGCGGAAGAGTTTGGAAGCTTTGATGCCTTGAAGGACGAGCTCGGAAAGCAGGCAGCCGGGAGATTTGGCTCCGGTTGGGCTTTCTTGGTTGCTCATGCCGACGGCAGGCTCGCAGTGGTAAATACCCCGAATCAGGACTCTCCCTTGATGCAGAAGAATGGGGGAGTACCGATTCTTGGAATTGATGTTTGGGAGCATGCCTACTATCTGAAGTACAAGAATCTGAGAGCCGACTACATAAAGGCTCTCTGGTCTGTGCTCGATTGGGCTGAAGTACAGAAGCGGTACGAACAGGTGATCAAATACCAGTAAGTACTCATGAGATGGATAGTCCCTCCTGCTGACATTCGGGGAGGGATTTTTTATGCATCAAAACTGTGTGAGGAATATACAAACTGTGGTTTTATATCAAAGAGAGGACAGAATAATCCAAATAGTGAGCGGAACAGTACAAATATATTAGTCTTTTAGTGCTTGCCTAAGCAGGCTATAACTTCTTACTATATCAGTGTAAACAGAAGAAAACGAAAAGGAGCAAATCATGCAGAACAATGATTTACACAAGAAAGAAAGTATTGAATTCCTGATCAAGAACACCGATATGTTCCTTGATTCGGACTATGATAAACTCGCCGCTCAGATTGAGGGCCATCGCTATTTCTTAGGAAAGAACCTGAATATGCCCATAACCTGGGATGAGGCAGTCTATTCCTGGATGAGCAA
>Ga0228535_1003061_pt1 | contig 13345 bp, 10 predicted proteins | sample SJ1metagenome_FD_168457 | JGI IMG/M metagenome (GOLD analysis project Ga0228535, IMG submission 168457) | Enriched culture of PCE-dechlorinating microbial communities from Ithaca, New York, USA - SJ1 | ecosystem: Engineered > Modeled > Simulated communities (microbial... > Unclassified | place... | reverse complement strand
AAGACAAAGAGTGGCAGCAAGACGGCAGCACGGCAATAAAAAAGGGTTTAGCGGAAACTCGCCAAACCCTTGATGTTATTGGTAGCGGGGGTAGGATTTGAACCTACGACCTTTGGGTTATGAGCCCAACGAGCTACCAAGCTGCTCCACCCCGCGACAGGACTTTTAAAAACGGAACACCTTAGACCATTATCTCTTTTGTTTGTCAAGAGCTTATTTGCCCGCAGGCGCGCAAACGCCTAGAAAACAAACACCGCGGCTGCGACAACCGTTGTGTACCAGTGGTTCTTGACAATGGTCGACTGCGTGATGTTGCGCGTGCTGACGATCTTGCCGCTGATTTTAAAAATTTCCTTTTTCTCGTCCCAGCTTTCGTCGATGTTGAAATCGATGCCCAGCGTGGAGGCGAGCATGGCGGCGGCCAGGTCTTCCGCATATTCGCCCGTTTCCTTTTCCGTTCTCCCAAAGGCATGGTGTTCGCTGATGTAGCCGTAGGCCTTTTTGTCTGCGGGAATCGCCAGACCGACAGAAGAGGAAAGCAGCCGCCGGGGTTCGTTGCTGCAGCAGCGGCTCATGACACAGTAAGTGATGGCGCCCGGCAGCAGTGCCTTGACGCCCTGCGCCTTGGAAATCACCTTGCACCCGGGCGGCAGGATGCTGGACACCTGGACCAGGTTGCATTTCTCGATGCCGGCGTCACGCAGGGCCAATTCGAACGAGTGCAGTTCTTCCTTGTGGGCGCCGACGCCCTTGGTAAAAAATATTTTCTTGGGTACGTTTAAATTCAATGTCGCTTCTCCATCCTTGAAATGAAATTGTATTGCGGTTATTTTTTCTTTTGGCCCGTCATGTAGCCCATCAGCCGGTAGATCAGTTTCGCCGCCATGAAATCCGGCGCCACAACGCCGGGCAGAGGCGCCAGCTCCACCACATCGAATCCGCGCACGTTGCAGCGTCCGGCCGCCGCTTTCAAAAGCTTCAGCACATCATGCCAGTAAAGCCCTCCCGGTTCGGGCGTGCCGGTTGCGGACATGATGGAGGGATCGAAGACATCCAGATCGATGGTGATGTAGACGTCGCCGCGCAGATGCCGGCAGACCGTCTCGACCCATTTGGGATTTTCAAAGACATCGTCCGCCGAATAGGACAAGACCTTGCTTTGCGGCAGGTAATCCCCCTCTTCCTTGCTCATGGAGCGGATGCCCACCTGCACCAGCCGGCAGAAATCCGCCACCCGGCGGGCGACGCAGGCGTGATTGTAGGGCGTGCCCTGATAGCTGTCGCGCAAATCCGCATGCGCGTCGAGCTGCAACACCGTGAGATCCGGATACCGCTCGGCGACGGCCTGGACGGCGCCCAGGGTGATGCTGTGCTCGCCGCCCAGCATGACGGGAATCTTGTCCTGCGCGACGATGCGGCGAATTTTTTTACGGACTGCCTGGATCATCTGCCGGGGACCGCGCGCGTCCACGGCCACGGGCAGCGCGGTATGGATGCCGGCCAGGTAGGTTTCTTTTTTCAGCTCTTCATCGTAGAGCTCCATATTGGTTGACGCTTCGATGATTGCGGCCGGCCCGCGGCGGCTGCCGGGCTGATAGGTCGAGGTCAGATCGTAGGGAACGGGAACAACGACAAACTGCGCATCGCGCAGCGGGCATTCCGGATAGATTCCGCCAAAATTCATAATCTCTAACCCTCCCGACGATATCCGACGCCCGAGACACCTCTTAAGACCGCTCGGGGCGCTGCCGCAAACGGTCCTTCAAAAAAACGGAAAGCCGGCTCTTTTAAAAGATCGGGTTTCCTAGCATAAACCGGCGAATCTGTCCAGTTTTTCTCCATCCCGACAGGAAAGCTTCTTATTGCGGGGGATAAAAGCTCAAAAAGAACCTTTTATCCTCGCAATAGAGGAAAGAATAGTGCGTAATCCAGTCGCCCAGCGTGACAAACGTTCTTTCCCGTCCCGCCGCGTTGAAGGTCTGCACGACCGGTTTATGGCAGTGCCCCAGAATCACGGCGTCATAGTTTTCCCGCCATTTTTCTTCGGCAAAGGTCTGCATTTTTTCCAGCAGATAGCCGCTGTTGTCACTGTTGAGGTTTTTGCTGGCCTGGGACGTCATATTCGCCAGCGTCCAGATCAGCGAGGAAGGAAGCAGGCGCTGGAAGGTGTAAAAAAAACGGCTGCGCAGAAATCGGCGGAACGCCAGATAGAGGCGGTCGGAGCGGTCCGCCGTGTCTCCGTGTGAAACGAGCGTCCGGAGCCCGTCGAGGTCGATTGCGGCCCATTCTTCAAACACTTCCATTCCCAGCACATCCTCAAAATAGTCCTTGAGGAAAAAATCATGGTTGCCTTCGCACAAATGGATGCGGACGCCGCTTTTCTGCAACTCCGCCAGCGCGCCGATGACCCACTGAAATTCGGGATGAATCGCGTCAGGGCGGCAAAACCAGAAATCGAAAAAATCGCCCAGAATATAAAGGTCGTCAATCGGCGCGTGTTCCCGGCCGAGTTCCGGCGCATCGACAATCGACCGAATCCGCCCCGCGCGCAAATCGGCGAGAAAGCGCAGCAGCTGGCCGTAGCGCTCGTCCGTGGAGCGTTTCAAGTGGGCGTCGGATAGAAAAACTGTTTTCATGCTCGGATCTCACCTGCCGTCATGCGGCCGTTATTAGCACAGCGCCGTGAGTGAAACCATGATTTTTTTCTCCGCATCTTCAAATGGAAAGCGCGAATTGATTCTTGTTTTGTAGAGTCTTTTTTGCTAGCTTCGGAATCCTGAAGAAAACAGCAGAAAAATGAAGCAACGGACGGATACGCTATGAATCATCAACGAACGGCCTTGAAACGCGCCAGGGAAGTGCTGAAAATCGAAGCGCAAAGCATCCTCTCCCTGATGGATAAAATCAACGGAAATTTTTCCCGGGCGGTGGATATGATCTATTCGTGCAAGGGACGGGTCATCGTCACGGGCATCGGCAAATCCGGCCTTATCGGACGGAAAATCTCCGCGACGCTCACCAGCACCGGAACGCAGGCGCTGTTTTTGCACCCCGTGGAAGGCATTCACGGCGATCTGGGCATCGTCACGAAGAAGGACATTCTGCTGGCGATCTCCAACAGCGGCGAAACGCGCGAACTGCTGCCGATCATCAGTTCGGTCCGGCATATCGGCGCGCCCATCATCTCTTTTACCGGAGTGCTTTCCTCCACGCTGGGCCGCAACAGCGACATCGTCATCGACGTCTCCGTGGAAAAGGAAGCCTGTCCGTTCGGTCTGGCGCCCACTTCCAGCTCCACCGCGACGCTGGCGATGGGAGACGCGCTGGCCATTGCTCTCATCGACCGGCGCAAATTCCGCGAAAAGGATTTTTACAAGTTTCATCCGGGCGGCAGTCTGGGCGCAAGGCTTCGCGCCACGGTCCGCGACGCCATGATCACCGGCGACCGCATTCCGCGGATCGTCACCGGAACGCCCGCCCGCCAGGCCATCACGGTGATCGACCGCATGAACGTCGGCTTTGTCCTGGTCACGGATAAAAAGAATCACCTGCTGGGCATTCTCACGGACGGCGATGTGCGGCGGCTGGTCAGCCGGGGAACCGCCTTCGATACCATGACCATCGACGAAATCATGACGGCTTCTCCCAAAACCATCGACGAAAAAGCCTCGCTGGCCGAATCCGTGGAGATCATGCAGAAGAGGGAGATTACGTCGCTCGCGGTGGTGAACGATAAAAAGGTTCTCAAAGGTTACGTCCATCTGCACGACATTTTCGGCCGGGGCGGCTCGGTCAACATTTCACTGACCTATTAGGAAACGCTTATGGCGCTTTATGAATTCGACGGCAAACGACCGCAGGTCCCTGCGGATTCTTTCGTCCACCCGGCCGCGACCCTGATCGGCGACGTGCGCCTCGGCCACGAATGCCTGATCGCACCCGGCGTTTCCATCCGCGCCGATTTCGGGCCGGTGATTATCGGCGACCGGTCAAGCGTTCAGGACAACGCGGTCATCCATGTGTACCCGGGTTCCGAAACCGTCATCGGAGACGACGTGACGGTGGCGCACGGCGTTATTTTACATGACGTGCACATTCATTCGCGCTGCATGATCGGCATCGGCGCCATCGTTCTTTTCAACGTCGTCTGCGAGGAGGATGTGTTCGTGTCGGTGGGATCGCTGGTCCCCCGGGGCATGCATATTCCCGCGGGCAAGATCGTCGCGGGCAATCCCGCCAAAATCACCCGCGACCTGACGGACAAAGACAAGGCCGCCGCCAGAGACGGCATCGAGGCCTACCGCTATCTCTGCCGGACGTACCTGGCCACGATGAAAACCATCGCCTGAGTTTTTCCGGGCGCTTGTTTCGCAATGTCCGGAAAAGCCTCATGGCTTTCTGGTCTGAAACATCCCGCTACGCGGGAGGCCCGACTTTCTTGGCCTTGATCAGCAACACCGTCGATAAGGCGCGGGGCATAACGACTGCGTCCAGCCACGCCAGTCCCGCGTAAATCACGTTCAGCCCTTTGAAGAGCCTAATCAAAAATTCGCCGGGCAGCTTCTTTTCTTTTGTCGGGCTTCCTTTCCGACGTAAATTCTGCGAAGCGGACACGCCGGCAGTGACGAGCAGCATCGTCACCTTTTCCAGAGGGCCCAGCACTTTTTGCACGTCCACGGGACCAAAGCCCGTTTCCTCAAGCAGGGAAATCATTTCAGACAACTCGTAGCGCCGGTAATGATGAACAAAGCGGTCATCGTGGGCAAAGTAAAACCGGCGATGCGGAAAGGTGACCACCAGCGCCCCGCCGGTTTTTGTGACTCGGTTAATCTCTCTCAACGCCGCCCGGTCGTCCTCAATGTGTTCCAGCACCTCCGAACAGATCACGTGCGAAAAAGACTCTTTTTCGAAAGGCAGTCTCGCGGCATCGGCGACAACGCACCGGCCTTTGCCGTTCATCATCTGCTTCAGCATTGCCATTGCGGAAGGCGACACGTCCGAATAAACCATCCGCTCCCAGGAGGTCATGACGGGAGAAATGCCGCTGCCGGTCTCCAGGACCAGCTCCTTTTTTTCCCTGCGCATCGTGCGTTCAACGGCCCGTTTTCGCAAAAGATAGTTATAGAGATAATTTTTTAAAGAAACATACTGGCGATCCCCGAAAAAGTCATCGAAGCGATTTTTGCTTTCCGGCATCATGATTGGCTCTCCGGAAAAACCGGCGAGTGGAGCCATCCTGCCTTCGCCAACCGAAAGCGCAGCGCCGTGGCCAGGCACCCTATGCCGTATTGCACGCTGCGCCGAAAATTGATCGACGAGGCTTCGGCAAAATACTTGGTCGGACAACTGATCTCGGCAATCGTATACCCCAGCCAGACGATCTGCGCCAGCATCTGGTTGTCGAACACAAAGTCATCGGAATTCACGGTCAGGGGCAGCTTTTCCAGAAGTTCCCTCGAGAAAGCGCGATACCCCGTATGATACTCGGAGAGCTTTGCGCCCAGCAGAATATTTTCGGCAAGCGTAAGGAAGCGGTTGGAAAAATATTTCCAGCGGGGCATTCCGCCGGTCACGGCGTATCCACCCAGAATGCGCGATCCCAGAACGCAGTGGTACAGGCCGCTGGCAATCATGGAGGCCATGGCCGGGATCAGTTTCGGCGTGTACTGATAGTCGGGGTGGACCATGATGACAATGTCCCCGCCCTCCTCCAGCGCCAGTTTGTAACAGGTCTTCTGATTGGCGCCGTAGCCTTTATTTCGCTCATGAACATGAACCCGGGTTTTCGGCAACTGCCGGGCAATTTCCGACGTCTCGTCATGACTGCCGTCATCCACCAAAATGACCAGATCGACAATGTCCTGTTCCATCACCTCGTCGTAGGTCTTGCGGAGCGTCTGCGCCGCGTTGTAGGCCGGCATCACCACAATAACTTTCCTGTGTCGTATCATAGCATCACTTTCCCATCCGTAGGATGTGCGGCAACCAGGGCCGGCGGTTCATCGATGTCCATGCCACCGAAAAAAAATTTGTCCATATAAAAAATCGACCGGAGAGCGGCTCATCCCCCTTTCGGGAAAAGATTTTATTTCCCCTTTCCGCAAATGATATGAACTGATTACATTACGCTGACGGATCAAGTCAACTGGAAATCCGGCAATAGGCTTCGCGGGAAAAATCAGGAGACCGGACGAACAAGAAAACACAGCCGGTCGCGAAACTGTCAGCAGCCGCTGGCATGCCTTCCCCATAAAAAAGGGACGAGCGATTATCGCTCATCCCTTGATTTTTTCATGGTAGGCGGTACTGGGATTGAACCAGTGACTTCTACCGTGTGAAGGTAGCACTCTCCCGCTGAGTTAACCGCCCAAGTGCAGTTTGCTATAGCTTAAAGTTCCCCGCATTTCAAGCAAAAAGACTTTCCCCGTCAAATAAAACAGCAGAGAGGGAAAAAACAAGCCGCCGCTCGCCCTTCCGCCATGAGCAATGCATGGCGGAAGGGCTTAAGCGGCGCTTACAGCTTGGCGCTGGAGGGGGTCAACTACAGCATTTCATAAATGGCGGCCGCGCCCATGCCGCCGCCGATGCACATGGAAACGATACCGCGCTTGGAGCCGCGGCGCTTCATTTCATGCAGCAATTGCGCCGTCAGTTTGGCGCCCGTACATCCCAGCGGATGGCCCAGAGCGATGGCGCCGCCGTTGGGATTGATGTCGCCCGCCCAGTAGCGGTCTTCGATGCCGACAACGCGGCAGGAGTAAATCGCCTGCGACGCAAAGGCCTCATTGATTTCAAAGACATCGATATCTTTCGGCGTCAAACCGGCCATTTTCAGCACTTTCGGAATCGCATAAGCCGGACCGACGCCCATTTCCTCGGATTTGCAGCCGGCGACAGCGTAGTAAGCCAGACGGGCCAGGGGTTTGAGACCCAGAGCCTTGGCTTTTTCGGCCGTCATCAGCATCGAGAAGGCCGCGCCGTCCGTCATCTGGGACGAATTGGCCGCCGTGACACTGCCGCCCGCCTTGAAGGGGGACTTCAATTTGGCCATATCTTCCATCTTTGCCGGCCAACGCACACCGTCGTCCGTATCAAACGTTACGTAGGTGCGAACGCGTTTGCCGTTTTTAACGGCGTATTTTACCGCCTGGATCGGAATAATTTCTTCCTTGAACTTGCCGGCCTTGATGGCTTCATAAGCGCGGCGGTTGCTTTCCAGGCCGAACTTATCCATATCCTCGCGCGAAATATTGTAATTCATCGCCACGTTTTCCGCCGTGTTGCCCATGTTGATATAGACATCCGGCAGAGTGCCATAGGCCCAGTCAGGATGGGGACGCATGGCGGAGCCGCCCATCGGAATGTGCGTCATCGTCTCGCAGCCGCCGGCGATGATGATTTCCGACCAGCCGGCGCGGATTTTTGCGGTGGCGTCGGCAATCGCCTGAACGCCGGACGAGCAGAAACGGTTTACCGTCATTCCGGAAACGGAAATCGGCAGCCCCGCACCCATCGCCAGAATTCTGCCCAGGTTCATGCCCTGCTCGCATTCCGGGAAGGAGCAGCCGACGATCAAGTCGTCTATTTCGGCCGGATCGATCTGCGGCAAACGCGCCAGCAGGCCTTTCAGAACCTGAATACCATATTCATCGGATCTCGTCTGCGCGAGACCGCCTCTTTTATAACGACCGCCTGGACTTCTTACGGATTCAACAATTACAGCATCACTCATGATTTTCCTCCTTCATGTCATGAAGACGCGGGGCATGCTTTATTTCACCCGCCGCGTCCGTGATTTATCGATGTTAGTTACGCAGCGGTTTGCCGTTGGTCAGCATGTACATAATGCGTTCCTGGGTCTTCTTTTCGCCGCAGAGGCTGACAAACGCTTCTTTTTCCAGTTCCAGAATCTCCTGCTCGCTGACGTACGTTCCTTCCGCGCAGTCGCCGCCGGAAAGAATGTAGGCCACTTTCTTCGAAACGTGCAGATCGTATTCGGAAACGAACTTGCCGTAATACATATTCTGAAGAATGGCGTTCACCATGCCCCGGAAATTCTCACCCATCACGGGAATCAATGCCGGTCTGGGCGGTTTGTAGCCTGTCGCCACCAGAGACAGGACAATTTGCTTGGCCTCATAAATCTGCTGGTCGCGGCTCATGTTGATTCTTTCAGATTTGCGGACATAGCCCAGTTCCATCGCTTCCGCCGCACTGGTTGAAACTTTCGCCATGGCGATGTTTTCAAAGGCTTTGCCCATGTGGTACTGCAGATTGAAACCCTGCGCGATCAGGCCGTCGGGAATGCCTTCGGTCAGACGAACCAGCAGTTCCTTGCAGCCGCCGCCCGCCGGAATCACGCCGACGCCGACTTCAACGAGGCCCATATAGGTTTCGCCGTTGGGAAGACAACGGGCGCCGTGCATGGCGATTTCACAGCCGCCGCCCAATGCCAGACCGGCCGGAGCCGTGACAACGGGCTTGGAGAGGAACTTCATCCGCATGTTGGCGCCCTGCAGAGCTTCAACACCCTGCTCAATCAGATCCCACTGGCCCATCTGGGCGGCCGCCAGCACCTTGAAGACGTTGGCGCCGGCCGAGAAGGCGCGCGGATCGTGGTTGGCAACGACCATTCCCACGAAATCTTTTTCGACGATATCGCAGGCTTCCGTCTGTAATGCGGTGAAATCTTCATCGATGGAGTTCATCTTGGTATGGAATTCCAGACAGGCAATCCCGTCGCCGATGTCGATCAGGCTGGCGCTGGCGTTTTCCTTAATGATCTTGCTGCGCGACTTGAGATCCGGCAGAATGATGATGCGCGGATTTTCGTCAATCTTGGCATAAGCCTTCTTCTCGAAATCATAGTAGTACTTGCCGTCCGCCTTGGTGGTGTAGAAGGATTCGCATCCCTTCTTCAGCATTTCATCCACCTTCTTGGGGACTTTCAGTTTCATTTTTTTCATGACTTCGATGGCTTCCTTGACGCCCACGGCATCCCAGGATTCAAAGGGTCCCAACTGATGGTTGTAGCCCCACTTCATGGCGTTGTCGATGGCCATGATATTGTCGCAGATTTCACCGACGCGGTTGGCCGAATAGATGAAGTTTTTGCACAGATACTCGCGGGCATATTCACCGGCTTTGTCTTCCGCGTAGAAGACCGTCTTCATTGAATCCGCGACGCTTTCCTTCTTCTTTGCCGCGGAAATCGAGTTGAACTTGGGCTTGCCGGCGGGCACGTATTCCATCGTGTCCAGATCCAGCATGAGCTTTACGGTCTTACCCTTGGCATCCTTTGTTTTTTTGTAATAGCCCTGCTTGGTTTTGTTGCCCAGCCATTTGTTTTCGATCATTTTGTCCAGATACGGGGCGGATTTGAACATATCCCGCGCCTCATCATCGGGAACGGCGTCATACAGATTTTTCGACACGTGATAACCGGTGTCCAGGCCGACGAGATCGATCGTCCCGAAGATTGAGGTGCCCGGACGTCCGAGCGCCTTGCCGACAATGGCGTCCACTTCGTCCACTTTCATCTTCTTTTCGAGCATGATGTGCCCGGCATTGGACATATCGAAGCAACCGATGCGGTTGCCGACGAAGTTCGGCGTATCCTTGCAGATCACGACGCCTTTGCCCAGCGCCTCTTCACTGAATTTAACCATGAAATCGACAACTTCTTTATCCGTTTCCACACCGGGAATGATTTCCATCAGCTTCATGTAGCGGGGAGGATTGAAGAAGTGGGTCCCGAGGAAACGTTTCTTCAGAGCAGGACCGAATTTCGCGCTGATGTCCTTGATGGGAATACCGGAAGTGTTCGTCGAAACGATACAGGTCGGTTTAACAATTTTTTCCACCTTGGCGAAAAGTTCCTGTTTGATTTTGAGGTTTTCAACGACAACTTCGCAAATCCAGTCGACGTCGGCCAGCCACTTCAAATTGTCTTCAAAGTTGCCGATCTTGATCATGGACGCGTTCTTCTTGGTGTAGAAACTGGCGGGTTTGGATTTCGTCACACCGGCCAGGCCGTTCGCCGCAAAGCGATTCCGCCAGGCGGGGCTTTTTTCCGTCAGACCCTGCTTCTTGTCGGCGTCCGTCAGTTCGAATGGAATGATATCGAGAAGGTAACACTCGATACCGGCATTGGTCAGATGAGCCGCGATGGTCGCGCCCATGACACCCGCTCCTAATACAGCCGCTTTTTTGATCTCTAATGACATTATTCTCCTCCTTCTCTTTCTTATGAGCCCCTTTAGGTTTTTAAGACCCATAATGTGTTTGAGGCCAAGCTATGCCTCCATTAACCTTCAAACCTCTGATATTCCATGAACCGAATCCTCCCCGATTCACTGATCATTGCGCGCTACAAAAACGAACCGATCACATCCTTTCTCCAATTGTATTTCCGGCGGCCAAAAAATCTTCGCCGTAGAAAATCCAGCGAGGAGTTTTTTTAGTCTTAAAATGTGGCGGCGGGAAAAAGAAAGAATGGTGTTTTGAAAAATGGAGGGATGGGGACGACGGACGGATGAAGCGGATATCCGTGACGGAATTTCCCGATTGCAAAGCCATGAAGCGAAAAATGTGATGGTGAAGACTTCAGGCATTCCGTGGCTCCCTTTCCACATTGAACAGAAGTCAAACTAAATGAAATTGATTTTACCCTGTGGACACCTATGGGAATCAATTCCGGATACTCAGGAAAGAAACAACAGATGCTGCAACGACATTCTGTTTATCCGGATTTTCGGGCTGATCGGATCCGGAATTTTCCGACCCTATCCACCTTATCTCCGCGCTCCCTGAGGGATCACTTTCAGTCACCTTATGGGCTTGAGTCAATTACTGACTAAAAGTCAAACTGTTTTTAAACCAAACAAACACTATTGTCAAGGCAAATCAGGACGCCCGATGAACAAATGCGGCGCGCATGGATCAGCGGCTAAAAATCGATCCGGAAAACGGCGTAATGCCCGTCCTGGAAAAGCATTCGGGTGTGTTTTTTCAAGAGGTCGTAAAGCTTGCGTATCTGCTCCGGAGGATAGTGTTCATTCAAGTACTGCAAGACCAGATCATAACGCAGCAAAAGATGCGTGCAGCCGAGCGACCGCAGGTACGCTTGAAAAGCGTCCGCATCGCCGGCCGTTTTCATTAAATTCTGAACAATGTCCATTCCAAAAGAGGCGTTTTCTTCATAATTTCTATCGAGGTAGTAGCCGCGCCCCGCGAGGAGAACAAGCCGGATTTTTGCATTTTCTGCCGTATTTTCATTAATGTACCTGATTGCCGGATAACTGCCGTCATGCCTGGCGATGAACTGTTCCCGTGTTTCTTTTTTCAATAGAAAATCAAAGGGATCGATCGCTTGAACATAATTTTTCAGGTAGGCGGCATTGAATCCGAACAGAAAAACCAGGATCAGCACAAGGACCGCCGGACCGGCCGGCCGAAATCGCGGCATTTTGTCGGAAACGAATCCGCAAAGATTTTCCAATCCCAGGACCGTCAGGATGACGGCAAACGGAACCGCCGGCAGAATGTAACGGATCCGATGCTGATCCAGAAAAAAAGCCATCAGGACGACAAAGCCCGCAAAGCCCAGAAATAGAAGTTTATCGGCCAGGAATTTCCTTTTGATGAACGCAAACGGAGGGGCCAGAATCAGAATCGGGTTCAACACGCCGTCGAAATAGCGCGGGGAATGATCCTGCCCCTGAAGGAAAAACCGGACCGGAATCAGCAGGATTTCCCAGATACTTTCGCCGTAGAGCATCTCTCTTGCCTTGAACATCCCCATGTAGGCCTGTCCGGAGACCATTGAATAAGTTCCCTGCCCGTCCGCGCCATAGCCGCCGAATATGCCCTTAAACAGCGGATAGATGGGATTGCCGGTCAGTATGGCATTCTTGATCAGCCACGGCGCAAAAAGCGCAAGGGAAATGCAAAAGAAAAGAACGCCCCCCCGCAGCGACTGCGTCTGCCTTCCCGTATCCCTGGCATGGAGGAAGACAACCGCAAGCGTCAGAAAAAACCAGGCCAGGAGAGCATTGTACTTGGCGCCGAGCGCCAGGCCCATGGCGACGGCGGACGCGAGAAGCCAGCCGTTTTTCTCGTAATTCGATTCCTTCCAGACGGCCAGGGCAAGAACACTTGCCGTCGTAAAGAAAACCAGCCCCAGATCGACATAGGCCATCGTGGAAAGTTTGGCGATCACCGGCGTGGAAACAAACATCGCCGCCCCCAGAAGCCCCGCCGTCCGACCCGATCGCCTGTTCAAATACAGATAAATCAGGAAGGCCGTGCCGAGCGCGAAAGCCATGTGAATAAAATGGGGAATGACATCATTGCCGAACGCCAGCGGAATCAGGTAGAGCAGATCGACGTTCATGGGATAGTAGGAATAGACGGCCCAAGGCGTTTCGTAAAATCCCCCGTGGATCAGCCATAACTTGGGAATGGCCAGATGATGAATGAGCGCATCGCGGGCGACGGGAGGTGTGAGAGCCAAAAGACATTCCGCCAGCACAAACACAAAAATAATGAGCAGCAAAATCGCCTGAACCGAACGTTCGCATGGGCAAGAGGGATTTTTCATTTTCTGCTCCTGAAGACATGCCGGCTAACCGGCGGCATCTTCCCGCACAACAAAATCTTATTAAGAATCAGATCAATCCTTTTCAGCGACAAAATCCCCTGTCTTTGGCCCAGTCCAGCGTCTGACAAGCGCCCAACGTGCAGGCGGCCTGCGCATCGCGGCAGCCGGATAACGTTTCATCCTGCCGGAAATGGGCGGCGGCGCGACTGTTCAAGGCCGGCGCATAATCCGGCTTCAACCGGAGGGCCTGCGAGTAATCCGCTATTTCGAATTGAGCGCGACCCAGTTTGCCGTAGGCGGTTCCCCGATGGTAGTAAGCCTCGTAATCGCCCGGCTGCAGACGGACAGCCGCACTGAAATCCTCAATCGCCAGCAGATAGCGGCCGAGCTTCAGATAGGCTTCGCCCCGGTTGTAATACCCGTTGGGATCGCGCGGCCTCAGCCGGACGGCCTGCGAACAACTTTCAATCGCCTCCTGATATTGACCGCGTTTGACCTGGAGGTTTCCCAGGTTGACGTAAGCATCCGCTGAATCCGGCCTTAGAAGGATGACTTGCCGGTAATCCGCCATCGCTTTTTCATACAGACCGAGCGCGGCCTGGGCTATGGCCCGGTTGTAGTACCCCGTATCGTTGTTCGGACTCAGACGGACGACCTCATTGTACACCGCAATGGCCGTTTCATACTGTCCGCCGGCCGCGTAAATCGCGCCTTTGTTGTTGTAGGCCTCTATGTAGTCCGGTT
>Ga0228535_1003060_pt1 | contig 13350 bp, 10 predicted proteins | sample SJ1metagenome_FD_168457 | JGI IMG/M metagenome (GOLD analysis project Ga0228535, IMG submission 168457) | Enriched culture of PCE-dechlorinating microbial communities from Ithaca, New York, USA - SJ1 | ecosystem: Engineered > Modeled > Simulated communities (microbial... > Unclassified | place... | reverse complement strand
AACAAACAGCAAAAAATGAAATACATTGACATAAAATGGATTGGTTGTATTATATAAATAACCACATACAAGATAATATATCCATAATATGGATATGTAAAGAGGGTAAATTGAAAAGAGGGAAAAAAGAATGCAAATCAATATGCCTGTTGATGATAAGGTCATCAGCCAGCTGAAGATCTACGACATGGTCGAGATAACAGGGAAGATCTTTACCGGAAGAGACGCAGTCCTGCCGAAGATCGTAAAGTGTATTGAAGAAGATACTTGTGAAGAAAAAGGCATCCACCTTTCCGGCGGGGCGGTTTTTCATACTGCAGTGAGTCCGGCAGGAATAGGTCCTACTTCAAGCAATAAGGTAGACATAGAGGGAAGTATTCCCGCACTTTCGGAAGCCGGAATAAAAATGCACATAGGAAAGGGAAGCCTTAAGAAGGAGACAACAGATGCGTTAAAAAAGTATAATTCAATATTTCTTGTAACCCCTCCTTCCACAGCATTTCTTACAGCCTCAATAAAGAGCAAACGAGTCGTCGCATTCCCTGAAGAGGGGATGGAGGCCCTTCACGAAATAGAAGTTGAGAATTTTCCGGCCATCGTTGCGATAGCGCACGGTGAGTCAATATATGACAAATAACTGAACAGAGGTAAATCGGATGATAACGAGAAAAGAGATCATAGAAAAGACAGCGGAGACACTTCTAAATGCCAGCACAGTATTCAGACCTGACCAGATCGAGGCTTATAAAAGGGCGGCTGAGCTGGAAGAGAGCGAGCATGGAAAGTGGGTCCTCAACAACATCATAAAGAATGCCGAGATAGCAGAGGATAAAGTATTCCCTCTCTGTGACGATACGGGCATCCCTCACGTACTTGTTGAAGTCGGTGAAGATGCTGCCGTTCCAGCCGGTTTTTTCAGTGCGGTCGAGGAAGGTGTTGCAGAGGGGCTGCGTAAACTGCCGGGCAGGCCTATGGCGGTCAAAGGAAATGATTACGAGCGCATAAGCCAGTCTGCCGGCCTCTCGGAAGATTCAGGCGATCTGGCAATGGCTCCAATGCAGATCAGGAGGATCCCCGGTAAAAAGATCCGCCTGACATTGATGATGTACGGGGGCGGCCCGGAAATTAGGGGAAAGACCCTCAGAGTCTTCCATAAGCATTCAGTTGATACGGTAATAAATGAAATGATCGAATGGGCGGTAGAAGGCGCCAAGCTTCTCGGATGCCTTCCCTGCATTTTGTCTTTTGGTATAGGACGGAGTAATCTGGAAGCCGCTTCACTGAGTATGGAAGCAATGGCGAAGGGGAACTTCTCAGTCCAGTCAGAGATGGAAAAAAAGATAACCGATGAAGTCAACAAGGCAGGCTACGGTGCTTTGGGCCTCGGAGGGAAGACAACAGCCCTTGCAACTTTCGTAAAGGTAGGTCCGCAGCGCGCAAGCGGCATCAGGGTAGTTTCAATGAGGCTGGGATGCTGTTTCGATCCCCGTCGCGCCGAGTGGGAGTTTGAAGCTTAAATTACAGCTTAAAAAATATCAGGGGGTTGTGCAATGAAAATTTTTAAGAACGGCACAGTAGTTACCGGAGACGGAAAGACAGTACTTGAAAGAGGAAACGTGATCGAAGCTGACGGACTCATAATGGACGTCAATCTGCATTACGATGAAAACCTCGAATCCTACGCGGAGGAAGTTGTCGACTGCACAGGAAAATGCGTGATGCCAGGCATGATAAACCATCATCAGCACGGCATAACATTTGGACCTATGTTTGCAAGCGGATGTGTCAACTACGGTGACGAGTTCATCATGAGTCACCTTGACCGCAGTCTGCTTCAGGGACACACGACGGTCCTGAACATCGACGGCTTCGTAACGATGGATGAGGTCAGGGAGACCCAGAAGGTCCATCCGATCAGGATAAAGGCAGCAACGACACATGCTCCTACAAATTACCACGCAGGGGAACTCTGCGATGGGAAAGGCTTCCTTCCCAAGCACAACGAGATGACAGTTGAGAAGATGCTTTCAGAAGGCGCCATCTGCATAGGCGAAGTCGGAGGCGGACACACTCTGGGCGGCGGCGGCCAGGACTACCTTTATATTCCAAGAGCAGTCAAGGAGCGTAAGGGAAAGGATATCGATTATCTTCAGGCAAGGGCTATGAAGCTTTCTGTCCTTGGACGCTACATTGAAGAATCTTATTATGACCGCGACAGGGTCGCACAGGCCCTGAAAGACGCAAAGCTGGACAGCTTCCTTACACCGGAAGAGACGAAGGATATCGTCTATAAGACCACACTGGCCTCTGTAAAAGTTGCACTTGACGGATACCGTGAGGCAGCGGTCCTTGCCAAGAGATACAATGTGCCCCTTATGATCCACAACGCACCGACATCAAAGCATATCGTCCATGAAATAGCCAAGATGGGACTCAGTACACTGATCTGCTGTCATTCAAACTACCTCTTCACGAAGGACGAATGTGTTGAAAACGGCCGCTACCTCAAGCAGTTCCCCGGAGTGGTACTTGATGCGGCAGTACACGATCCGTGGGGCGCAAAGGCCCTTGTTGCGACACCAGAAAATCTTTTTGCATTCTACGAAAATGATCTGATCGACATAATATCGACTGACTTCGCCGCAGGCAAGAGCGATTCAATGCTTGAGGCCATCCAGCACGCGGCGCTTGAAGAAAAGCTTGTCGGTCTTGCGAAGGCAGTAAGCCAGGGTACATCAAGGGTAGCGGAAGTTCTTCCGAGACTGGCGCCCAATCTCGGACTGCTCAAGAAGAGTTACATCGCGGACATCGTAGTCACTGAATACCCTACGCTCAAAAACGTCGAGAGAGTATACATCGGCGGCAAGCTCGCAGCCAAGGACGGCAAGGTCATTCGCTAATTAAACTGATTAGATATTTAAACCTTATTAAAGGTATTTAAAGCAAAAAACAGAAGGGAAATGATTTTGTATGAAGGTCAAAAAGGTTATTTGTTCAAAAGCACTTACCGGTTTTTACATGGACGACAAGCAGGCTATCAAAGCCGGAGCTAAGTCAGACGGTTTTGTTTACAAGGGAGATCCTGTAACACCCGGCTTTAAGTCGATCAGGCAGCCCGGGGTCGCTGTTTCCGTAATGTTCGTTCTGGAAGACGGCAAGATCGTTTACGGAGACTGCGCAGTAGCACAGTATGCGGCAAGCGGCGGCAGGGAAGTCCCCAATACAGCCGATGCCCTTATCGAGGTAATTGAGAAGAACGTAGTCCCTTATTTTGAGGGTATGGATATCAAAGAATTCAAATCGACCGCAGAGAAATTTGACCGTGAGAAATTTGACGGCTACCAGCTTCCCGCATCGATCCGCTACGGCGTGACCCAGGCCATCCTTGAAGCCGTTGCATACGAGCAGAAGCTTACCATGTGCGAAGTTGTAATCAATGAATACGGCTTGAAGGCAGATCTCACCCCTGTACGGATAAATGCACAGTCAGGTGACGAGCGTTACACTAACGTTGACAAGATGATCCTCAAAAAGGTAGGCATGATGCCCCACGGACTCATCAACAATGTAGAAGAAAAGCTCGGCAACGACGGACAGATATTTCTTGACTGGGTCAAGTGGGTAAAGAAACGCATTGCAGAGATCGGTGACGCCGACTACAAGCCTGTAATGCGCTACGATGTCTACGGGTGCATGGGCTATGCTTTTAACGATGATCTTGACAAGGTGTTCGATTACCTTCTCAAGGTGGCCGAAGCCTGTGAACCCTATGAAGTATTCATCGAAATGCCCATCGACCTTAAGTCGAATGCCAAACAGCTTGAAGGCATGAAGTATCTCCGCAAACGCCTCGACGAAGCCGGATGCAGGCTGAAGCTCATCATCGACGAGTACGCAAACACATATGAAGAGATAGTCGAATGGGTGGATGCCAAGGGAGCTGACATGGTCCAGGTCAAGACCATCGACCTCGGCGGGATCAACAACATCATTGAAGCCGTCCTCTACTGCAAAAAGAACGGTGTCCTTGCATACCAGGGAGGCACCTGCAACGAAACAGACAAGTCAGCTCTTGTCTGCGCAAACCTCGCAGTTGCCACAAAGCCTTTTGCGATGGCCGGCAAACCTGGAATGGGGGTCGATGAGGGCGTAATGATAGTAAGTAATGAACAGGAACGCCTGCTCGCTATCCTCAAAGCAAAGATGGATAAAACTATTTAACAACAAATCATTGTTTTACCCTCGGCAATGGTATTTATGAAAGATAAAGTATCATTGCCGAAACTCTTTATTTTTTTATTAACACAGCCCCTTTTTTGAAGGAGTGGAATAAATGATAAAAGTTGATGTCGTTAAATGTATAGGGTGCAAAGCCTGCGAACAGGTCTGTCCCTCTGATGCGATAAAAGTAATAAATAAGAAGGCGGTCGTAAACGACAACTGCGTCCACTGTGTCACCTGCATTAAATATTGCAAGTTTGATGCTCTTTCTGAAGATGCGGTTGCTTCAGAAACGCTCCTTTGCCGTAACTGCGGGGTCAAATGCCGCATTCCGGAAGGTAAGGAAGGGGCCTGTAAAAGGTTCAAAAACGAATCCGGAGAGCTTCGGTTGGTCAGACCTCTCCAGATCCCGACAAACACAAAGGTCGACCCTGAAAAAATTGCCATAGCAAAGCCTATTGTCTCTGCAGTCGGAGCAGGCGCTGCTTATCCTGATTACAAGCCCGCCCCCTATATCGTAACCGAGAGGCGCGACGATTTTGACGTTGTCACGGTAGTCACAGAAGCTCCCGTATCATACAGTTCTATGATGGTGAAAATCGACTCTAATGCGCATGTCGGTGACGAGGGTGCGCTGGTCCGACGTGACGGACGAGTCGTTGGGATCGTTACCACTGAACAGTACGGTTCCCACATTCTCATCCTGGGCGGTGTGAATAAGGTAAAGGGTCCTGACGGGATGTACGTTGTCAAGACAATGGCTGAGCTTGGGAACAAAGAGAAGGTAAAACTTAGCATAGACGGCGGATGCAAGCTGGAACTTCAAGTGGGAGAGCATCCGGTGATCAACGGAGAAGTCGATGACAAGATGAGAGTAGGATGCGGCGGAGCATGCTGCGGACTCTTTGCACGGTCGCTGGCCCCGCTTATTGATGAAGCTATAATACTGGACCACCACATCACCGGTCTCTTTACAAAACATCCCGCCGGAGCGGAACAAAAGCCGTACAGCGGAGTGACTCCTGTTGGGCGCCTTGCCACAAACGGACGTTATTTCTTTGAACATGGAGACGGATGGGGCGGAACCAACATCAATGATCCCATAGAAGCGATCAAAGATATCGACATGAGCATAGCCAAGCCTGGAATGAAGATCCTAGTGGCTGAAACAACATGGAGAAAGATAGCTTTGTTCGAGATCCAGGAAGACGGAAGAGTGAAGCCTGCCGTGATATCCCCTGAACTGGAAGAATTCAGGAAGATGGCTGCAGGGTGCTGCGAAGACAGCAGGGTCTCGGCTATGTACTACGCCGGAGTCGGAGGCAGCGCAAGAGCCGGGGTAACAGTCGATCCGATCCGGATCACAAAGGCAGTCCACAGAGGAGATGCAAATCTCACGATAGCAGGTGCTCCGACTTTCATCATGCCCGGAGGCGGCATTACATTCCTTGCGGACGTAGAAAAAATGATCGATCACCCGTTCAACTATACTGCCTCGCCCGCAGTGCTTGCGCCGATCGAATATACGATGACCGTTGAGAAATACGAAAGCATCAAAGGCCACGTGCACGCCATCAGAACAAAGGAAGATGTCCAGGCAGAAGGAAGATATGAGTTTACGGAGCTGAAAGACTGAATTAGGGTTTTTAATGTGTGATCACATTAATTGTAAGGTGCTTTATGCACACAACTTGAGAGGAGGAACATCTGTAATGAAAAAGATCATCGTTGGAATTATCATGTTTGTAATGGTTTTTGCATTTCTTTCCGGAAACGTGACAACAGCTTCAGCTGAAGTCAAAAAGGTTGACCTCGCTATTTGCGGCGGATCTATAGGCGGAGCATGGGCGGCAATCGGAGAGGGTGTAGGAGAAGTCATCAGGCGCAGCTATCCCGGATCGAACACGGCGTATGAAGTAGGCCAGGAAGCTGCAAATCTTGCACTTGTCTCTAAAGGCAAGGTCCAGCTTGGTATTGCACACGCACAGCTTATAAACATGGCAGCAAAGGGAAAGCCTCCATTCAAATCCAAGATAGAGAATCTCAGGGCACTCTGCGTTCTTTACAGCGGCGCTGTTGAGCATTTTATCGTCAAATCGGACACCGGGATAAATACATTTGCAGACATCAAAAACAAAAAATTTCCGCTTAAGGCCTACTTCAACACCAAAGATTCCTTCATGGATATTGTCGGAAAGGAAGTCATCAAAGCAGAAGGTATAAATGCTGAGGAGATTGAGAAATTGGGCGGACAGGTCAAGAATAGCTCAATGGGTGCGGCACTTGACCTTATGAGAGACGGAAAGATCGATGCTTACAGCAACGTGATCCAGGTTCCATCCAGCCATGTGACTGACGCAGGCACCACGTTGAAGCTTAACCTTCTCCCAATGACTAAGGCCGGACAGAAAAAGGTCAATGAAGAACTTGGTACATATTCGACAGTTATTCCCAAGAGCGCTTACAACTTCCTTAAAGCTGACGTTCCGACAGTCGGAGCAACGGTCGTACTCTTCGCCAACACAGATCTTTCTGATGACGAAGCCTATGCAGTCCTGAAATCAATAAAAGACAATTTTGATTATTTCCGTAATATTCATGGATCTCTTAAGGATCTGAAAATGGCGGAACTTAAAGATGTGGAGCCTGTGCCTTTGCATCCCGGCGCGGCAAAGTTCTTCAAAGAAAACAAGTAATATTATTTAACTCTCTTTTGCAGGGGGATCGTTTTTAAACGGTCCCTCTGTAAAACCGAGCAATAAGAGGGATGACATTTTGAATAATATTAAGAAATATAGTGTGATAGGAGAGGGTTTAGTCTTTGTTGACCATGGTCCGGTAACCATGACGCTGGAAGCCAAACGAAATGGTTTTCCTTTGACAGAAGGGGCCATAGCGGGAGCTGAAAAAGCAATAGAAGTTTTTAATGATTTAGCTGTTTATCTTGAAATTATAAGAAAACCCGTTTCAGAAATTAATGATATTCCGGACCATGCCCCAGAAGCTGTCAAGAAAATGGTCAACTCTGTAAGGATGCTGAATGAGCCGGATTTTACACCTCTCGCAGCTGTTGCAGGAACAGTATCTGACCTTGCCGTAGAAGAGATAAGTAAATATGGATCAGATTATGCAATGGCAAACAATGGAGGCGATATCGCCTGGAGAGTAAATGAAGCAGGAAGGGAATCGATCAGAGCGGCACTGATCAGCGATATCAAAATTGGAAATAAGACACATAGTCTGGAGATAAAATCTTTTCGGGAGATAAGGGGTATTGCTACAAGCGGCATGGGAGGCCGAAGCCTTACCCGGGGTATAGCCTCTGCGGTGACTGTCCTCGCTGAAAATTCTTCAATGGCGGATGCTGCCGCAACATCGATCGCAAACGCATGCATCTGCGATGATCCTGCAATTATTCAGTGTCTGGCAGAAGAACTGGATTACGGTACAGACATAAAGGGACTTCTTGTTACAAAATCTGTTGACAATCTAAAGGAAGAAAGCGTATCCGCCGCTATCTTATCAGGTAAAAAGAGGGCTGAAGATCTCATTGAATGCGGAATGATACAAGGTGCTGTAATTTTTGTTTCAGGTGAAATGGCTGTTGTCCGAGGCAGCGATCCCCAAAAATGTCTTTTTGAAGTTAAAAAACTTGACCGGAAATAATATTAAGCAGTGGAGGTATGTACATGGAACAGTTTAAGAGCATAGGCACAAAACAGTGTTTTGTGGATGCAGTTGATAAGGTGACAGGAAAAGCAAAATATCTCGACGACATTTCTTTTCCCGGTCTGCTTATCGGCAAAATACTCAGATCCCCCCATCCGCATGCAAGGATACTTTCGATCGATACATCTGAAGCTGAAAAACTAAAGGGTGTAAGGGCTGTCATAACAGCGAAGGACTGCCCCAGGAACAAGTTCGGTATGGAGATCCCCGACGTTGATATGCTGGCTGTAGATAAGGTCCGTTACGTCGGTGACGAAGTTGCAGCTCTTGCAGCCGATACGGAAGAGATCGCAAGGGAAGCATTGAAGCTGATCAAAGTCGAGTATGATGTGCTGCCTGTTATAGACGATCCGGTAAAAGCAATGGAACCCGGTGCTGCTTCAGTACACGATGACAAACCCGGGAACATAGCTAAGGAATATCATATAGAACGCGGAAATGTAGAAGAAGACTTTGTTTCGTGCGATTACGTCTTTGAGAAAGAATTCAGCACACATCGTGTTTCCGGACTTTATCTTGAACCATTCGGAGCTGTTGCACAATGGGAATCAAACGGCCGTCTGACTGTATGGACAGGCATCCAGGCAGCGTTCCAGGCACGCAACGAAATAGCTAAGGCTCTTGGCATTAAACCGTCAATGGTGACTGTAAAATGTCCCTTCATCGGAGGAGCTTTCGGAGCAAAAATATGGATCCGAAATTTCCATCCAATCGCGGCAGTGCTCGCCAAGAAGACCGGCAAACCGGTCAAGGTCCTTTTGACAAGGGAAGAGGAGCAGCTTACAACGCGTCCCAGAATAGCACCGAGAATGAAGGTCAAGCTTGGAATGATGAAAGACGGCACGATGGTATCGAAGCAGATGACGATCATTGCCGACAACGGTCCTTATTCATGGGCGGCTCCCAAGGTCCTGCTTAACCTGTCAATGCGTACAGACTGCCTTTACAGGTATAAGTCGACTAAATGCGACTCATATCTTGTATATACCAACCTTATCCCTACAAGCGGATTCAGGGGATACGGAAACAGCCAGAGCCATTTTGCAGTTGAATCGTTTATTGACGAATGCTGCAACAAGATAGGGCTGGATCCTGTTGAAGTACGCATAAAGAACGCCGTCCAGAAAGGCGACGTGACACTCCATAAGTGGAAGATAAAGAGCTGCGGGCTTCAGGATTGCATAAGGATCGCAGCAGAAAAGATACGTGAAAACAGGCTTCCGGCAGAAGAACAGAACGGCCGCATCAAGCGTGGCATCGGAGTTGCATGCATGACCCACGTTTCAGGCAACCGCGGAGGAGAAAAATTCGACGGTTCGGCTGCCACAGTACGTATGCACGAAGACGGCGGAGTATTTATATTTTCCGGCGAAGCAGACATGGGACAGGGAGCTAAGACAGTCTTTGCACAGATAGCGTCGGAGAAACTCTGCATACCCATCGATACGATAACGGTCATGCCCCTTGATACAGACGTGTGCCCCTTTGGGATGGGAACTTATTCCAGCCGTGTCACTACTCTGGGAGGTAAAGCTGTCCTCCTTGCGTGCGAACAGCTTCTCTCACAGATACTCGATCTGGCGGCCAAAATGACATGCCGTCAGAGTGATACTTTGTTTATTGAAAACGGTCTGGTGAAATGCAGCAGAGATCCGTCCATACTATTGACGGTCAAAGACGTTGCGACAAAGGCAATAAGATCGAATGCCGGAGTTCCGCTCATCGCCAACGTAACATATGAACCTCCGACAATAGGTGCCGATGAAAACTTCTACGGGGACTACTCAAGCGCATATACTTACGGGGCTCACGGCGTTGAGGTGGAAGTTGATACAGCAACGGGCAAGGTCAAAGTCCTTAGGGTTATCGCTGTGCATGATGTGGGCAAGGTGGTCAATGAATTCGGACTTCAGGGCCAGATAACAGGCGGAGTTGCTCAGGGGATCGGCTGGTGCCTCTATGAAAATATGCTCTTCAAAAACGGCATCCCTGCGTCAACCGGCCTCCACGGATATACATTCATGACAATTAAGGACATGCCTTCAGTTGAGGGAATTGCCATTGAAACGAATGATCCGTTGGGTCCTTATGGAGCCAAGGGAGTTGGAGAGCCCACCCTCATACCGACAGCGCCTGCTATAGCAAATGCCATTGAGGATGCGTGCGGAATAAGGATCCGGGATCTTCCGATAACGCCGGAAAAGATGTTCTGGGAATTGAATAAAACCAAGATGAATAGCAAGAACTGATCTGTCTGTCAAAGAATATACTAAAAAGATAGAGGTGCTCTGTTTTGAAAAACTTTTGGAGTATTTGTATGGAGGAAGGCAAAAAGAGGCTGTTTGAGGGAAGGGATGCAAAGGCTGTTACTGTCGTTGCGATACTGATGTCACTTTACCAGCTTGCTCAATCCACTTTTCTTACGATAGTGCCTCAGATGCACTATTCGATCCACCTTACGTTTATTATGATCCTCTGCACGCTTATGTATACCCCATACTGCACTTGTGAGAGGGATGGCAAGATACCTATCACACAATGGATATACGCGCTTGTTGTACTTCTCTGCGGCATATACTACATATCAAACATGGAAAATTATTTGACACGCATGCCACAGGTCGATGAGCTCAGCACACTTGATATCGTAGTGGGAGTAATAACAGTAGTTGCTGTCATAGACCTTACCAGAAGATGTATGGGAATTATCCTGCCCGGAATAGGCTGCCTGTTCCTCGCCTACGCTTTTTGGGGCCATAAGATACCAGGGATACTTTATCATCGCAAACTCCTTTCTGTAGACATACTTGACCAACTGGTCTTTACCACCAACGGCATATTCTCATCACCGATAGCAGCAGCAGCAACGTATGTTTTTATGTTCGTAATGTTCGGAGCCTTTTTTGCTTCATCCGGGGCCGGGGATTTCTTTTATAAATTCTCTATGGCTATTGCAGGTCGTTATGCCGGAGGCGCGGGAAAAGTTGCTATCATTACGAGCGGTCTTTTTGGAATGATCAACGGAAGTCCCACCGCTAATGTTGTGACGACAGGTTCTTTCACCATTCCAATGATGAAAAAATCCGGATATGACGCGACATTTTCAGGTGCTGTTACGGCAGTAGCTGCGACGGGAGGCGGTATTATGCCGCCGATAATGGGTACTGCGGCATTCCTCATGGTCGAAATGGCCGGAATATCATATAAAAACATTGCGATAGCAGCCTTTGTACCAGGTGTTCTATATTATTTGGCACTTCTGCTTATAGTCCATTTCAGAGCTAAGAAAGAGGGACTTGTAGGTCTTGAAGCCAAAGATTTGCCTGTTGTATGGGATACTCTGAAAGAGGGATGGATCTTCCTTGTTCCTCTTGTTATCCTTGTTGTAATGCTGATGAAAGGATACACGGCAAACCTTTCTGCTGTCGTAGGGATAGTTGCAGTAATTGTTGCCTCCTGGATGCGTAAAGAGACACGCATGGGTATAAAGAAAATTTTAAGTGCTCTTGAAGATGCAGCAAAATCAGCGGTCATTGTATCCCTTTCTTGCGCTGTGGCCGGGTGTGTAATTGCCGGACTTATGACTACCGGACTCAGCGGTAAGCTTGCAAGCCTTATCCTGAGCCTGGGCGGCAACAGCAGCCTTTCAGCACTAATCCTTACAGCATCCATCTGTACCTTGCTTGGGATGGGAATGCCAGTAGCGGCAGCATACTGTCTAACAGCCGCATTGTGTATCCCTTCGCTTTACGAACTTGGACTGCAGCCTCTCGAGGCACATATGTTCGTAGTTTATTTCGCGACCCTTTCGGCTATAACACCGCCGGTTGCCGTTGCATCTTACGCAGCTGCGGGAATATCTGAATCAAACGCTGCTAAAGTTGGATGGCAAGCCTGCCGTATTGGTCTTGTCTCTTTTGCTGTGCCCTTTATCTTTGTTTATGAGCCCATGCTGATGGTCACTCCGGAGAATTTCTCGCTTGAAAGCATTTGGATCGTGCTGACTGCAACAATTGGAGTTTTTATCCTCTGTGCAGGGCTTGAAGGATTTATGAGGAAGAAGATACCCCTGATCATGAGAGGTATTCTCGTCTTGGGAGGATTTTTGCTGATGTATCCGGGAACAATCACCGATTACATTGGTTTCGGTACCTTTGCTCTACTCGTCGTGCAACAGTATATCGGATTTGGAGGGAAACAAATTGAAAAAAGTTGAGAAGTATCTTTTTCCAAAAACTGTAGAAGAATGCATAAAGATGCTTTCTGAGTGCAAAGGTGAAGCGAGGCTTGTTTCCGGTGCTACCGACCTCTCCCTTTGGATAAAAGACGAGAAAGTCTCACCTGCCGTACTGGTAGATGTCTCTGATGTGAAGGAGATGCGCTTTGTCGAGGTTTCGGGAGACAGGCTTGTTATCGGAGCTGCCATGACACATGCTGAGATCGCATCGAATGATACGGTAAAAAAATATTTCCCCGCACTGTCAGATGGATGCAGGAACGTTGGCTCACCTCAGATACGCAACGTTGCGACTCTGGCCGGAAATATCGTAAGTGCACAGCCCGCTGCCGACTCTGTGGTCCCGATGACTGCACTGGACGCTTCCTGTGAGATCGTTGACGAGAACGGTCCAAGGGTCCAGAAGATAAGAGAACTTCCCAAAAAAGTTGGAGTAAGCACTGTTGACCCTACTAAGGAAGTCTTGGCAAAAATATTTATTGATATCCCGAAATGTAAGTATGGGACCTCTTTTAAACGCATATCACCCCGCGAAGCGATGTCCCTGCCTGTTGTCAATGTAGCCGTTATGCTTACTGCCGATACCTCCGGGATGATAACGGAGGCAAGGGTCGTTGCTTCTCCCGTTGATATAGTGCCTTTCCGCGCAAAAAAAACTGAGGAATTCCTTGTTGGTAAAAAACCTTCAGAAGAAGTCTTTGAAGAGGCTTCAAAACTTGCGGGAGAAGAGGCATCTCCGAGAGATTCACTTCAGCGCGGTTCGGGTCCATACAGAAAGAATCTTGTGAAGGATCTGGTAGGGCAGGCTTTAAGAGAAGCTTCCCGGACCCTTGTTTAAGGAGTGATATAAATGCAGGAATTGAATTGTATCGTCAACGGCAAAAATGTGAGCATCATGATAGATCCTTCTCACAGCCTTGCGGATGTTCTCAGGACAGACCTGGGGCTCACAGGGACAAAAAAAGGTTGTGAAGAGGGAGAGTGCGGAGCCTGCACGATCCTGATAGATGGAGTAGCAGTCAACTCATGCCTTATCCCGGCTATGAAGGCAACAGGCAAGAATATCCTGACTATTGAGGGACTTATCAATGACGATGAGCTTGATCCCATCCAGGAGGCATTCATAGAAGCGGGAGCCATCCAGTGCGGATTCTGTACACCCG
>Ga0228535_1003059_pt1 | contig 13355 bp, 11 predicted proteins | sample SJ1metagenome_FD_168457 | JGI IMG/M metagenome (GOLD analysis project Ga0228535, IMG submission 168457) | Enriched culture of PCE-dechlorinating microbial communities from Ithaca, New York, USA - SJ1 | ecosystem: Engineered > Modeled > Simulated communities (microbial... > Unclassified | place... | reverse complement strand
TCAACGACGTCTGGTCGTCGCCGGACGGCAAATCCTGGAAACTGGAAACGGCGAACGCGCCCTGGTCGAAACGCGCCCATGGTCAGGCCGTCGTGTTTCAAAACAAGCTGTGGATCATGGGCGGCGGCTTCCGTTCCCCGAAAGCCATACCGACCAACGATGTCTGGTGTTCCGAGGACGGCGTGAATTGGACGCTGGTCACGGCCGCCGCCGAATGGAAGCCGCGCTTATGGTTCTCGACGGTCGTCTATCGCGGCCGGATGTGGGTCATCGGCGGATGGTCCGAGGAGCACGGCAATTTCGGCGACGTCTGGTACTCGGACGACGGCAAGAATTGGACGGAACTCCGATCGGGCCCGATCTGGTCTCCCCGCCACGAACATTCGGCCCTCGTTTTCAAAGACAAGATATGGGTGGCCGGCGGCTGCGCGGACCCGTCGATGACGTTGGACAGCGAAGTGTGGAGTCTCAGCATTCCCGAAGACTGGTTCGCAAAGAGATGAAAGGGCGAACCCCATAAACCGGGAGGAGCCCGTGGCGTCGAAGCCCGGACCCCGGCCGTCCAACCCCCTGCCGGAAAGCGACACCCGCGGCGGACCTGTAACGCGGATCATTAGCGTCTTGAGTCCCCGTGCTTTTTATGCTAATTTTTTCAATGAGGAACCAAAACCCGGAGGAGTTGAGCATGAAACTCAAAACCCGTCACGAAGAGCTTCCGCCGGACAAACTGACCTGGACCTGTCCCGTGGAATCGATCCAAATGGAGACGACCGACGAGGTCTCGCCCTGCGACGAAATCATCGGCCAGGAGCGGGCCTTGAAGGCCATCCAGACAGGCCTCGAGATCAAAAGCCTCGGCTACAACATCTTCATCACGGGGATGGTCGGCACCGGCCGGACGACGACGATCAAACAGCTCCTGGAAAAGCTGGAGAAAACCGACAAGATTCCCGACGACATTCTCTACGTCAACAACTTCAAGTACCCCGACGAGCCCGTGCTGATCATGCTGCCTCCCGGGCAGGGCCGGCTGTTCGCCGATGCCATGACATCTTTGATTGAAATGCTGAAAGTCAATATCCCCGACCTCTTGAAAAGCAAGTACTACGCGGACCACCGGGATGCCATCGTCGAATCCCAGCAGAAAAAACAGAAGGAACTGCTGCAGGGTTTCGAGGAAGAAGCGGCCGAGAAAGGCTTTTCGGTCATCCAGATTCAGATGGGCCCGTTTACCCGTCCCGACCTCATCCCGGTGATCGAAGGCGCCCCCACCCCGTTCAACAAACTCGAAGCGCTCTCCAAGGAGAATAAATATTCGAAACAGGATCTCGACGCCCTGAAGCAGAGATACGAGGAGCTGACGGGGAAACTCGAGGCCATCTTCGCCAGGCTGCAGGAGATCAACGAGGAGACGCGGACGCTGCTCAAGAACTGGGATTCCGAATCCATCACGCCCATGATCCTGGGCGCGATCTCGGAAATCAAGCGGAAATTCCCGGATCCGAAAATCGAGGCCTACCTGAACGATGTCGAGCAGAGCCTGGCCAAGGCGATCGACCTTTTCAAGAGCCAGAAGAAGGAAGAGCGCGAAAGGGATACCGCCGATGACTTCCTCGAGTACCGCGTGAACCTCCTGGTGGACAACTCCGACCTCGAGTCCGCGCCGGTGATCCTGGAGACGAATCCCAATTACACCAACCTGTTCGGCACCATCGAATTCGTCTATTCCCGCTCCGGGATGGGCCTGACGGATTTCACCAAGATCAAGGCCGGTTCGTTCCTCAAGGCGAACGGCGGCTATCTGGTCATCAACGCCCTTGACGCTCTGCTCGAACCCGGCGTGTGGCCGACCTTCAAGAGGACCCTGCGGAACCAAATTTCCGAGATCCAGAACTACGCGTCCCTGTATTTCCTCTCCTCGGCGCGCCTCAAGCCCGAACCGATCAAGTGCGACGTCAAGGTGGTCATGATCGGCGACGCCTATATCTTCAACGTCCTGTACGCCATGGATGAGGACTTTAAGAAAATATTCAAGATCAAGGCCGAGTTCGATTCGGAGATGAACCGGAACGAAGCGACGGTCATGGAATACGTCCGCTTCGCCAAAAAAATCTGCGACGAGGACCGTCTGGCTCCCCTGTCCAAGGAGGGCGTCTCGGCCCTTCTGGAATACGCCACCCGGATAACGGGGCGGCAGAAAAAAGTGTCGACACGGTTTCATGTCATCGCCGACATCATTCGCGAGGCCAGCTACTGGGCGAAAAAAAGCGGCAAGGACGTGGTCGGCCGCGATGACGTGAGGACGGCCGTCCGGGAACGGTTCGAGAGGGTCAGCCTGGTCGAGGACAAGATCCAGGAGCTCATCGAGGAAGGAACGCTCCTCATCGACACCGACGGCCGCGTCGTCGGCCAGGTCAACGGCCTTTCGGTCTATGACATGGGCCAGTTCATGTTCGGCAAGCCCACGCGCATCACGGCTAAAACGTCGCTCGGCCGGGCCGGCGTGGTCAATATCGAACGGGAATCCGATTTGAGCGGCAGCACGCATAACAAGGGAGTGCTCATACTCGCCGGCTACCTCCGGGGGAAATACGCCCAGGACAAGCCCTTCTCGCTGACCGCCAGCATCGCCTTTGAGCAGTCTTACGGGGGGATCGACGGCGACAGCGCGTCGTCAACCGAAGTCTATGCCATTCTCTCGAGCCTCTCCGGGATTCCCCTCCGGCAGGATATCGCCGTCACGGGCTCTTTGAACCAGAAAGGCGACATCCAGCCCATCGGAGGGGTCAACGAAAAAATCGAGGGTTTTTTCGATGTCTGCCGGGCGAGGGGGCTGACCGGAAACCAGGGCGTCATCATTCCCGTCCAGAACGTCCAGAACCTGATGCTGAGGGAGGACGTCATCGAATCCGTGGCCCAGGGCCGGTTCCATATCTATCCCGTCGCCTCGATCGACGAGGGCATCGAGATCCTGACGGGCGTCGAAGCCGGCCGGAGAAACGGAGACGGCTCGTTCGAAGAAGGCACGGTCAATGACCTGGCCGACAAGGAGCTGCAGAGGCTCGCCAGGGGATTGAAGAAGTTTTCGGCGCCGCCGGAAAAGGACGACCAGGCTTAGGGAGCGGCCAGGAGGACTTCTTTCCCGGTTCGGCTGGACTCGTAGGCGGCCAGGGCGGCGGCCACGGCCTGCCTCCCGTCCCATCCCGTGACCCTCGGGGGACGGTCTTCCAGGATGCCGTCGACGAGATCCTGGATGAGGTCGCGGTAGGTCTGGAGGCGGACGGGATCCAGGAATCCCTTGCCGGCCCAGTCGATGGGAGGCTGGACCGCGATCGTCTGCCAATCCCCCCCGTCCAGCGACATCCGGGTTTCGTTATAGGTGTCCACGTCGAGAAGGCCATTTTCGCAGGCGACCCGGATGCCGGATTCGCTGCGCGGGAATCCCGGCTTGCGCACTTCGAACGAACAAAAAACGTAATGCACGGTGCCGTCATCCATCGTCAGCAGCATATCGGTCGTCGCCTCGACGGGAGAGCCGATGAGCGTCCGGCACTTGGCGAACACGGACCGGATCTCGCGGCCCGTCAGGGCTCGGACGGCGTCGACGTTGTGGACTCCGTGCCCGAAGAGGAAACCCAGGTTTTCCGGCAGGAGCTGCCATTGGCGGGCGGAAGCGAGCCCGTCGGGCACGATTTGATAGGTGCGGATCTGAAGCACGCGGCCCAGCCGGCCCGAATCAAGGGCTTCCTTGGCCTTGAGGTAGCCGATCCGGTTGCGCATGGTGAAGGTGACGGTGGACTTCAAGTTTTTCAGGAGGCAGGCCTCCAGGATGGCGTCGCAGGCTTCAACGGAATGCGCCATCGGCTTGTCGATGACGAGATGTTTTCCGGCGCGCGCGGCCGCGAGCGCGAGCTCGGCGTGCTGCGCGTGTGGTGTCGCGATGCAGACGATGTCGACGTCCGGATGGGCGGCGAGTTCCCCGGGGGAGCCGAAAAACCGGACCCCGTGCGCCTCGGCAAGATCCTTCGCCCTGGTTCCGCCGGCGACGGCGGCCAGCCGCGCCCCGCGGAGAAATTTGCCGGCGATTTCCGCGTAGGTCTTTCCCATGAAGCCCGAGCCGATGACCCCGACTCCGAGTGGTTGTGCATGCCCGCTCATTCGATTTCTCCTCTGTTTTTCATGAGCCCCGCGGAACCCGCCGGATTCAGGAGAGCCCGGCCAATCGCTTGAGGCTGAGAACTTCCGCGGCGCGCAGATGCCGCCAATCCCCGGGCTTGAGCCCGCCCAGCGAGAGCCCGGCGAAATGCGTCCGCGTCAGCTTTTTCACGTTGTGCCCCACGGCCTCGAACATCTTCCGCACTTCCCTCTTTCTTCCCTCGTGGATCTCGATGCGGAGAACGGTCCTCCGGTCCCCCTGGGAAAGAACGCTGATCCTGGACGGCGCCGTTCTTTTTCCGTCGATGAAAACGCCCAGTTCGATCTGCCGCAGGCTGTTCGGGTCCGGACGCCCCTCGACATCGACAACGTAGCTTTTCTTGATCTCAAACCGCGGGTAGGTCAGCCGGTGGGACAATTCCCCATCGTTCGTCAGGAGCAGAAGCCCCCAGCTCCCGGCATCCAGCCGGCCCACGGGGAAAACGCGCGTCCGCATCCGGGGAAGCAACGACATGACCGTCGGCCGTCCCAGGGGATCCTTGGCCGTGACCACGTACCCGGCCGGCTTATTGAGCAGGATATAGACGAACGCCTCGTCCTTGACGACGCGCCGGCCGTCGGCGTCGACCCTGTCCCGGGAATCGTCGATCTTGGCGCCGAGTTCCTGAACGACCCGCCGGTTGACCATGACCCGGCCCTCGAGAATCATGCGGTCGGCCTCGCGCCGGGAGGCCACCCCCGCCTGGGAAAGGAATTTGTTGAGCCTGACGGTCGCCATCTAATCATTCCCCATGTCAATCGGCATCCAGGCGAGGCTTGGCCAGGACTTCCACGACGCGCAGGTCGAAAAAGGACTGGGCGTTCGAAGGCTTGAGAAGGACGGCCGTGTCGGCGCCGCTGGAGGTGCCGCCGATGGAAATGCAGGGCTCGCCCGCCGGGACGAGGCCCGCGTCCGCGGCCATCAGGGCGATCTCGACGGCGACCTTCGTGCCCTGCCCGAAAATCCGGAGGGTATAGGCTATGATTTCCTCAAGCTCGTATGTCCCCAGCTTTTTACGGACGGCGCGGCCCACTCCGCCGAGGGCATGCTGGCAGGTCAAGACCCTGGCCCCGGCCTCGACGAGCTTTTTTCTGGCCGCCGGTTTCATCTCCTGGACGTTCGGTCCCAGAAAGCCGGCGGAATGCGTGACCACCACCAGGTTTTTCGATGCGAAGAAGTTCGCCGCCGTGATTCCCGTCCGCCCCGAGGCGGAGGCGACAACGATGCTGCCGATGCCCAGTTCATCGGCCCTCTGCGCCGCCCTTTCCAGCGTCCGCCGCGTGTTCTGCGGACCGGGGCGGGTGAAATAGAGGCACGGCACCAGGATGTCCCTTTCTGGAATCGAGGTCTTCTCAGCCACGTCCTTCTCCTTTCATTCCTTCGTTTTTCATTGTGTTGCCCGGCAGGGGGGAAAGTCAAGAAAATTGATTGCCCCCCGCCGTCAAATCCGCCGATAACCTTTTCTTCTCTCTTCCGTAAAAAGTAGTGTAAAATAGGGTTTCGAATCATGGCTAGGCTATACATCCGCGAGTCATTTTCCATGGCGCTGCTATCCCTCCGCTCCAACAGGCTCCGGACGTTCCTGACGTTGTTGGGCATCATCATCGGGGTTTTGACCATCATCGCCGTCGTGTCCATCATCCAGGGCCTCAACGACTACGTTTACACCAAGATGGCCTTCTACGGCGCCAACGATTTCTCGGTCTCGAAGTTCTCGATGGGGACATCCCTCAAAGAATTCAAGGAACAGATGAAGCGCAAAGACCTGAAGCTGGACGACATGCGGATGCTGCGCAGCCAGTGCCGCTCCTGCGATATCGTCGGCGCCACGGTGAGCACCGGGCGAACGGTCAAGTTCCGCGGCCAATCGGTCGAGGGAACGGAAATCAGGGGCGTCACCTACATGGACCACGTCATCGGCACGGTCGTGGAACTCGAGGCGGGCCGCCACATTCAGAAAGACGACGAGGACCATTCCCGTTATGTCGCGGTCATCGGCTCGGAAATCGCCGAAAAGCTCTTCCAGGGGCTGGATCCCGTCGGACGCCTTCTCAAGGTCGGCGCCATGGATTTTTCCGTCGTCGGCGTCGGGAAGAAAAAGGGGAAAATCCTGGGCTTCAGCCAAGACAACTACGTCCGTATCCCGATCACCACGTTCGGAAAACTCTACGGCACGCGGCGCAGCATCGAGATCAACATCCACACCGCCTCCCAAGAACAGATGGCCCGGGCCCAGGAAGAAGTGCGGACCATCCTCCGGTCCTGGCGCAAACGGTCCTACAAGGACAAGGACGATTTCTCTTTCCGGACGTCCGAAACCTTCTTCCAGTTTTACAAGTCGGCCACGTCGGGCATTTATTTCGCCATGATCGCCATCTCCTCCATCGCCCTCATCGTCGGGGGAATCGTCATCATGAACATCATGCTCGTCTCCGTCACGGAAAGGACGAAGGAAATCGGCATCCGCATGGCCGTCGGCGCCCGGCGGAGGGACATTCTCACCCAGTTCCTGATCGAATCGGCGATGATGGCCGGCGCGGGCGGCATCATCGGCATCATCTGCGGCTTCGCCGTCGCCAAGACCGTCACGGCCCTGACTCCCATGCCTTCGAGCGTCGAGCCGGTGTCCATCCTCCTGGCCGTTTTCGTTTCGACCTCGATCGGTCTTTTCTTCGGCCTCTATCCGGCCAACCGGGCGGCCAGGCTGAATCCCATCGAAGCGCTGCGGGCGGAGCAATGAAGGTCAGAACCGTCCGATCCGGAATCCTGGGGGAAGTCCTGGGGATGTCCCTGGATTCCATCCGCTCGCACAAGCTGCGGTCTTTCCTGACCGTGCTGGGCATCGTCATCGGCGTCATGACGGTCATCTCCATGGTGTCCGTCATCCAGGGGCTCAACAAATCGTTCATGCGGGAGCTTGAGTCGGCGGGTTCCGACCTGATCCTGATCACCAAGTTCGAACCCGTCCAAATGGGCCGTAGGTCCGCCGAAGAGCGCAGCCGGAAGGATTTGACGCTGGAGGACGCCGAAGCCATCGAGGCGGAATGCCCTCTCGTCAAAGCCGTCGCCGCCGACCTAACCGTGGACGTCTTCGAGGAGATCGATATCAAGTACCAGAACATCAAGAGCACCAGCTCGATCATACTCGGCATCAACGAAAAGTTCCCGCTCGTCTACTCCATCTATCTTCCCAAAGACGGGAGATTCCTGACCGAGGCCGAAATCACCCACAGCGCGCGGTCCTGCCTGCTCGGTTTCGAGCTGGCTGAGATTCTATTCCCCCACACAAGCGCCCTGGGAAAGGAAATCCGGATCGGAGGCGAGAAGTTCACGGTCGTCGGCGTCCTGAACAAACGGGGACAGATGTTCGGCCAGAGCCGCGACAACTTCGTGGGAATACCGATAACGACGCTGATGAAGTATTTCCCCTATGACAAGGAGTCGATCGAGATCGCCGCCGTGCCGAAAACACACGGCACCATCAACGAGACGATCGACCAAATCACCAACATGCTGAGGCGGCGCCGCAAGGTGCCCGCCAACAAGCCGAATGACTTCGCGATATTCACCCAGGAGACCATGCTTGACCTCTACAACCAGCTGACGGGGGCGGCCTATCTGGTGATGATCGTCATCTCGTCGATCGGGTTGCTCGTGGGCGGCATCGGCGTCATGAACATCATGCTGGTCTCGGTCAAGGAAAGGACGCGCGAGATCGGAATCCGGAAGGCCATCGGAGCCCGGGCGAAGGATATTCTCCGCCAATTTTTATTCGAGGCGGTCGTCCTGACCGGCACCGGGGGCGTCCTGGGAATCCTCATCGGCTTTTCCATCGCCCTGATCGTCAGGGTGGCGACTCCCCTTCCGGCGGCGGTTTCCCCCTGGTCGGTCATCGCGGGCTTCGTTGTCTCCGTCTCGATCGGCCTTTTCTTCGGCATTTTTCCCGCCCAAAAAGCCGCTCGCATGGACCCCATCATTTCCCTTCGTTATGAATGACCGCCGGCCGGGGGTCTCCGCCGGATCATGCCGCGGCGGGCGCGGGAATTCCCCCGGAATCCGCGGCGAGCCCGCGCGGCTCCGCAACGGGAGTGGGCCGGGCTACTTTTTCCTGATGCCGCTCAACGCCTGATCGAGGACTGTTTCCAGCCGGACGGCTTCCTTCACGACGAGTTCCACCAGGGAAGGACTCCCTCCGCCCTTGACAGGCGCGATTTTTTGGATTTCCGGGATGATCATCCTCAGGTCGAGTCCAGACCCTTCCGAGGCCGCCAGGAGAACGCGTCCCTGGCTTCCGGCGGTCCATCCGAAGAGAACGACATAATTCCCCCGCCGGATGATGTTGAGCGCCAAAGCCCGGACGGCCTCGGGACTCCTGTCTGCGAGCACCGCCCGGATGATTCCCTTATCCGCCTTGGCCATGAACTCCGCAGACTCATGGACCGCCAGCGACTCCTCGAGCTTCCGGGTCCGCCTTTTCGCTTCCTTGAGGTCGGAGGAAATCCTCTCAACCGCCGCGGGCAAGTCCCGGTCCCGGACGTTGAATTGGCCGATAAGGCCCCGCACGATGCGGTTCCGGACTTGAAAAACGGAAAGCGCCCGGCCTCCGCAGACGAAGGTGAAGCGGAGATTCCCCCGGATTCGCTCCCAGCCGAGGACCTTGATCAATCCGATTTCGCCCGTCCGTCGGCAATGCGTTCCGCCGCAGGCCGAGAAATCGAAGCCCTCGACCTCGACGACGCGGATGATCCCCTCGACCTTGGGCGGCCGGCGCAGCGGCACGTTTCCGATCTCTTCCTGGGGAACGAACGAAACCTTGACCGGCCTGTCCTCGAAGACGACCTCGTTCGCGCGCCGCTCCACCCTGTCAAGCGACTCGTCCGAGACGTTGGCGATACCGATTTCCAGCGTGGAGACATCCTCGCCCATATGGAAGGAACGGGTTTCGCCGCGCAGGATCTCGATAAAAGCCTGGGAAAGGATGTGCTGGCCCGAGTGCTGTTGCATGTGGTCGAAACGGCGGCGGCCGTCGACGCGGCCGCGTACTTCATCCGAGGAAATTTCGGCATCGATAACATGAAGAATTCTTTCGCCGTCCTCGACGACATCGGCCACGTCCACCCCGTTGAGCGTCCCCCGGTCGGCCGGCTGCCCGCCGGCTTCCGGGTAGAAGCACGTCGCGTCAAGGATGACCACCGGCTTTCCCCCGCGCTCCGTCCTGGCGATGATTTTCGCCTCGAAGTCGGTCCTATAGGCATCGTCGAAATACAGCCGTTTGGTCGAAATCACGTTTTCGGGCATGGCGCAAACCTCCTTTTCCGCGTGGCGCGGGACGGCGTCCGAAACGGAGGACGGGGCCTTTTCCGCGCGGGCGTCAGAATATTCTCGAAATGATCAAAGCCAGGAGCGCGGCGCTGAAAACGACGGCCACCGGCCCGATGAGTATTTTATAAACGTCCTTGAGTTCGGCCTTGAAGTAATCGGCCGTCATGGCCAGGCAGAGGTGCGCCGGCGACAGGAGGATGCCGACGAAACCGCTGACATAAGCGAAGGCGGCAAGAACCATGTCCGGCCGGCCGGCTCCGACGATGGGCACGAGAAGCGGAAAGGCGATGGCCACGAACGCCTGGTTGACGCCGGTCAGAAGGCCGATCACGAAGGGCGCGGCGAAAAGAAGCACATAGGCGGAAAATCCCGCCGGCGAAATGACCGCCACCACGGAATCCAGCGCGCCCGAGACCTGCAGAATCCTCTTGAAGACCATGAGCGCCGCCGCGAGCAGCACGAACTTCAGAGACGCGCTCTCCAGGATGAGCTTGATCCTTTCCCGCAGGTTCATCCGGGAAAAAAGCTGGGTCAGGAAGCTCGATACCGCCAGGGCCGGGAGCATGCCGAGTCGGAAAATAAAGATCAGGATGATGGTCAGCGGAATGGGCCAGATGCTCAAAAAGACCCTGTAAACATCCTTGAACGATTTCGCCGCGTTGTTTTCCCTGGGAAGGAAAGGGACATTCTTGAAAAGCACCACCAGGCCGGAGGATGCGGCCAGAATCGTGAACGGCAGCTGATAGAGACACAATTTCTTGATCGGGATGCGGAATATGGCCGCGGCGAGGATCAGGTTGACGTAGAGCGGCCAGCAGTATTCCCAGATATGCCGGAACCAGTAATTAAAAAACGTTTTCCAGGCGGGAGTCAGATTCCACCGCTTGCCCGCCTCGTCGACAATGGGGGCCCCCATCATGGCTCCGGCCATCATCGGCAGAAGCCCGATGAAGGACGACGGGATGGCCAGGATAAGCCGGGGGTCGCGGACGAGGTTTTTCAGGGCATCGACCATCATCCGGAAATGGCCTCCCGTCTGGAGAAAATTCCCCAAGTACAGGACCAGGATGATGATGCCCGCGAGATCCAGGGTTTCCGCGGCCGTCAAGGCCTCGAGGACATGGCGGGGAAAAAGCTTCAGGTCCATGCCGAAGAGAACAGCCGTGAGCAGGGAGTTGAGCAGGAGGACGAACCCCAGATCCCATTTGATCCGGATGAGGAAGAGAAGCAGGGCGATGATAAAGAAGATTTTCAGAAGCGCCATGGGAGGAATCTATGCGGCGGTCCGGGGCGCCTTCCGGTCATCCGCCATGCCGGCCCCCGGCGGCATTCAGAATGCGCTCCGTCAGCTTGAAATGTCTTTTGGCCACCCTGTCGAGGACGGCGGGCCCGGCTTTCCTCACCAGCTCCAATCCCGCCTCTTCGGCTTGCGGCGCCGAGCCTTTGGGGAGTTCCAGGCCGATGTCCTTGGATAAAAAATGGAGGCGCCGTAAAAACTCCGCCCGGGCCAGGATGGAGGCCGCGGCGACGGCCAGATCCTCTTCAGCCCTAGGCATCTGGCGGAGTTCGATGGATTTCCCTTTTTTCATCAGGGCGTTGAGAACATAGGCTTCATCACCGAACTGATCGGTGATGGCCCGGTCGCAATGGACTTCCTCCAGGATATTCTCGATCACCCGCGCATGCCCCCAGGCCAAGATCTTGTTGAGGTTTTTCATTTGACCGTAGAGCGCGTTGTAGCGTTCGGGTCCGACGGCCACGATCGAATGTTTATACCCGTTCCGGAGGATCTCGGCGATCTCCCTGACGCGGCGGTCGCTCGTTTTCTTGCTGTCCTTGACGCCGAGCTCGCGGAGGACCCGTTCCTGTCCCTCCGGAAGAAAGAATCCGGCGATGACCAGCGGACCGAAATAATCCCCCTTGCCGGATTCATCGGTTCCGATGTGTCCTTTTTCTATGGGGAAGAGGCCGGGTTGAAGCATGTCAAGAAGCCGCCTGTTTCCTCAGGTATTTGTCCATGCCGGCGGCCGCCGTCCGGCCGTCGCCCATGGCCAGGATGACCGTCGCTCCGCCCCTGATGATGTCGCCGCCCGCCCAGACGCCTTCGACATTCGTCGCCATGGTCTGCCAGTCGACCTCGACATTCCCCCATTTTCCGATTCGGAGTTCAGGCGTCGTCTGAGCGATCAGGGGATTGGGGCTCTGCCCGACGGCGACGACGACCAGATCCACGCTTGTCGTGAACTCCGACCCCTCGATGGGAACGGGACGGCGACGGCCCGAGGCGTCGGGCTCTCCGAGTTCCATCCTCAAACACTCCATGGCCTTGACCCGGCCGCTTTCGTCTCCGATATAGCGTATGGGCGTCGTCAGGAAATGGAATTCGATCCCCTCTTCCTCGGCGTGCTTGACCTCCTCCCCGCGGGCGGGCATCTCCGTGCGCGACCGGCGGTAGATGATGGCCGACGTCTCCGCTCCGAGGCGTTTGGCCGTCCGTACGGAATCCATGGCCACGTTCCCACCGCCGATGACGGCGGCCCGCTTACCCAGGAAGACCGGCGTATCGTATTCCGGGAAATCATACGCCCGCATGAGGTTCACCCGCGTCAGATATTCGTTGGCCGAATAGACTCCCACCAGATTTTCGCCGGGAATCTTCATGAAGTTCGGAAGCCCGGCTCCGGTCCCGATAAAGAAAGCCTCATAGCCGTCCTTCCGGAGATCTTCGACGGTCGCGGTCTTGCCCACGACAAAATTCATCCGCAGTTCGACGCCCAGCCTTTTCAGGTAGGCGATCTCGGCCTCCAGTATGGCCTTGGGGAGGCGGAATTCTGGTATGCCGTAGATGAGGACGCCCCCCGCGATGTGAAGGGCTTCGAAGATCGTCACGGCATGGCCTTTTTTGGCCAGTTCCCCGGCCGCCGTCAATCCGGCCGGGCCGGCGCCGATGACCGCCACGCGCCGTCCCGTCGGGGCCGGACATGGAGGGATGAAGGCCTGGCCGGCGCTCCGCTCATAATCGGAGATGAAACGTTCCAGGTTTCCGATGGCCACGGGGACGCCCGTCGCCTTCTTGAGGGTGCAGACGGCCTCGCACTGGGTTTCCTGGGGACAGACCCGGCCGCAGACCGCCGGAAGGCTGTTCGTCTCCTTGAGGCGCCTGATGCTGGCCTCAAAATCGCCTTTCTCGATGAGCTTGATGAACGTCGGGATGTCGATGCCGACCGGACATCCCAGGACGCACTGCGGATTGGCGCAGTCCAGGCAGCGCCTGGCCTCCACCCTGGCCGCCCCCGCGCTCAAGCCGATATTGACCTCGGCGAAATCCCTGTTTCTTTCTTCGGCACCCCGCTCCGGCATTTTTTGCCTGGGAATATTCATCCTTTCCTTGGCCGGGAGATCTTTCCGCAACGCCTTCCGCCAGTCTTTTTCGAACTCCGCCCTCAGCCATTCCTTGATGCCGGGGGCTAATTCCATTTTCTCAGGCATGTCGTCCGTCCCATCTCCTCGTCAAGGATAAGTCTTCCCCTCCCATTCGCAGAGGGATTTTATCTCGTCGTCAAAATAGGATTTCCGGCGGGAATACAGCTCATTCCAGTCCACCTGGTGGCCATCGAAATCGGGACCGTCCACGCAGGCGAATTTCGTCTTCCCCTCGACCGTGACCCGGCAGGCGCCGCACATCCCCGTTCCGTCGACCATGATCGGATTGAGACTGACCATGGTCCTGACCTTGAACGGCCGGCTCGCCTCCGCGCAGCTCGACATGAGATACGTGCATCCGATGGCGACGATCCGGTCAACCGGCGGTTCCTTCGCCAGGAGGTCCGCCAGCTTC
>Ga0228535_1003057_pt1 | contig 13365 bp, 9 predicted proteins | sample SJ1metagenome_FD_168457 | JGI IMG/M metagenome (GOLD analysis project Ga0228535, IMG submission 168457) | Enriched culture of PCE-dechlorinating microbial communities from Ithaca, New York, USA - SJ1 | ecosystem: Engineered > Modeled > Simulated communities (microbial... > Unclassified | place... | reverse complement strand
GTAGCCACCCAGACCCTATCCACCAGGCTAACAGACTCTTCCAGAAAAGCGAGTTTATGTTGAAGAGCAACATACCGGTACAAACCAGGCTTTAAACCTTCCACATTGGATACCACCAGGTATGTTTCAAACGGGTGGCGTGCACCGGCAGATGGCACCGTCCGCTCTGTGGCGGGACGGTTATTGACAGATTTTACACCCTGTGTGAACCAGAGCATGATCGTAAGTTCTTCGAGCGTGAGCGGGGTTTGCTGATACTTTCTGAGGGTTTTTCTTGTTTCAAGAACATCCCATAAATTAGTTTGTGGAACAGAAAACTCATCAACAGTTTTTAAGGAAATCAGTGGCGCGTCTTTTTCCACGGGGAGCTCGAGGGGAGGTTGAGGTACACCTGCATCCTGCGGAGATTTTTCAGGTGTATCATCTCGTGACGCAAGCATGAATTCATTTCCTGCTTTGGTTGTCATCATCATCTCCTTTCAAACATGTAACCATTTTACCTTCGATACAAAAATCTATCCGGTGGATAGGTAAGAAAATGGGTGAGGATTGTCTTAATTTTGTCATATTCGAAAAATATCTAATCTAATTCTAATTCTTCCTGTATAATTAATCTTGAATTAATCTTGGTATAAAGCGACGACTTATTTACAATATGGAGAAGTGATCCATGACGGGAAGAACCCAAAACATACTTAAGATTGGATTGCTGATCGGGTTGACGTTAGTTCTGACCAGTTTAGTGGTTGTGAGTGGTCAGGCAGCAGGTAAGGCTTTTACTGCACCCGGGCACTCTCAGTCAGAGCAGGCATTCGCTATGGATAATGCCACCTGTTTGAGCTGCCACAGCAAACCAAATTCGACGGCGAGTATTGGCGATACGACAGTCAGCATAACTATAGATCCCGAAAAGTTTGGAGCTTCGGTTCATGGTGCCAAAGGCATGGCGTGCTCTACCTGCCACAGCGACATCAGCGGGTTCCCGCATCCGCCTGTGGAGGCGGCTACCTACCGTGAATATATGGTTTCGGGTTCACAAAACTGCCAACAATGCCATGCCGATCAATTCAGCGACTTGAAGGACAGCATCCATAAATCAGTAGCAGAGGGTGGCAGTGAACAATCGCCGGTCTGCACCGATTGTCACAATCCGCACACACAGACTCGATTAAGAGATGTGACCACCGGGAAAGCAATGGAAGAAGAACGGGAAAATATTCCCTTGACCTGTGCAAAATGCCACAATGCAATCTATGGTGAGTACCTCGACTCAGTCCATGGTGCCGGTTTGCTCACCGAAGGCAACCCTGACTCTCCCACCTGCACAGATTGTCATGGTGTTCATTCCATTCAATCTATAGATAACACTTTCAGGCTGCGTTCTCCACAATTATGTGCCAGTTGCCATACAGATGAAGACATGATGGCAAAATATGGTTTGTCAACCGCGGTTATGGATACCTATGTGGCAGATTTTCACGGCACAACTGTAACAATATTTGAGAGGACAGCCCCAGATCAGGTGACGAATACACCAGTTTGTGTTGACTGCCACGGTTTCCATGATATCAAGAGCACTTCGGACCCTGAGAAGGGGATTCAGGTGAAGGAAAACCTGGTTAAGACATGTCAGAAATGCCACCCTGATGCCGATGAGAGCTTTTCTGCATCATGGTTGAGCCATTACATACCCAGTCCGACCAAGGCTCCCCTGGTTTATTATGTAAATCTCTTTTATAAGATTCTGATCCCGACTGTTATTGGTGGAATGATCATTTATGTGATCACAGATATCATCAGACGGCAGATAGATAAGCGCAAAGGAGTGAAGAACTCATGAGCGATCAAAAATACTACACCCGATTTAATCTCGCTCAACGTATTGAGCATCTTCTTCTCTTTTTATCCTTTACCCTGCTTGGGATAACCGGTTTGATTCAGAAATACATTGATGCAGACATATCTCTCTGGCTGATACAGGCAATGGGTGGACTCGTTGCGGTAAGGGTGATCCATCGTGTGGCAGCTGTTGTGTTTTTACTGGAAACCATTTATCACATAGTTCTCCTTGGCTATATGATTTATGTAAAGAAGGTAGAAATGACCATGCTGCCAGGAATAAAGGATGTAAAAGATGGGCTTCAGTCACTAGGCTACAATCTAGGCATCTCTAAAACCCGTCCCAAGATGGGGCGTTATACATTTGATGAGAAACTTGAATATTGGGCAATGATCTGGGGCGGGTTGGTAATGGCGATTACCGGGTTCATGCTCTGGAATCCCATTGTGACTGCACGCGTATTGCCAGGTGTAATTATCCCGGCAGCAAAAGCAGCTCATGGAGCAGAAGCCGTCCTTGCGGTTCTGGCAATATTGATCTGGCATACATACCATGTACACTTCAAACTCTTTAATAAGAGCATGATCAATGGCAAGCTGGAAATGCACCACATGGAAGAGGAGCATCCGCTCGAATTAGAGAAATTCCTCGCTGGTGAAGAAAAACCTCTTGATCCAAAGATGAAGAAACGCAAGATAATCTTTTTCCCGGTTGCTGCTGTATTTTCAATAGCTATGCTTGCTGGAGTCTATTATTTTGTGACCGCTGAGACGACTGCAATCGAAACTATACCACCCGGTGAGCGCGTACCTGTTATTGAGGTGATAGAGCCAACAGCAGTACCCACCAAAGAGGCGGTTGAAAATGAGCCTGCGCCTGTAGATTCTGAACCGGGATCTACAGACCTGACATGGGAGGGACAAGCCGGAGCCATCATCCAGAAGAAATGCGGCATGTGTCATGGCACAGCAGGTGGATATTCTGTTGCTGATTACGCATCCACTCTAAAAGGTGGTAAAGATGGCGCTGGTGTTACTCCCGGTGATCCTGAAGCCAGTACATTATTTACCATCCAGGCAGCCGGAGGACATCCGGGACAATTTTCTGCAGAAGAATTAGCTACCATTGAAGAATGGATTATGGCTGGGGCTCCAGAAAAATAGGACTGGAATTCTCAAAAGGCGGGGAACATCCCCGCCTTTTTTCTATATTTAAATCCTGCGGTAAAATGAAAATGTTACTTTGAGATGATCACATGACGAAATTGGATAATCAATGGGTATTAATTACAGGCGGATCCAGTGGGATTGGGTTGGCTTTAGCCCGGAAGATGGTAGAAGAAGGTGCTCATGTAGCCTTGCTTGCAAGGCGGCTGGATTTATTGGAAACCGCCAAGATTGAACTAGGTGCATTAAAAGTGTTACCTGACCAAGTTATCCATAGTATTGCTGTGGATGTTTCTAATAAAAATGAGTTGATACCGCAATTAGAGGTGTTCCAGAAGGAATTTGGCGTCCCTGATTATCTCATCAATTCAGCAGGGATTACTTATCCAGGCAAGTTCCATACGCTTTCATACGATATTATTGAATCTTTAATGGCAGTAAACTACATGGGGACGGTGTACACCACCCGTGCATTGATACCCGGAATGTTATCACGTGGCAGCGGATATATTGTGAATATTTCATCTGTTGCCGGATTTATTGGAACGTATGGTTATTCTGCCTATGGTGCCAGCAAATACGCTGTAAGAGGATTTTCCGATGCAATCCGGGCAGAATACCGCCCAAGGGGAATCAAAGTCTCTGTAGTCTTTCCACCAGATACGCTGACCCCTCAGTTGGAATTTGAGAAGGATTTGAAACCTGCGATAACCCGGGAACTATCCGATACCGCAGGTTTGATGCAGGCAGATGAAGTAGCAAGAATCATCTGGAAAGATGTACAAAAGGGGAGATATGTGATTTTGCCTGGTTTCAACAGTAAAATGTTATATTTTCTGGTTAATCTGCTTGGCAACTTCACTTATCCGGTCATGGACCTTATGATAAATAATGCAATTCGTTCCATAACGAAGCGCTGGAAGTAGCAATCATCCATTTCTCAGGAGCATTTCATGGATATTTTTGAACGTTGTTATTCATTTTTAGATGTCAAGAATGCGAAGGAATTTGGCATCTACCCATATTTCATTCCGCTGACTGAAAATGAAGGAAGTGAGGCATCATTCCACGGTCACCGGCTAATTATGTGCGGTTCAAACAACTACCTGGGTCTGACCACCCATCCCGAGGTTAAAGAAGCAGCCATTGAGGCGATCAAACGTTTTGGCACATCATGCACCGGTTCGCGTTTCTTAAATGGCACGCTGGAACTCCATGAACAACTAGAACATGAACTCGCAGAATGGGTGGGAAAACCTGCTGCGCTTTGTTTTTCCACCGGTATGCAGGTCAATCTGGGGACGGTTAGCGCACTTGTTCAGCGTGGGGATTTTGTCATCCTGGATAAGGATGATCATGCCAGTATTGTAGATGGTGCCAGGTTGGGATATGGAAAATTGGAACGATATATCCACAATGATATGGAGCATCTAGAGAAGACACTTCAATCGATTCCAGATTCTGCAGGAAAGTTGATTGTGGTTGATGGCCTCTTTAGCATGGAAGGAGATCTTGCTCCATTACCAGAGATGATTCCATTGGCAAAGAAATATGGGGCAAGGCTGATGGTGGATGATGCACATGGGATGGGTGTGATGGGTGGGGGTCGCGGTACAGCAGCACATTATGGTGTGACTGAAGATGTTGATTTAATCATGTCCACTTTCAGCAAGTCTTTCGCCTCTCTGGGCGGGTTTATTGCCGGTGAGGAGGATGTAATTTCATATATTAAACATCATGCCCGTGCATTAATTTTTTCTGCAAGCATTACTCCAGCCAGTGCAGCGGCAGCCCTGGCTGCCCTGCATGTGATGAAAGAGGAGCCTGACCGACCGGCGCGTGTGTTAAGGAATGCAGACAAGATGCGTGCGGGTTTCAAAGCACTCGGATATGATATTGGTGCCTCTGTGACGCCCGTTGTCCCAATCATCATCGGTGATAATGAAAAGACCTTCTTAATGTGGAAAACGTTATTTGACGAAGGAGTTTTCGTCAATCCGGTTATCTCACCGGCAGTTGCTCCTGGTCACCAGCTACTTCGAACTTCCTATATGGCTACCCATACAGATGAGCAATTGGATGAGGTGCTATCCATATTCGAAAAGGTTGGTAAATCGCTGGGTATCATTTCGTAATAACACAATCACCCATAACACAAACACCCCCGGCATTACCGGGGGTGTGATTTTTTTGATTGTTCGATCAAGGCTTTCGCAATTTCGTACCACATACCCTACAGTAAACATCCCCCTTTACTGCCCTCTGACCACATTCATGGCAGTACACGCGATCCGCTTCCTGGTTGAAAGAAGGCAGGGTAGGACGGTGACGATGTGATTTCATTTTCTGTTTTGGTGACGATTTCCAAACCCACAGCCACCAAGTGAATGCTCCGATGGCCAGAACAATAACGATCCCAATCAACCACGGAGCCAGTTCTCTTAATGTGGTACGTCCTTCTGTGTTTTCATTCAAAGGACCGGATGGTAAAACCGGTAACTGAGATTTGCTCAGACTATCATCTTCTTTCACATATTGTATGCCTATCGAAAATTGTGTTCCCAGGGTTATCTTTCCGATTTGAGAGTAATAGTATGTCACGCCCTGCTGGTTAGTTTTGGCAGATCCCAAGTTAGGTGTAATCATCATATTTGTTGCACCAACCGGCTGTTCAATATAGATTGATAGATTCTCTATTGAATAATCGCCTGACCAGTTATATTGATAGCTTAATTGGCTGCCATTTCTCATCAGAGAAGGATCGTGATACTCGAAATTAATTTCTCTGGTGGTTGTAATGAAAGTGATGATGATCGAATCATCTTCTTTACGGGTTGAATACTGTAAGGAATTTAGACCTCCATCAACTGGATCCACCGCCTGCACCGCTGAGGGTTTGGATACCGCAGCTGGTAGTCTTACTTCAACAGTTGCAGGGAGATTTTCATCCATCGACAAAACCATGTGGTAAATCACCAGGACATCGGGTTGGTCGAAATGGGGACGAAGGTCCAATTCCAGGATTGAAAATTTATTATTTATAAGCTGGGTCTCTGATTGCGCTGAACCAGAGTGCCAGGGCGATAAAATGATAATAAGAATCGTCAGGGAGAGTAGTATTTTATTAATTGACATGTCTAAATGATACACTGAGAATTCAATTTCGTGAAAGCTGTTGTTCAAATAAGATATCCAATAACCTGTGTGAATCTTCTCTTGTTATGTGCTGGAATCTGATATTGATTTCAGAATTTGCATAGCAAAGTCTTTCATAGACCAGGGTACAAATAGATGGTCATGGTTGTAAGCAGAAATTGCATTGACCGGGATGTTTGATGCCGCCAGTTGGTGGGTAATCTCGGCTAAAAAGCCAACCGCTTCGAGGGAGGAGAAAACCATCAGGGTGATGCATGCCCAGGTTTGTTGAATCGCAATATTTGTAGCATCGGTGTCTGTTTTTCGTGCATACACCGTCCAACCCTCTTTTTCATTGAATAAACCAACTGGCTCAAATGGGAGGACAGGAAATCCTTGACTATTAAGTTGATATATCACAAACTGGTCATCTTGTAGAACCGGCTGCATGGTATGAAGCAGTATTTTCAGATCTGATTGAGGTTCCATAGGTAAATTATACGGCTTGAACAAAAAAGGGTTGCCTGTAATCCGGCAACCCAAAATTTTATTCCGGGGCTGATTTATAAACCTGCGGCAGTTTTTAGGTCAGCGACCTTGTTGGTCTGCTCCCAGGTGAATTCTTCTTCCTCCCTACCGAAATGACCATATGCTGCGGTCTTGCGGTAGATTGGGCGGCGGAGATCCAGGTCGCGTAAAATCGCACCCGGGCGAAGATCAAATACCTCACGGACTATCTTCGCAATCTTTTCGTCCTCGATTTTTCCTGTGCCAAATGTTTCTACATTAATCGAGAGAGGATGGGCAACACCGATGGCATATGCCACCTGAATTTCACAGCGGTCTGCGAGACCAGCGGCAACGATATTTTTCGCGGCCCAGCGGGCAGCATACGCGCCTGAGCGGTCTACTTTTGTGGGATCTTTCCCTGAAAATGCACCACCACCATGACGTCCCATGCCACCATATGTATCAACAATAATCTTGCGACCGGTGACACCGGCATCACCCATCGGACCACCAGTGACAAAACGTCCGGTGGGGTTGACATATACCTTAAGGTTTTCATCCACCAGATTTTCCGGGAGAATGGGGTTGATGATATATTCGCGGACGGCTTCTGAAATATCGGCGTGGGAAATTTCGGGCGCGTGCTGGGTGCTGATGAGGACGGTGTCAATCCGTTTGACTTTGCCATATTCATATTGCACGGTTACCTGGCTTTTTCCATCTGGTCTAAGCCATGGCAATTGGCTGGACTTACGGGCGTTGGCAAGTTGTTGGGTGAGTTTGTGTGAATAGTAAATGGGAGCCGGCATCAGAACAGGGGTTTCATTGCATGCATAACCGAACATCATGCCCTGATCACCTGCGCCGATCGCTTCGATTTCTTTTTCTGTCATTTCGCCAGATTTAGCTTCGAGTGCTTTATCGACACCAAGAGCAATATCGTGGCTTTGTTCAGCAATGGCAACCTGAACTGCGCAGGTATTACCGTCAAAACCTTTGTTGGTGTTGTCGTAGCCGATATCCAGAACTACATCCCGGATTAATCGGTCAAAATTGATATCAGCATGGGTGGTGATTTCACCCAAGACCATGATAAACCCGGTTTTTGTGGCTGCTTCACAGGCTACCCGACTGAAGTTGTCTTCTGTAAGGCAGGCATCCAGAACTGCATCGCTGACCTGATCGCAAATCTTATCAGGGTGTCCCTCGGTTACCGATTCTGAGGTGAAAAGGTAATTGGGAGAAGTCATGAAAGTGGTTGACATATTAAGTACGTCTCCTTTAGATAAAAAATAAGTTTGCCCCTGCGGAGATAATTGAGGGGCAAACGGTGGATTCACGTTCGGCTGCCCTCTCATCTCTCAGATACATTTCTGCCGGAATTGGCACCTACGAATTTTCATTCGCGGTTGTCGAGGTATCATCGGGCCGGTCCCTCCACCTCTCTAGATAAGAGTGCCGCTAAGGGCTATTTAATTGCCAAGATTATAACATATTATTGATATCTCAAATATCCGACACAAGGTTCCATGTAAGCATTTTTTGGAAATTTTGGATATGATGTCAAGGAAGGATGGTTAGGAAATAGTCAGGTGATGATATAATTCAAACATTGGAATGTAAGATCCTAAGCCAATCTGGATTCAAGGATGAAAAACCAGGCAGGGGTTAACGGAATACAACATCATAATAACTTGTCCTGGAAACGTTATCTCATTCCAGCATTACTGTTTGCCATAAGTTATCTCCTCGTTGAAAAAGCTTACATTACCATAACCGGCATGAATAATCTCCGCGTCTGGTATCCCAGTGCGGGGATTGCTTTTGCATTTGGTCATATTATCCCACCGGTTGGATTTCTAATTATTTCGGCTTGCGATTTTTTCTCGCGGACTTACTGGCAGGGACTTCCGATTACACAAAGCAGTGTTATCTATTCATTGATGGTGGGTGCTCTATACAGTTTTATTCCATACATTCTCAGAAAGGCTTTCAAGTTTGATTTTAGAAAGATCACCCTGAGTACTACTGGCGTATTATTCCTGAGCGGTTTATTTACTGCGATAGTGCTGGCTGTATTGAAGTATCTTACTCAACCCATACCCCGATTGATGCAGCCTGATTTTCCGGTCAATTCTATTATTTATTTCACTCTGCAATATTGTATTGGAATGATTACCGTTGGAATGTTTGTGCTGACCATCTACGAGATTATTCTCAGATATCCGGTGCGCAAAACAATCCTGAACATGGCGAAAAACAGTGGAAAAGTAATCAATGAAGGGGCAATAACCAAGCGAAGAGCAATCTGGGTAAGGTTAGTTATCGTAACCGCAATATCTTATTCATTGGTTTTCCTGCTTGATCTATTGCCTGGTACTGAAAGTATGCTTTTATTTGCATTTTTTGCGATACCTATTTATTACTCTGCGATCAGTTTTGAAAGACGACGTACCACCATTATCATTTTGGCGATATTTATTTCTCAGATTGTATTTGGTCTAAACCGGCATATCTACCTGTCAGAAGCCATTGAGCATCAACTTTTTTCCATTGCTGTTCTGGTTATTGCTTATTTAATCAACGCTTTTATCAATGAAAGACGGCAACTTTTTCTGGACTTTTCACAATCTGAGAAAAGGTTCCAGACAGTTTCAGATCTATCACCTATTGGATATTGTATGGTTGATTCAACCGGGTGGATCAAGTATTCCAATAAGATGTTTCAAAGTATTGTTAATATGGATGAAGGGATAATAAATTCACAGAATTTAATCAACCTTATCCACCCTCAGGATGCCCCAGAGCTGGTTCCCATGTTGGAAGAAGTGTATCAACATGCTACTCAAAGGGAGATAAAGCTCCGGCTACGAAAATCGGATGAAGAATATACCTGGATGCAGGCAGTAGTATCGCTACTACATATTGATGAAGGTAGTATGCCTTCGTTTATTGTTGCCTTTACTGACATCAGCGGCATGGTGCAACGTGAGGAAAGTGCATTATCCAGTGCCAAAATTTTATCCAGTTTTATCAATTCGCTGCCAGACCCGGCATGGATGAAAGATCTTGAAGGACGTTATATTGCCTTGAATCAGGAGCTAATCAGACGGTTTTACAACAACTCAAATTCAACAATCGGGATGAAAGATGATGAACTGCTCCCGCCAGAAAGAGCGAAATTCTTTAATGATACTGACCGGATGGTAATCCAAACTGAAAAGCCACTGCGGTTTGAAATGCAGGAAAGGGATGACAATCATCTGGATTGGTACGAAACCATCAAAACCCCCTGGTTTGAAGATGGAAAGGTTATGGGTACTGTTGGTATTTCACGCGACATAACCGAGCATCGCTTAATCCAGAATGCCCTGAAGGAAAGTGAATACAGAACTAAGAGTCTGTTGAACAATATCCCCGATGTGGTGTGGATGAAAGACCAGGATAAGAGATTTATTGCAGTAAATCATGCTTTCTGCAAACGGTATGGGTTGAGTGAAGAGGATGTTCTCGGTAAAACGGGCATGGATTTGTTTGATGAGACATACGCAATAAACTCAGATATGGATGAAGAACTGATCATGCAGAAACGAGAGGCGCATACTTCCGAAGAGTCTTTTGTTGACCTGGATGGATCCTTATACTGGTATGAAGTCATCAAAGTGCCTGTTATTGACCAAAATGATGCCATTATTGGAATCACCGGTGTGGCAAGGGATATCACTCATCGTAAACAATATGAAGAATCCATCCAGAAAAGGTTGCTCGTAGAAAGCATAATTTCTGATATTGCTACCAGGTTGAATCAAATCTCTCGCGATGAATCGAAGAACACATTAATTGATGTTCTGCAACAATTGGGGGATTTCATTCAGGCAGATAGATGTGCCTTCCTGACTTTCACAGAAGAAGAAGGATGGGCGGTATCGATCTCTGAATGGCAGTCCAGGAATTTCCCGGGTAGTGATTTTTATATTCCAACAGATTTTAAGAAGAGAATACCAGCCATATGGAAGGGGATCGTTGATGGGACGCAAATAGAAGTAACTACTGTATCGGGAAGAGATTACAAGGAGATTAATACAGAAATCGCTACCCTCACAAAAAATCCTGCCCCACATGTTTTTTGCCTTCCGCTTAAGATTCCTGGTTCTAATGATTATGCTGCCGTCTGGGTGGAATCATGGGCGGATGATTATTACTGGCAAGAAGAAAACTGGCAATTGTTAAAGTTGTGTGGAGAGATGCTGGTTATTACACATGCCAGACTCATGGGCGAGGAGAAACTCAGACAGGCAGAAACCAAATACAGGTATCTGGTTGAACAGTTGGCTGCTGTGGTCTATATCGATAATGTGGATGAAGTCTCATCAGGTATCTATATGAGTCCTCGCATTTATGACCTCACTGGATATTCATCTGAGGAAATACTTTCTGCCCCAGATTTTTTCTGGAATATCATTCACCCGGATGATCTAGAAAATGTCAAAAATGAGAACGACCGGACCAATATTTCCGGTGAACCTTTCAGGATGGAATATCGACTGGTTACCAAAGACGGGAGAATTGTTTGGGTACTGGACCATGCCATCATTAATCGTGATATCACGGGAAAACCGATCTGGCATGGAGTTCTTTACGATGTCACGGAAGAGAAGCGGATTAGAGAAGAATTATCGGTCAGCCAGGAGAGGTATCACGATCTATTTGACCATACTCCCATCTCATTATGGGAAGTCGATTTTTCACAAGTGAAAAAGCGACTGGATGGTTTATCAGGCAAGGGGATTGTAGATATCCAGAAATATCTGATCACGCATCCAAAGGAGGTCAACCGCCTGCGTAATTTAGTCCGGATCATTGATGTCAATCAGGCAACATTAAACCTGTTCAATATTGCTGATAAAAAAGAGATTATTGAACAGTTTGCCCAAACACAACAATTTAAACCGGATGATCTGTTTATCCAACAAATGGCTAAAGTAGCTGCTGGGGAAACCCATTTTTCTATCGAAGGTGCCAATGATATTTATGATGGCGTAGTCAGATATCACAACCTGCATCTTCTGGTAGTACCTGGTTTTGAAGCTACATTTGGGCGAGCCATTCTGGCAGTAACCGATATCACCGATAGAAAAATCACTGAAGAGCAGTTAATTTTCCTCAGCGCACATGATCATTTGACTGGGCTGTTTTCACGAAGTTATTTCCAGGCAGAGATGGAGCGATTACAAAACAGCCGGCAATTCCCCATCAGTATATTAATTTCTGATTTAGATTACCTGAAGGAAACAAATGACCGCTTTGGGCATGCTGCGGGTGATGCCCTGCTGCAGCGGGCGGCACAAGTGTTACGGATGACCTTTAGACCAGAGGATGTTGTTGCCAGGATAGGTGGTGATGAGTTTGCAGTACTACTACCGAAAACTGATTCAGAGACTGGTCAGAAATTGACATTAAGGCTTCAATCTATGATCCAATTGGAGAACAGCCGTAATTCTGATCCAAACAGATTGGACCTTTCCATTGGGGTGGCTACAGCCCACCAGAATGATAAATTAGAAGAAATACTCAAACTCGCTGATAGCAGAATGTATAACAATAAATTTGACCATCATGAACAAAGACAAAAATAAACCGTCCAATGGATTATTCCAGTGGATGGTTATTGTTATGCAGGATATTTTCGGTTAATCACAATTGATCTTGATTTCTATCCTGTCTGCTTTTACAGAGAAAGGAGCCTCTACACGGAATCGTAGAAAACCTGTTGTATCACTGGTTATTTCAATCGTTTGTGTAAAAGTCTTAGATCCGGCTTCAACGAATTTCTCTTTACCACCACCTATACTCATGCCGAAGTCAGAAACCCAGGCATATTCAACTTCAGTGGGGCGGCTTACAGTAACCGTACCTTTTAAAGTGAGTTTCTTGGGACAAACCCCATTATAGGTTGCAGGTGAAACAGAACTGCTGACTGTTATGGTTGGTTTATCAGGAGTGGGGGTTGGCGGAGTCTCGATCACAGGCAGGCTGTCGGTTTTGCCTTCAACATTGGTCGTATCTGTCCATACCCAGCAGGTTTTACTCGCCTGCTTAGGGTCCTGGATTAACCACCATGTACCAGAAACGCTTTTTCCTTTGACGGGGACCTTGTCGCCGACAAGCAACGCACTTGTAACAGCCCACTGTGCGCCCGGACCCTCACGGCAGTTGGTGTTCTTAGTCGCTGAGATCATGGGAACTGAATAGGTGATGGTTGGCTCAATTGTCGCTGTAGCTTCTGGCAGAGGTGTTGATGTTGGTTCTTCAACAGTGGGTGTTGATGTTGGTTGCAATTGTTCCGCCTGTTGCGTGGTTAATGCATTCAGCATTGCCCCCAAGGTCATTGTGGCTTCGATCGTCTGAGCTGCCTGGGTGTAGATAGGGCCAGGATCTTGATTTACCGATCCTACACCGGGAATACATGCAGCCAGGACCATACTGATCAAAGTAACCACAATCAGCAGGGTTGTTATTTTTTTCATGATAACCTCCTTTTCAGACAATACCTGTTTTGATGCAAGATATCAATGGTTTTGCTTAACCATTTAAATAAAAGAGATTCGAGGAAGCCCTCGAACCTCCTCATGGAAAAAAGTACTCAGTTTTTACAATTAACTGTGAATTTGTAAGTATTCGATACCATGCGTACCGGTGAATATGTCCATAATC
>Ga0228535_1003056_pt1 | contig 13372 bp, 14 predicted proteins | sample SJ1metagenome_FD_168457 | JGI IMG/M metagenome (GOLD analysis project Ga0228535, IMG submission 168457) | Enriched culture of PCE-dechlorinating microbial communities from Ithaca, New York, USA - SJ1 | ecosystem: Engineered > Modeled > Simulated communities (microbial... > Unclassified | place... | reverse complement strand
AGCGTAACGGAAAAGAGCAGGGGGTCGACTGGCAATTCACCACCGAGGATGCCCGTATTAGGCTCAAGCATTTATATCCTAATATTTAGATGACACAATGTACTAGTTACAATGTGTAAAGGATGATCCTTGAGAAGTGTAAAGTATGATCCTTTACTGTACCCCAGCCAAGCTAACGTGCGCATGAGCCGCGAGGCGAGCGTGGCGGGCAGGTTGCCAAGCTACTGTGCTTTGCTACCTACAAAACTGCAAACTGCATGCCTGCCGCCGAGTCGGCTCAATGCGGATGTTCTGCTCAGAAACATACCTTTGCTTTTCTCTATACTAATAAGAAGCAATCTCAGAAATACAAAAGAATCTCTTATCTCAAGGTGAGCTTTTCTTATCTTCTTAGCTTTCAAAGGAGAAGCAAGATACTGAGAAAGTAACTCAGAGATGGTCATGCATTGGTTTTAAATACATTTTCAATCTTGACTTTGCCAGGTAAGCGATAGATATCAAGATCTGCATCGATGCTTATGATGTGCTTTATCCCCGTTTTCTCAGCTGCAATCACCAGTGTCGCATCGGCAAAATCCATGGGTCGGTCACGATATTTTTTCGTTAAGGTTATGATTCGGCTTATGTCGTTCTGTTCAATCTCTTGTAATACGACACCGTCTTTTATCATCCATTCAAAGAAATCAATTTGTACATCGACATTGAAGTCCAGCATATGCGTGACTTCCGTAATCACAGCAGTGGTGGTAATGAATCGATACTTTTCTTTTTTAATACATTCTATTATTTGCGTATGATACTTATCATCTTTATCAAAAAGGGCGATCAAAGGACCGGCATCAATGAGAATGGTATTTAACATTCAGCTTTTCCTTGAGTTTGTGTTTATAAGTTGTAGAGAGAGAGCCATCGCCACTGCCATATTTCCCGAAATATTCCTCACCTAATGCATAGGAATCTTGTTCGGTATCTTCCTGAGTAAAGAGCTTCTCTAAAGCTTCGCGGATGACATTTGTTTTTGAGGTGCGTTTTTTTCGGGCGATCATTGCAAGCTTGTGCTCGAGGTCTGTGGGCAACCGTACACTAGTCATAGTTGTCTCCTGTATTACAGAATGTAATACAATATCCATGAAGTGTCAATGGATCAGAGAGCTCTTTCTCCAAAAACAAAAGAGAGAACCATATTTTAAAGGAAGCTGTTTTCTTCTTTTTATAGGTACTTTTGTGCTTTGTTTTCAAAGGAGAAGATAAGATGCCGAGAAAGTGACAGAGGCCTGTTCATTCAGTACCTTGCCAGAAAGTACGCAGAACGGGAACATACACCTCTTCCATGCACCCGCTGGTTAGCTGCTCGCGGTTATAAACGTATTCAGCGAGCTTCTTGGAGTCCACCTTGTCCGTCTTCTTGCCAGTGCAGTAGAGCGCTTTGAAATCGAAGGGATTAATAACGACGACTCGCGCCCCTGTCTTTTCCGCTTCTTGTGAAAACCATGCTGTACACGTCGATGCCTCGAGACACAGGACATCTTCTGATGAAAGGGCCGGAAAAAAGTCTCTCTCCAGCGTGGCAGTATTGATCGTCCGACTCATCCGCTTCACCGCCGTTCTTTCTCCCTTGATCGTATGCATAACCAGCTTGCTTGCATGCAGATCGATCCCGTGATACCGTTTCTTTGTCATTTGGCTACTCCTGGGTAGATGTTTGGAGGAAGTACCACGTGGGTTAGACGGGGATGCGCACCTCCATTCATCTATCCGGGTTCTCCAACAATGAGCTGGGTCCCAAGAGGTTGTCCGGTGAAGTCGATCAGTCAAAAGTACGGGGTATCGTCTCCTTGGGTTCGACGATTCCCAAAAGAACCTTCGATCTTCACCTTGCGCGTCTTCCTCGCTTACGATGATACTCCGTCCTGGACAACCTCCCAAGCCGCTTGACATTTTCATCATAACGTCAAAAGTCGAACGACTTTTGAAATTGACTCGTGTACCATGAAATTTTGAAGCAAAATCCCGGCAAACCTGCGCAATACATATAGGGAGAGATCGGGCAGAAATGAAATGTACGGTGCAGCGCGGAAGGGAAGGAGAAGAGAGGGGACAGCAATACCTTGCCGAGGCCGGATGGTCCATCCTCTCCCGCAATTTCCGCGCGAGGCGCGGCGAGATCGATATCGTTGCCCTGCGCGGCGGAATTGTGGCCTTCGTCGAAGTCAAAACGGTAAACCGCTATACACAGGAAGACCTCCAGCACGTCATCAGTGCAAAAAAACGCCGCTCGATCATTGAAACCTCTAAACTATTTCTTGCTATGAATCGAAAATATAATCAGTATCGCGTTCGATACGATGTGATGTTAGTGCAAGGGAATGCCTGCGTGAGGCATATGGAAGGCGCATTTGCGGAACACGATGAAGCGGAGTAAGATCTCGAGAGACATGCCGGGGTGGGCCGGCTCGACTCCCGATGATTTTCTTCTTTCGGATTACGATATCACTGAAGAGATGAAAGCCACGAGCTGGAAACGGCTCTATGAGCTCAAACACAAACTCATCGACGACCACTACCTGGAGGGGGCGATTGCATCGATTGCCGAAATGCTGTCAAATACAGTAAAGGGCAAATCGCGATGAACAACGAACCGAACAAGAATCCACCGAAACCCGGAAGCGGGAAGTTCCACAACCACAACTTTCGCAGACGGAAGCCGGCCAGGCCGGTCATGCAGCGGGGGGTAAATGCGCCGCCGCAGAAACTTCAGGCCGAGCGTCCGCCCCAGGAGCTCAAAATCTGCGCGGTGTGCGGCAAGCCCATCTTCGATCTGACGGGGGCGGTCGCCTCCCGGGAAGACGGCGAGCCGATCCATTTTGATTGCGCCCTGGAAATCCTGTCGAAAGAAGAAAAACTTACGCCCGACGAAAAGCTTGTGTACATAGGGAGTGGATTTTTCGGAGTGTGTGCCCAGGCCGCGGGGGGCAAGCTGGAGATACGACGGAAAATCCGCTGGGAGGCGGCCGGCACAGTACAGTCCTGGCGTAAACCGATGATCTCTTCGCCCAACCTGCCTTAAGCCACGGACAGTATTTTACGCTTTGTCGCGCGGCCCTATGGTCTCGAAGCCGCAATAGGGCACGAGAGCCTTGGGAATCCTGACCGAGCCATCCGCCTGCTGGAAATTTTCGAGTATCGAGATAATCGCGCGCGAGCACGCGATGGCAGTGCCATTCAGCATGTGGACAAAACGGTTTTTCCCCTCTGCATCCCTGTAGCGCACATTGAGTCTGCGCGCCTGATAGTCGGTGCAGTTGGACGTTGAGGTGATCTCTCCCCATTCGCCGCTGTTGCGCCCGGGCATCCAGGCTTCCAGGTCCCACTTGCGGTAGGCGGGAGCGCCGAGGTCGCCCGTGCAGGTATCGACGACCCGGAAAGGAATATCGAGGCTCGAGAAGATCTCTTCTTCGATCGAGCGGAGCTCCTCGTGCATGCGGTCGGAGTCCTCAGGCAGGCAGTACACGAACATTTCCACCTTCGTGAACTGATGCACGCGGTAGAGCCCCTTGGAGAACTGGCCCGCCGCCCCGGCTTCCCTCCTGAAGCAGTGGGAAAGGCCCGCAAAGCGTATGGGCAGCTGGTCCTTTTCAAAGACGGCGCCGCTGTGGTATCCGCCGAGCGTAATCTCCGCCGTGCCAATGAGACAGGTTCCCTCGCCCTCGAGCGTGTACACATTCGATTCCGCCCCGCGGGGGTTGAAGCCGATGCCTTCCAGAATTTCGGTTTTTGCGACATCCGGCGTGGCCATCAACGTAAAGCCGCGCTTCGCGAGAATATCCAGGGCATAGCGCACAAGCGCGAGCTCAAGGATGACACCTTCGTTTTTCAGATAATAGAACTTCGTGCCCGAGACCTTTGTCGCCGTGTCGAAGTCTATGATATCGAGACTCTGTCCGAGCTCGACGTGGTCTTTTGGAGAGAAACCGAAGCGTGTGGGTGTGCCGACGCGCTTCACCTCGAGGTTGTCCTTGTCCTCTTTTCCGCGGGGCGCCGCAGGGTGGGCCATGTTCGGGATTTTGGCCATTTCTGCGGCAAAAGAGGCTTCGACCTCCTGAAGTTCCGATTCGAGGCGGGCGATTGTCTCCTTGAGCCGCTTGCCCTCTTCGATGCGGAGCGCGCGGTCTTCCGCAGACATGGGCGACTTCATCGCCTGTGCATTCTCGTTTCTGCGGCGCCTGGCATCCTCGAGTTCGCGGAGCGTGCCATTGCGCCTGTCGTAGAGCGAGACAACCAGGTCGGCATCCGCGTTCATATAGCGATCGCGGATATTCTGCCGAACCGCATCCAGATTATCTTTGATAAAACGTATGTCGAGCATGGCTAGATAGTATCTGCCTGCGCGTACTCGCGCAAGGCTTCCCCACGCGGGCGGGAGTTGAACCACTGGCCTCAAACAGGCTACCATTCACCCGTGACGGAACGAATACAACAGATGCGGGACCGCATCGCCGAAATAGACGGGCTCATTTCGAGGGCTGACACCCTCCGCGATCAGCAGAAGTACCGCAGCCTGATGAAGGAGCGCGCGCATCTCTCCGAGGTCGTCGAGATATTCGACGAAATGCAGAGGATTGCCTCATCGATCCACGAGACCGAAGCCCTCGTGGAGGACGAGCAGGACGATGAATTGAAGGAGCTCGCCGAACAGGAGCTCCACCAGCTCCGCGGACGCTTCCTCGCGCTCGAAGAAAAGCTGAAATCGCTGCTTATGCCCCGCGATCCCTTCGCCGATAAAGCGGTCATCATGGAGATTCGGGCGGGCACGGGCGGCGAAGAGGCGGCCCTGTTCGCCGCGGACCTCTACCGCATGTATACCCGGTATGCGGACGGCCGCGGCTGGAACCTCGAAGTGATGAACATGAACGAGACCGAGCTCGGCGGCGTAAAAGAGATCATCTTTTCGATTTCGGGCGATGCCGCCTATGAGAGGCTTCGCTACGAATCTGGAGTCCACCGGGTGCAGCGAGTGCCGGTCACCGAGGGCTCCGGCAGGATCCACACGAGCGCGGTCACGGTCGCCGTGCTCCCCGAGATGGAGGAGACGGAGATCGAGATAAGACCCGAGGACCTGCGCATCGATGTCATGCGCTCCTCCGGACCGGGCGGGCAGAGCGTCAACACGACGGACTCCGCCGTCCGCATCACCCATCTTCCGACCGGCATCGTGGTGCACTGCCAGGACGAAAAGAGCCAGATCAAGAACAAGGCCAAGGCCATGCGCATTCTCCGGGCGCGGCTCTTCGAGATCGAGGATGAAAAACGTCAGGCCGAGCGCTCCGCCGAACGGCGCAATCAGGTGGGGACCGGCGACCGCTCCGAGCGCATACGGACCTACAATTTCCCGCAGAATCGCCTCACGGACCATCGGATCGATCTGACACTCTACAAGCTCGACCTCATCATGGAGGGCGAACTCGATGAATTGCTCGATCCGCTGGTGGCCTGGGGCAGGCAGCAGGCCCTCGAATCCGAAGGGCGCGAAATGGCATGACCTACAGAGAACTGCTTCTTGAGGCAGCACACTCTTTCTCTTCGAGCGAAACACCATTTCTCGACGCGGTCCTGCTGCTGGCCAGCAGTCTGGAGCTGCCCAAAGAAAAAATATTGGCGATGCTCCCCGATCGCGCCGACCATGTGCCGCAGTCTTTTTACGAGATGGCCGAACGGAGGCGGCGCGGCGAAAGCATCGCGCACATCCGGGGTTTCCGCGAGTTCTTCGGGCGCGAATTCCTTGTGGACGACAGTGTGCTTTCGCCGCGCCAAGACACGGAAGCACTTGTGGAGGCCGCGCTCGAATCGGGCGACGCACAGGTGGCGGCGTCCGGGGCCGGGGAAAAGGGCGGCCAGCTCTCCGTACTCGATATGTGCACGGGGACGGGCGCGGTCGCCATCAGCATCGCCGCCGAAAGGCCACAGTGGCGGGTGACGGCCTCCGATGTCTCGTCCGCCGCACTGAAGATCGCAGCGCAGAATGCCCGGCGCCTCCTACAGCCTTCGCAGGTTCATTTCATCGAATCCGACCTTTTTTCCGGTATCGAGGGAAGATTCGACCTCATTGCGGCGAATCCACCCTACGTCTCGCACGCCCAGGCTGAGCGCCTCGTCGACGATGGCTGGAAGGACCCCCTCCTCGCGCTCGACGGCGGCGCCGACGGCATGAAGTTCATCCGGGCGATAATTCTCGAAGGTGTTAAATTTTTATCCCAAAATGGTGTATTATTATTGGAAATGGATCCCCTGCAGATCCCCGAAGCGCTGATCCTGTTCGAAAAGGAAGGATTTTGCGACATTAGAACATGGAAGGATCTCGGGGGAAGAACGAGAGTGGCAGGTGCTCATCATGGATGAAATACTACAGAATTTTCTTTCGAAGGCTGAACATCGCTTCAGTTCCGAGGAGATGAATCTTCTGTCGAGCGCCGCGGCGTATACCCAGGCTGCCCTCGGCGACAGAAAACGCGCTTCTGGAGAGCCCGCGTTCTACCATGATGTGCGCGTCGCCGAGATTCTGTTCGAGCTCGGCATGGATTTGGACTCGGTCCTGGGGGGACTTCTCCACGATACTATAGCGGACCGCACATCAGGCTTTTCGAAGGCGCCGGACTCCGCGCATGACCAGGATGGCGTTTCCCAGAATCCGGCCAAGGCAGTGCTGCCGCAGGGAAAGACCGAGCGCAAGCGCAAGGAAAAAGACGCCGGCGCCCTGAATTCTCTGCTCGCAGCCCCGGACCCCCGCATTGAAGAGCAGTACGGCAAGGAAACGGCGATGATCGTGGCCGGCGTCAACAGGCTCTCTTCCGTGCGGGCAAAGAACAAATCGGTCCATGCCGCCGAAACGATGCGGAAGATGCTCTTCGCGCTCACGAGCGACATCCGCGTCATCCTCGTCAAGCTTGCGGACAAGCTCGACAGCATGCGGACTCTGAAGTACCTGCCCGAGGAGCGCCAGAAAGAGATTGCGACCGAATGTATCGATATCTATGCACCGCTCGCCGACAGGCTCGGTATTTCATGGCTCAAGGATGAGCTGGAGGACCTGTCGCTCAAGTCGCTCAACCGCGAGGTGTTCGACCAGATAAAAGACATCGTGAATATACGAAAAGACGCACGCCAGGAGTTCCTCAAGAAGGTGACGGAGCGGATTCTCTCGGCGGCGGCGAAGGAAGAGATCGAGGTGGAAGTGAGCGCGCGCGCCAAGCACTTCTACTCGATATACCAGAAGATGCGCAAGCGGGGAAAGAGCCCGGAGGAGCTGTATGACCTTCTGGGCATACGCATCATCTGCAAGAGCATCAATGAGTGCTATGCGCTTCTGGGCCTCGTGCACCGCCTCTGGAAGCCCATCGACGGCCGGTTCAAGGATTATATCGCCATGCCGAAGTCGAATGGCTACCAGAGTCTTCACACCACCGTCATCGCGTACGGCGGCCAGCTGCTCGAGATACAGATCCGAACGCGCGAGATGCACCTTGTCGCCGAATACGGAATTGCATCGCACTGGCTCTACAAGAAAGGCACGACCTCCGAATTGCCGCAGCTCGAGGACCTCCCCATTATCAACAAGCTCAAGCAGTGGAATCAGTTTATCGCCGAGGGCGACAGCTACCTCGAAGAGATCAAGCGCGAGCTGCTGCGGGACTCCATCTTCGTGTTCACGCCGAAGGGCGATGTCATAGAGCTGCCCGCGGGCTCGACACCCATCGATTTTGCCTTTGCAATTCACTCGGACGTCGGCGCCCACTGCCTCGGCGCAAAGGTGAACGGCGCAATAGCCTCTCTCGATTCCGAGCTTCGGAATACGCAGATAGTCGACATCATAACCTCACCCAACGCCAAGCCCAACCTCAACTGGCTCAAGATTGCCCGCACGAGCAAGGCCCGCTCGAAGATCCGCCAGCTTCTCGTGCAGACCGGGCAGGCTGTGGCGATAGACAAGCACATCGTCGTTGCCCGAAAGAGCGAGAAAACTCTCCCGGAGCCGGCACAGGCAAAACCGCATGATCGCGCGCAGGACGAGGGCTTTCCTTCGGTTGTCGAGTTCCATAGCCTGAAGCCGGGCCTTGTGCTCCGCAGTGAAAAGGCCGGTGTTTCGGTCGGCGGGATGCGCAACATGATGATCCGCATCGCGGGCTGCTGCAAACCGGTGACCGGCGACCGCATTGTCGGGTATGTGTCCCGCGGGCGGGGCATCATCGTCCACCGCGAAGACTGCCGTTCGGTTTTGTCTATTGCGGATTTCGAGGAGCGGCGCATCGATGTCAAATGGGAAGATGAGGCGATAAACACTACGGCGCGCTACCGGGTCACCACAAAAAAATCCTTCGATATTTTTTCCGAAATCGAGTCCACGGTGCGCAAGTGCTCGGGCCGGCTCAAGGAAGGCAAGCTCGGTGAGCGCGGCGACGGCACGCTCGCCGGCTTTTTCATTCTTGAAGTCGACTCCCGCGAAGATTTGAGGCGCGTTGCGAAAGCGCTCCGCACTCTTCCCAGCATTCTCTCGATTGAAGAGGAGACGCTGTAAGCCGCCGTTCGGACAATTGTCGAAGGGCCCCGCCCGGCCGGCCAACCACACCGCCGATTGCGCGCTGCATTGCGCGCATGCAGGATTCAGCGCCACCAGAGGGCGTTCTGATTGCTTACCGTTTCAAAGCCATAGTTGGAAAAGCTTTTTTTGTTTGCCTCGTAGAGCTTCGGATCGATCCGCACCATGACAACTTCGAGATTTTTCTGCACGTAGGTGTCGGCAAGCTGCGAGACATTCTTTTGCCCTGCCTTCATGATGGCGTCGCTCTCCTGGAACAGGAAGGAGGCTATGCCCCAGCTCCAGAGCCTCGCCATGCGGGCTGCCGACTGCAGAGGGTCTCCCTGGGCGGCCATTTTCTTTTCAAGCAGGGACTCGCGCGCGCTCTGGTATTCGGCCGCCGAGAAATATGAGGCGTTGGCCTTTATCATGTAGAGTTCGGTGCTGCGGACCAGTTCCTTGAAGGAGAAGGCGAGGTCGGCGGGATTTTTCCCCGACGGCACCGAAAGCATCGATTCGACCGAGAGGGATGAGGAATTGCGCGTCGGCGTATAGACAATGCGGAGGTCCTGGAGACCTGTACCCTTCGGCATGTCCTTGCGCACGGCAGTCTGGAATCGGGACGATGGAGAATTGGCGAGCTCCTGAAGCATGAGCGCCGAAATATAGGACTGTGTCTCCTTCGGATCGGGCCCCCGGTAGCGGATTTCGATCTGCATATGGCCCGAAGGAATGCTGCTGTCGGGAAAAACGAGGAAAGTGGGCCGGGTGACGCCCGGCTTCTGGAATACCGCGAGCCCCGTCGGCCAGGGGTTTTGGGCCTTTGGAAGTTGGCCGAAGCGCTGATCGACAACGTCGAGGATTGCCTCTTTATCGAATCCGCCCGCTATTGCGATGCATGCGTTGTTCGGAACGAGCCACGATGAGGCGAGCTTCTTCAGTTGAGCAATATCGACTTTTTCGACCACATGGTCGGAGCCGAGAGTGTCGGGCCGATGCGGCTCTCTGGAGAAGAGTTTTTTTGCAATCGCCATATTGCTCAATAGATCGCTGTCGGAGAGCTCATTCTGAATGAGCGCCCGGGTGGACTGCCGGGCATATTCAATGCCGTCTGTCTGGGCGAAGATGAATTCTCTGCGCTCCTGCGAAAACAGGTAGAGCAGGGTATCGAGGGCAGGCACAATATTCTCTTTTTTTGAGGAAAATCCGAATTCAAAGCGGTCGATACCTGAGCCGCCCTCAATGCTGTCAGGCTCAAGGACATCGATGGCCAGAGCGGGTTCGGAAATGCCCGGTTTTGTCGCGGGGCCGTTGAACAGCACATACTCCAGGAATTTGAACAGACCCGCCGTCGACGCCGTCTGTGCGTCCGCCCCTGCATGGTAGGCCAGGACAACGGCGATATCCTCTGCGCCTTCAATAGGATCGAGGAGCACGGTCAGTCCGTTTGCAAGTGTCTTGATTTCGGGTTCCGCGGCGACCGGAAGTGTCGCTGCCAGACTCACGAGCAGGATTATCATAAAAAGGCATGTGTATTTGTGTTTCACGCCTTCATACTAAAAAGCGGAACAGAGCTTGTCAATCTTGAGTCGGGGTTTCGTCCTGACCAGGCTCGGAATCGCTCTTCTCTTCGGCCTGTTTGGGAGAAAGCCCCAGCAGTCGTTGACGGGAGTCTTCCAGCCACTGAAATACTTCGTCGCGTGTAAAGAACATATCCTGTTTTTGAGGATCAAGAAAAAGCTTCCATGGTTCTATTTTAAGTGCAGAAGAGATCTTGAGTATCGCTTTGCTCGAAGGGAAATTTCTCCCCGTCTCCAGATTGGCGATAAAGCCTGGCGAGAGATTTGCCAGATGGGCTAGCTCTTCCTGAGACATCTGGAGAATACTTCTTCTCAGGCGCAGGTTGGAGGCAAGGCAATATCGCACATAATCCATCTGAATAACATTACCCTAATAAAAAGTGTGTCCCTGTAGCGAGAGCATGTGTATTCCCTTCTATTACGAAGTGCGTTCGCCTTCACCCGCACAAGACCGGCCAGATTGACCCCTGTTTCGCGAACTCTTACAATATACGTATGTTTACACGTGAAACCTATATAAAGAGAAGAGAAGCATTTATCCATGCGCTCAATGAGCGGGGAATTACGCGGGGGACCTTCGTTTTGCTCGCCAATGGCGAATCTCCGCGCAATTATCCGTCCAATTGCTATCCCTTCCGGCAGGATTCGTCGTGGCTTTATCTTGTGGGCACTGGTCTTCCCGATTTCGGGTATTCCCTCGACATAGAGAGCGGGCGCAGCTGCCTGTACGCGGACGAGCCAAGTCTGGACGACATTATCTGGACGGGAGAACCGCCGTCGTTCGGGGAGCTTGCATACAGGGCCGGAGTCGATGGCCCCTCGCCGCCTTCGGCCCTGCGCTCCATGGTGGCGGATAGACTGGCCCGGAAAGAGCCTCTTTTCATTCTTCCCCCCTGCTGCGGCGAGCAGCGGGCCAGGCTGGCCAAACTTTTCGGGCTGAGCGCTTCCGCGCAGGCCGATCCCCTGCGCCAATTCATCGATCCGCGCGTCATTTTGGCCTTTGTCAGCATCCGGGAAGTCAAGGGTGCCGAGGAAATCGCCGAGATGGAGCGCGCGGTGGCCGCCACGAAAGCTGTCCACGAAGACCTTCTGCACTCTCTTGAACCCGGATGGACGGAGAAGGCCGCAGCCGACTACTTTCTTTCACGCGCAAGCGCAAGAGGCTTCGAACTCAGCTTTGCGACTATCGCGACGTGCAGGGGAGCCGTTCTCCACAATTCGCCAACAGAGTATGTTGCGACGGCAGAGGATACTTTTCTGCTCGATGCCGGCCTGGAGATGCCTTCGGGATACGCAGGCGACCTGACGACGACCTTCCCGGTTGGTCCAAGATTTGGGCCGCAGTCCAAGGCAATATACGAAGTGGTGCACCAGGCCTTCGATGCCGCCTCGGGTGCGCTGGCACCAGGGCTGCGGTTTATTGAAGCCCATAAGCTGGCTTCGTTGGCCATTGCGAAGGGGCTGATATCGCTGGGGCTGATGCGCGGGGATCCGCACGAGGCTGTCGAGGCCGGGGCCCACGCACTCTTTTTTCCCCATGGACTCGGGCACCAGATAGGCCTCGATGTCCACGACATGGAGGGCTTGGGCGAAGATTATGTGGGCTACGGCGAGGAACTCAGGCGCTCCGACCAGTTCGGTCTGCACTCGCTCAGGCTCGCAAAGACGCTCAGGCCCGGAATGGTGCACTCGGTGGAGCCGGGCATATATTTTATTCCCCAGCTTGTCCAGAAATGGCGAGCCGAACATGTTTGTCATGACTTCCTAAAGTATGATATCATCGAAAAGTGGATGTCCGTCGGCGGCATACGCATCGAAGAAGACTGGTGCATCACGGAAAGCGGCGCGCGGCGGCTGGGCCCGGCATTCGATAAAAGAGTTGAAGCGCTGGAAAGAGCAAGGTCGGCACAATGAAGACAGTATTCGTATCGGCATTTCTTGAGGACGCAATTGTCGTCAAGACCATGCTTGAATCCGCCGGCATCCCCGCGGAGCTGCTCTCCGACCAGATGCTGGACATCAATCCTTTTTATTCGATAGAGCCGAAAGGCGCGAAGGTCGTCGTCCCCGATGACGCCGAAACGGATGCCGAGGCGATCGTGGCGAATTTCAAGGAGCACAAGAAGGCAGAAAAATAATTTTTGTATTGTATAGTGTATTGAAGCTCTTTCAAAAGTCGGAAGAGTTTTGAAATTGGCTCTATTGCTTATATTATAAAAGTTTATTGTAGGAAAAGTTTAATGAAAAGAAAGTTGTTTGTTCCAATCGTAATTACTCTTATTACCATACTGGTTGTCGGAGTGTTCTTTTGGGGTCTGCAGATGTATGTAGCAGACCGGAATTTCCACACGACCGATCACGCATTGGAAAGTGTTATAGATCTGCAGGCTTCCGCCGTCTACAATGGATATTTTGCATGGACCACCTTGTATGACACAGTCGTCCAGGGGGACCTTTCCGAAGCCAATGAGCTTGTGCAGGATGGGAAGGAAAATTTTCCTCTCATCGAATCATTGGAATTTGAACAGGGCATCCCCCCTGAGGGAAAGTTCGCCGTCACATTGGATGGTGAACTTTTGCGGATCGAGTATCCCATCCGGGATGACGGCGAGACAAGAACAGCGCCCAATATTGTTGCAGTGGCGGTTATCCAGGCCCAGAGGCTGCTCGAGATCGTCTCGCCGCATGAGTTCAGAGTCGATATTGTCCACGGGCGCAGGACTTCCTACGGCATCCCTGTCTCCACGAGGTTTCCCCTTTTCAACCCTTGGAATATCTCATTCATGGCCTTGCTGACCGGCCTGGTAGTATGGCTTATTTTGCAGCACTATTTCCGGAGAAGCGACTTCTTCCTCGATACCCGGGGCCTTGAATCGATCATCTATCTCTTCGAGCAGACAGAAAAATTTTCGGCCAGCCATTCGAGAAATGTCGCGATATTCGCTCTCTTTATAGGGAAAAAGCTCGGGTTCAGGGGCAGGCGGCTCAGGAATCTGTATATCGCGGCGCTGCTCCACGATATCGGCAAGATCGGTGTCCCCACGAGCATTATCACGAAGACTGGCAAGCTCGATGCCAAAGAGTTTGCCCAGATGAAACAGCACCCTGTGATATCCGCGCGCATTCTCAGAGGCTTCAAGGAATTCGAACATTTGAGCAACATCGTGCTGCACCACCACGAGCGGGAGGACGGCTCCGGGTATCCGGACGGGCTGAAGGGGAA
>Ga0228535_1003055_pt1 | contig 13375 bp, 15 predicted proteins | sample SJ1metagenome_FD_168457 | JGI IMG/M metagenome (GOLD analysis project Ga0228535, IMG submission 168457) | Enriched culture of PCE-dechlorinating microbial communities from Ithaca, New York, USA - SJ1 | ecosystem: Engineered > Modeled > Simulated communities (microbial... > Unclassified | place... | reverse complement strand
AACGGCAAACTCACCGCGGGCGTGCAGGCGGGCGAGGAAGTCATCGCCCGCGCCGTCTCCGTCTCCGGCGGAACGATCAAGTTCCGGCTGCTCATCTGATTACAGGAGGAAAACGATATGGAGACGATCCGCATGAACGTGCACAGCCAGGAATACATGGAGACGATGGCGCGCCTGATGTCCGAGGCGCTCGAGTCCCCCGAGGGGATGCGCGCGCTGGCCGCAGCCATCGCCGAGCCCATCGAACAGGAAATCAAACGCAAGGAGATCTCTTCGCTGTTGCTCACGAAGCACACCCTGCCCAAGGGCGAGCGTCCTCTCTACCAGAAAAAACCAAAGGTCAAGGCCTACTGGATTTCCACCGAGGGCGAGGCTCAGGAGCAGGAAGTCGGCAAGGACGAAGTGGAGTTTCCCACTAACCGCATTCACTCCGCGCCTATGGTCGACGTCTCGGTGCTCAAGAACGGCAACATCGGCACACTGATGGACATCCAAACCTCGGCCGCGGACGAAATCCGCAAGGAGATCGACAAGCGGACCATTACGGTGCTTTCGGCGGCGGTGCCCGCGGCCAATACCGTGGAGGTGACCGGTGCAACCCTCACCGAGGAAGCCCTCAACGAGGCGATTTCCATCATCGAGGACCTCGAGTTGACGGTGAAATACATCGTCATGCGGGGCCGCCGCTTCAATGACCTGAGGGGCTGGAATCTCGACCCGGAAACCAAGGCCGAGCTGCGTGCCAAGGGCGTGATCAAGAACTACGGGACCGGCGGCATTCTGTTAACCGCCGCGCAGGCCATCGATGAGGTGCTGCTCATCCCCGACGAGGAGGTGGGCAAGTTGCCGGTGCGCGAGAATCTCAAGACCGAAGCCATCGAGCAGAAGACCCGCTTCAAGACGGGCTGGCTCGTCTGGTCGGAACTGGGGCAGGGCATCACCCGCCCGGACATTCTCGCCAAAATCAAAATTCTCGGCTGACGGAGGTGAACCGTGACCGTGAAACTGAAGAACATCCGGCCGGGAGTTTTGATCATCGCCGATGTGAAGCTGCGCCTCGATCCGGGCCAGGCCTTCGAAACGGAGTCGATCTCCCCTCAGATGGAGTCGGCATTGTCCGCGGGAAGGCTCGCCCGGATGGACGGCAAGGATGATCCCCGGAAACAGGACGAAAGCCCTCCGACTGGTATTCAAGAGGAAGACCTTTCTGGACTCACCGCAGCCGAAGCTATCTCCCGCATCGGCACGGAAGGCGATCCCGACAAGCTCAAGGCCCACCTGGCGGGTGAAAAACGCAGGACGGTGATCGACGCCCTCAAGAAACGGCTGACGGAGGTGGAAGGTGGCGCTGGCTGATCTCGTCGCCGTTCTCCGGACCGATCTGTCCGATCCCCAGGGCGAGTTGTTCACTGACGATGTCCTTTCCCGCTGCATCCTGAAAGGCGTCTATCGTCTGGCGCGCGACCTGGAAACCTCTCTTTCCATCGTGAACGGAGAGGTGGTTCCCGAGCCGGAAGGCGAACCGCGCGAGCTGCTGCTCCTGTTGGGCCAGATTCATGCCTGCCAGGTCATGCGGGCTCAGACCGCCAACGCCTTTGCCTTTTCCAGCGGCGACAAGCGGGTGGATAAAACCAAGCAGCCGGAGCACTGGGCCGGGATCGAGGAAGACCTCAAGGCCGTGTACAAACAGCGGCTGAGTGAAATCAAACCGGGAGCCGCCGCATCCCCCGAGGACTACATCATCACGCCCGGCGGACTCGTGCCGGTCATTTACGATCAAGGAAGCGAGATTGAGCTGTGACCCTGCTGAGCGATCCCGAGAAAGCGTCTGCCGTCGGGGACGTAAAGGAACTGATCCTGGCAAGCTCACAGGAAGCCGCATTGCTGCGTTCAGTCCCCGGTGAGCGATTGTATGGATCGGACGACGCCTCGTTCACTGAAGTGGAGACCTTTCCGCTCGAGTTCATCGAAACGCCTCCGGAAGATCTCGCCAACAAGATCGACGCCACGGCCTGCGTGCTCACCGGTCTGGACGTGAGAGCGGAAGACCGGGTGCGCAGTGGCACAGACGTCTTCCGGGTACAGACCGTCGTGGAAGAGCGTCTCTTCGGCGTCGTGACCCACAAGGTGCTGAAACTGGTACGTCAGCATGGGAGTTAAGCGCTTCGGAGATTGGGACAAAGCGAAGGTGAAACTGGCCGCCAATCCGGGAGCCCGGCTCGCTCTGGCGATCCGGCAGGCGACCATCAAGAACGCCCTATTCCTCGTCCGCGAAATCAAACGCGGCATCCGCTCCCAGGCACCGGGCGGCAAGGCGTTCGTCAAGCTGGCCGAGAGTACCATCGCGCGCAAGGGCTCCAGCAAGGCCCTGATCGACACCGGCTTTCTGGTCAATTCGATCACTCAGCGCATCCTCGCCGACCGGGCGTTCGTGGGGCTACTGCGCGGCACGGTCAACAAGGACGGCGACGACCTGGTGAACATCGGCGCGGTAATGGAATACGGAGCCACCATCCAGCACCCCAACGGCGCGGTGATCGTCATCCCGCCCCGACCCTTCCTGCATCCCACCATGGAAAAGTACCGCGAGCAGGTCGTCGAGAACTACCGCCAGGCCATCCGCTCGGTGATTTGATGGGCGGTCCTTATTCCTTCTTACCGATTCCGCTCTTGATAAGTTTGTTCACCGATGAATGACCGGTCTGTTTGAGCAGAGTGTCCACATGCATGTCCGAGCGCACCCCGAAATCCCTATCGTACTGTTCTTCCAGCGTGCCCACGTGCTTGTCGTCGCGGGTGTCTCTGAGACGGCCATTCGTTTGATTTCGCGATCTGTTACCGCGCATTGAAGGATCATCTTTTGCCATTGGATATATACCTCTTCTTGGGTTATTGGTGCGATCATTGTCGCACTATATCGTCACCAAGTTTGGGTGACGGAATTCCCATAATGCTCAAATGCCCGGATCATCATGTCCGGGACCTGTGACCTTCCTGCCGCCCAATGAGGTCCGCAAAACGCGAGACGATCTTCTCGGTGATGTGCTTGGGATTCGACCGCCTAATGGCTTGAGCAAAAATCTCCGCCTCTTTGCCGGTGATTCCGCCGACCTTGTGAAGTTCGGCTACAAGTTCAAGCCCCCACAGCAACGAAACCCCTTCCTGTTTGCACAACCTCCGTAGATTCTTGTCGTTGGTCACGCAAGTGAAACCATGCCGTTTGGCCGTAAGCAAACACAGCCAGTCTTCGAACGATAACGGTCCGGATCGGCCGCCGGCGGCATATGCATCTTCGATTTCCGGCTCGATAATGATCAGCCCGAGGGCTACCAGCTCGTTTTCATGATCGATTTCGTTAACCTCGTCCACGACCGGGCTGGTCACGTGCAGCGGACCGATATGTTTCACCACGAGTTCCAGCACGGCCCGCTCCGCCTTGATGAAATCGATCAGCACGCATGCATCCATGATCATCAACCTGCGGGGAGCCGGGCGGCGTGTCACAGAATGACCTCCCAATTCTGGAGCAGGTCCTGCATCTCCTCAATACCGATCCGAAGCATCTCCGCGCCGCGGCTGAGCGATATTTTGTCTTTTTCCACCGCTTCCCTGGTCAGGCGTTTGAATCGGTCTTCATAGAAATCGAACCTTTGCATCCCGAACGGCTCCGCCGGATCGATGCCCATCGGTTCTTCCTTGAAGGAAAGCTTCCGGTTGAAGTGTTGCTGATAGGCCATGTTGAACTTCATCCAGATGGACTTGTCCACGGCCCCTTCTTCCAGGAGACGCGAGAGAACGGTTTTATAGCTGACCCGGAAAATGCGTTTGACCTTGAAGACCCTGTCGACGAAGTGCAATCCGGCCGCTTCATTCCATTCCTTTCGGAACCCCTCGTTCGGCATCAGAAAATGCCCGGCGAAACGGTCGGCTTCCTGTTCTTCCTCCTTGCTCTCATCGACCTTGGTGACGTCGTAGGCGTCGGGATGCAACATGAGGTGACCGAGTTCATGGGCGGCGCTGAAAATGCGCCTTTCCACCGAAATCCGTTCCCATACGTTCACCACCACCGCCGGCCCGCCGTCCTCCTCGCCCACGGAAAGGCCGAAAAAACTATCGGAAGCCATGGGGACGGGGAAAACCTTCACACCCGCGTGTTCGAGCAGGCCGCAGATGTCGTGGATGGGCTCGGTGACCTTCAGCCCCAGTTTTTTCCGGCAAAGTCCGGCCGCCTCGGCAAGGCGGCTTCTGGAGCATTGTCTCCGGACAGCGCCAAGGCTGAACGGCATCTTTTTTTTCAGACTCTCCTCGAGGAAATTGAAATCATCGAGCCACCTCGCCACCTCGGCCAGGACATTCTCGCGATTCTGCATCCGCTTCGCCGAACGGAACCGGACGGTGCGCAATTCCCGAACCGGCTGGAAAAGCTCCTGAAGCTTCACATCGAGGGCCTTGGCGATTGCCTGCATGGTCCTCATCCGCGGCTCGCTCTTTGCGAGTTCGAGACTCTTTATCGCCGGCAAGGAGAGACCCGCGTCGTCCGCCAGGGCGCTTTGGCTCAAGCGCTTCGCAGTCCTCAACCGCCTCACATTTTGGGCGAGTATCTGCAAATTCATGGTCGCCTCCTTTCTATGTTTTTCTAAAATATACCACTCACTAAAATTTTGTCAAGTGGTATTTTTTAGAGGAAAAAGGGGCTCCGACACTTCCCGTCCGCCTCCGGTAGGTATCCAGCGGAAACATTCGCTTGAACCGGAGGAACCTGACTTGGAAACCGTTCGCACAGTCGTTGAAAACCTGATCCGCCTGGTCAAGGCGGAGATCGACCCGGACGCGGTGCTCGTCGCCGCGGACGACGTCTTCGAGGTGCCCAACGTCCCGAGCTTGATTCTGCAGGGACCAACGCTGGCTGAAAACGGAGACCGACGCACCATGGCCCGTATGCAGGAAAAGGACATCCCGAACCTCGTTTATGAGGAGTGCCGGTATCCCCGGCTCTACCACCTCGACTTCGACGTCATCGTCACCGCCGGCCACGAAGGTGAACTGCTGGACCTCCAGGAAAGAGTGGCCCGTTTCTATCAGCTCAACCCGATCCTGGCCGTGGAAGACCGAGGCTTCCTCAACCTGACGGAGATCGTTCCCTTGGGCGGATTGCGACGGGTGAACCTGTCGAACCTGCGCCAGAGCAGCGGCCGCTGCCGGATTGAGGACTGTCCGGTTTACGACGGCCTCGTCGAAACGGGCCCGCTCATCAAAGACCGGCGGTTCGAGTTCCGGGACGGCGTCGAGGAGGATCGGCTCCATACCCCATGAAACAAGGAGGAACTACAGTGATCGAGATCAAAAATCTTCTGTTCCAACCGCTCACGTTCCACCTCGCGGGAGGCGGCCGGGGGCTTCATCTGAACCCCCGCGAGCGCAGAACGCTGGGTGAGGACGACATTTCCGCCGAGATCGATGCCGCGGCAAAGCGGGGCTTCGTGTCGCTGACGCCGGAGACGCCGACCGCCTCCGTACCCGAGACGCCGCGGGAAGAGCTGGTCGAGACCGAGACGGAGGACACCGGCGCAAACGGCGGCAAGCGTCGGAAACGGAGGTAACCCATGGGCACATATCTTTCACCAGGCATCTATACCCGCGAAGTCGACTTCAGTTTCTACGTCAAGCAGATATCCACCTCCTCCTGCGGCATGGTGGGCGTGGCCGAACGCGGGCCGATCAATAAGCCCGTGCTGGTCACGAGCTGGGAGCAGTTCATCAACAAATTCGGATCCTACCTGCAGGCCGGATACCTCGCCTACGCCGCAAGGGCGTTTTTCGACAACGGCGGCTCCGTCCTTTTCGTGAACCGCATCGCCCATCTGACCGATCCCACGGACCGGAACACTCTGACCGCCGTGAAGGCGCAAGCCGTCCTCAAGGACCGGCGCGCCGCGACGGCGTCACTCGCAACCGGCACCGTCGGCACGGATCGCATCGCGTGGCGGGCGATTCAGCTTGGTGCCGCGGGAAACGCCGTCTCCGTCGAACTCGTCGCTGCGGGAAATGACACCCCTTTGTCTATCGGCGTCCTCGGACAGGCCGTCACCGTGAACCTGGCCACTGACGGGGCTGGCGATCCTGTATCCACAGCGGACCAGGTGGTCGCCGCGGTCGTCGGTTCTGCGGAGGCCTCCGCGCTGGTCACGGCGGAAACGCAGGACACGGGCATTGTCCAAGCCGCGGCCTCGGCGAATCTGTCCGACGGCATGGACGCGATGGACACGCTCAAGGTGCGGGCGGCGGATGAAGGAACCTGGGGCGCACGGCTCTCCGTTCAGGTAGAAGACGGTTCTCTCGATCCGAGCGGCGCGTTCAACCTGGTGGTCCGCCACAAGGGTGAAGTCGTGGAGGTTTTCAAGGACCTCTCCATGGATGAAGCGGCTCCGAATCATGTGGAGTTGGCTGTCAACGAACGGTCGGACTTCATCACCGTCGAGGACCTTGGAACGGCATCCGGCCTTCCGTCGGACCGGCCGGTGATCGGTGTGTTCGATCTTTCGGGAGGAGACGACGGTCTTACGGGGCTGGACGACGCCGACTACTCGGGCGATCCGTCCCAGCACACCGGGTTCTACGCTTTCGACGAGATCGACGCGCTGAATCTGATCATGGTTCCCGGCGTCACGACCGCCGAGGTGATCCACGCCGGCATCACCTACGCGGAAAACCGCCAGGACCTCATGCTTCTGGCCGAAGCGCCCATCCACCTCGAACCCCTGGAAGCGGTGGATTTCCGCAAGGGCCAGGGGATGTATTCCCACGGGGCGTTCAACTCGTCTTATGCCGCGCTCTACTATCCCTGGATCGAGATCAACGATCCGGTGACCGGAAAGCGCAAACTGGTTCCCCCGAGCGGAGCCGTGGCCGGATGCTACGCCCGCAGCGACAAGAAGACCCATGTCTGGTACGCGCCCGCGGGCATCGACCGCGGCCGGGTCTTCAACGCCTTGTCCCTGGGCTACAAGACCAGCCGGGGCGAACGGGACGTCCTCTATCCCGAGGGCGTCAACGTGATCGCTTCTTTCCCCGACAGCGGCATCAACATCTGGGGCCAAAAGACCCTGCAAAGCCAGCCCTCGGCCCTCGACCGCGTGAACGTGCGACGGCTGATGATGTTCATCGAGGAAGCCATCGCCGAGTCCTCGCGCTTCGTGGTCTTCGAACCCAACAACCCGCAGACTTGGCGGGCGCTGATCCGGCTGATCAACCCCTTCATGCAGGACATAAAGGACAAGGGCGGGCTCTACGACTTCGCCGTCCAGTGCGACGAGGAGACCAACACCCCGGCCGTGATCGACCGCAACGAACTCGTGGCGCGCGTCTTCGTCAAGCCGACCAAGACGGCGGAATTCATCGAGCTCAACTTCGTGCTCACCGCCACGGGGGCTGATTTCAAAGAGATATTCAAGACCGGGTAAGGAGGTAAGCCATGCGCAGCGGCAACATGCCCAAGAGTTTGTATCAAAACTGGCAATTCGCCGTCGAGGTGAACGGCTTCGACGTGGCGCTCTTCAAGAAGGGCCAGGAACCCAAGACCGAGTTCGAGGAGGTGGCCTTCGCGCCCGCCGGTTCCATGTTCGACCAGAAGGTGGCCGGTCGGGTCAAGTTCGAGGACATCACCCTCGAGAAGGGGATTCTCCAGGACGGTTCCGACGAGGCTGCCAGGGAGTGGATCAAGAAACAGGTGGACGTCAACGCCGTGGTCGGCGGCCTGCCGAACGACTACATGCGCGACATCGACCTCGTCCGCTACGACCGAACCGGCAACGAAACGCGACGATGGACCCTGCACGGCGCGTGGATCAAGGTCCTGGAGTACGACGAACTCGAGGGCGCGAACACCGACAACACCATCGAGAAGCTCAGCATTTGCTTCCAGTATTGGACCTGATCCGAGGAGGTAGATCATGCACACCTTTGAATTGCCGAGCGGCCTCGAGATCGAGCTTCGGGAGATGACCGGGGCCGAGGAGGAATTGCTCACCAACCAGCGTCTCATCCGCACCGGCGACGCTGTGAACCAGGCGCTCAAGAACTGCATCGTGCGGCTGGGGGACAATGACGAACCGACGGTGAAGGATGTGCTCGACCTCCTCTCCGGAGACCGGTTGTTTGTTCTTGTCCGGCTGCGTCAGATCTCCCTCGGCGATGAGGTCGAGCTGGAACTGACCTGCCCGAACACCGCCTGCCGAGCGGCGAACGCCGTCACGGTCAACATCGAGGAGCTGGAGGTCACGCCTTACGGAGAGGAACGGGAGTTCGCGTTCACGCTGCCCGGTTCCGGGGGCAAGGTCCGGTTCGGTTATTTGGACGGCCACAAGGAGAAACGCCTGGCCGCACTCAAAGAGCCTTCCATCTCCTCCGCCATGTTGATCCGAATTATCGACGTGGACGGAGCGTCGCCGAGCAAAAAGCTCATGAACGACATGTCGATGCGTGACCGCAGCGCCCTCCGGCAGGAAATGCTGAGGGTGGACGCGGGCATCGACACCACCGTGGAGACCGACTGCGACTCCTGCGGCATGCGCATCCGCACCCGCTTGGAGGCGGAGCCGGGTTTTTTATTCCCCGGAGTTCGCTTGTAAGGGACGCGTTTTTCCTCGCCTACGGCGGGCTCCACTGGGGTTTCTCGGAAACACGGGCGCTGCCGCTCTCGGTCCGCCGCGAATTCGTGGAGGCACTGGAGCGGCAGCTTGCTTTTGAGCGTGAAGAAATGGAGCGCAGGCGCACATGAACGGAGATCTCGGACTCGGCATCATCGTCTCGATGAAGGACGCGTTCTCGCAGAACGCGGCCCGGGTCCAGTCGTCCATGCAGTCGCTGGACGCGACGGTGGCGGCTTCCAGCGAGCGCATGACGCGCAACCTCGACCGCATCCAAAAGGGCACCATGATGATCGGCGCGGGGCTTGCGCTCATGGCCGTGCCCGTCGGACTCATCGCCTCCACCGCCGCGACCCAGAAGGCCCTGGGCGAAATGGCGTCGCTCGGAATCAAGGACCTTCGCGCCCTCGAGGACGCCTCCGAGAGCTTCACCAACACTTGGGCCGGTTACAGCAAGGCCGAGTTCATCGGCGCGGCCTATGACGTCAAGTCGGCGTTGTCGAGCCTCTCCGACGAAGCCGTGGGCACCTTCTCCGCTATGGCCGCGCTTACCGCCAAGGCCACCAAGGCCAGCATCCAGGAGATGGTCGGCACCTTCACCACCGGGTACGGCATCTTCAAGCCGATCATGGCGGATATGACCGACATGGAATGGGCCAAGGCTTTCTCCGGGGCCATGGCTCAGACCGTAGCGTCCTTCAAGACCACCGGGGCGCAGATGGCGGAAGCCGTCAAGAACATCGGCGCGGTCGCCGCCGCTTCCAACATCCCGCTCCAGGAGCAACTGGCTATTCTCGGGCAATTGCAGACCACCATGCCCGGTTCGGAAGCCGGAACACTTTACAAGGCGTTCATCATGAAGGCGGCCGAGGCCGGTGAACAATTGGGATTGTCCTTCGTGGATTCCACAGGAAGGCTCAAGGGGGTCATCCCCATTCTTCAGGAGATCAAGTCGCGCTTTCCGGACCTTACCCAGGCTGCCGCGCAGGTCCAGATCAAGAAGGCCTTCGGCTCCGATGAGGCGGTGAAGTTTCTGCTCCAAATGTCCCAGGGGATGGAATCCCTGGAGGGCAACATCCGCACCATCGAGCAGGCTATGAAAAGCGGCACCGCCGTCACCGAGGAAATGGCGCGGGCCATGAACATGGACATCGGGAGTCAGTTTCAGCTATTGCGCCAGCAGGTCGGAAACCTCGCTGAAATTCTCGGCCGCACACTTCTGCCGGTGGTCACCCCGATCATCCAGGGAATATCGAAGGCCGTCCTGTTTTTTCAGAAGCTCGCACGTTCGATGCCGGGCTTGACCAGGGTCCTCCTGACCTTGTCCATGGCCCTGGGTGCCGTGCTGGTCGTCGTCGGTGGAGTGATCGCCGCGGCCGGGACCATCGGTTTGATGCTCCCCGCCATCAAGGCGGGGCTTGCCGCCATGGGCGCGGCAATCGCCGGTGTAGGTAGCGCGTTCGCCGCATATTTCCTTCCGGTGATAGCGATCATCGGCGGTGTGGTACTCGCCGTCTATCTCCTCAAACGAGCCTGGGAGACCAACTTCGCCGGCATCAGGGACACCATCCTCGGCGCGTGGGAAAAAGTGCAACTCGTATTCCAGGGAATCCGGGCGCTCGTTACATCGCTTTCCGGCGGAGCCGGGACCATGTCGGCCGACCTGGCCCAGAAGCTCGAACGGGCCGGACTGATGGGACTGGTGGTCACGGTTTTTCGCATCTACCACCGGGTGCGCCAGTTTTTGACCGGCTTGTGGCAGGCCTTCTCCGATGCGTTCGGAAAGATCAGAGCGATTCTCGAACCCGCGGTTCGGGCGCTCATGCAGGCTTACGGCACGCTGTATAAGGCGATCTTCTCGGTCCTTGAAATCTTCGGCTTGGCGGCCTCTTCCGCCGACGCCTCCTCCTACCGGAGTCTCGGAGAGACCCTCGGCACGGTTCTCGGTGTGATCGCCAAGGTCGGCGCGTATCTCCTCAAATTCGTCATCTACAACCTGGCGGCCGTCATCACGGTTGTGGCTTGGGTGGTGCGCGCGGTCGTCTGGCTCGGCAAGACCATCGTCACCGCTTTCATCGAGGCGGGGAAGTTCATCTACAAGTTCTTTCTGCCGGTCCGGCTTTTGGTCGAGGCGCTCCGCATGGCGGCCCGCGTCGTTTACGCGGTTTGGCAGGTACTCACCGGTGACCTCTCCGTGCTCGACGGGCTCAAAGCCGTCGGCGGCGCGGTCTTCGATTTTCTGGCCACGCCGTTCCGCTGGGCCCGGGACGTGATCGTCGGTGTCTGGGATTTCATCAAGGGACTCTTCTCCGCCGTTGGGAGCTTCTTCGTTTCCGCGGCATCGGCTTTGGCGGCCGCTTTTATGGACCTACCGCTGGTCAAGACGTTGGCCGAGATCTTCGGCGCGGTCCGGGGATTTCTTTCCGGCGACACGACTTTCTTCGAGGCGGGCAAGGCGATTCTCGTGGCCTTCGGCAAAGGCATCTGGTCGGCGGTCACCTATCCGTTCGAAATGATCAAGAAGGCTCTCGGTTGGCTCCGCAGACTGCTGCCTTTTTCAGACGCGCAGACCGGTCCCTTGTCTGACCTCACGGGCTCCGGAGCGGCCATCCTCAAAACACTGGCCAAGGGAATGCTCGGCGTCCTCTCCCTGCCGGGCAAGGTGCTGGGTCTGGCGCTGCAAGGGATGCTGGACGCGGTCCGCTGGGTATGGAACGGCTTGAAAAGCCTGGGAAGCGGCATTCTCTCCGCGGTCACCTGGCCGTTCAGGACAGGGGCGGAAGCCGCATCCGCCGTCTGGCGTAGCGTCAGTACTGCGGCATCGAGCGCTTGGAACGGGCTCATAACGCTCGGGCGTGGAGCTGCGGGCGTGTTGTCCGCGCCCTTCGGTTGGATGCAGTCCGCAGCCGGGACCGCATGGAACGGCATCGCGAGCGCCGCAATCGGATTCTGGGGGAGCCTCGGGAGCATCGGGCGTACGGCTTGGTCGCTCGTCAGCACGCCCTTTTCGTGGATCGCCGGTTCCGCGGGAGCGGCCTGGGACCGGGTTCAAACCTTTGCCGGCGCGGCCTGGGATGGAATCGCCAACCTTCTGCAGGGTGGATGGAACCGGTTCGGTTCGCTGTTTCAGTCGTCCTGGTCGCTGCTTTCCGCGCCCTTCGACTGGATCGCCGGAAGCGCTGCCTCCGCCTGGAGCCGGATCACCGGCACGGCGTCGACGGCATGGGACAGCCTCAAGACCATGGCGCAGAGCGCTTGGGAGTGGATCAAGGCCCCGTTCGAGGGTTTGGCATCGGTCGCATCGTCCGCATGGGAACAAATCAAAACCTCCGCATCGAGCGCCTTCGGATCTCTGACGTCCAGCGTGTCCGCACTGGCGGGATCGGCGTTCGAGAGCGGAAAGGCGTTCATGACCGCGGTGGGAGAGGGTATCAAGTCCGCCGTGAGCGCGCCGTATCAGGCGGCGAAGTCGGCCCTTTCGTTCGTGCGGAATCTGCTGCCCTTCTCCGATGCCAAGGAAGGCCCGCTCGCGGACCTGACCCGAAGCGGTGCGGCGCTGATTCAGACCCTGGCCGGAGGCATCACCAAAGCGGCGTCCGCGCCCGCCGAGGCCATGACCCGCGCATTCGGCTTCATGACCGGGCTGACCGGAAAGATCGCCGCTCCGGCAATGTTGGCGGGAACGCTGGCGCTCACCCCGGTCATGGCAGGAGAGACTCCACCGGTCGCCTCCGATATGGAAAGCACCATATCGACCGCGCAGATGCAGCAACCGGCCGCTTTTCTTCCCAGCGGCCAAGCCCGTCTTCTCGGCGAAACCAAAGGAGCGCTCGGTACGGAGTCCAGGATGCCGGCCGTACCTCCGGGAGAGACGCTTGGTCCGGCGCTCGATTCCTTGCTGGCGAAACTGGATCAGCTCGGCGAGCGGCCCATCGAGGTGTCGGTGACCACGCTGCTCGACGGACGGCAGGTGGCCCGTTCAGTGTACCGGGACCTGCGCGAGCGCAAGATCAAAAACTACGAGACGCTGTGAGGAACGCATGAAACGAGTATTCATTTGCAGCCGGTACGCCGGGGACGTTCCCCGGAACACGGCGACCGCCGAACGGCTCTGCCGGAAGGCGGTGGCACGCGGTTGCGCGCCCTTCGCGCCGCACCTTCTCTACACACGCTTCCTGGATGACGAAAAGGCGTCCGAACGCGAGGCAGGTATCGCCTGCGGCCTGACGTTCATGGAGATCTGCGACGAGGTCTGGGTGTTCACCGGCGACGGTCTTTCCGACGGCATGCGCCGGGAAGTCGATCATGCCAGGCGTCTGGGCAAGCCCGTGGTCGAACTGGAGGTGCTGTAGCCGTGGCTTGGGACCAGAAAGAGATCACCGCGTACTTGGTGGACGTGGACACGGGCGACTACCTCGATTTTCAGTACAACCCGAACGACATCGTCGACGAGAAGAGCACGGCCTATGCGGCCATCAAGATTCCGGGCATGAGCCATCCCCGCTACCAGTACGTGGCCGGCGAGCCGCACAAGATCGGCTTCAAGCTGGTCTTCTTCAAAGGGTCCGTGAAGGAGTCGGTGGACTGGCTGCGCTCTCTGCTCTATCCCGAACACGCAGGAACCATGCTCAAGAACGCTCCGCACCGGGTGATCTTCATGTTCGGAGACCTCTATCCGGGCGTGCTTTGCGTCGTCCGCCAGGTGAAGGCCCGGTTCTTCCACATGTTCG
>Ga0228535_1003054_pt1 | contig 13384 bp, 12 predicted proteins | sample SJ1metagenome_FD_168457 | JGI IMG/M metagenome (GOLD analysis project Ga0228535, IMG submission 168457) | Enriched culture of PCE-dechlorinating microbial communities from Ithaca, New York, USA - SJ1 | ecosystem: Engineered > Modeled > Simulated communities (microbial... > Unclassified | place... | reverse complement strand
CCAAGAGGCTCAAGATCCCCATCTTCCACATGGAGGCGGGGAACCGGTGCTTCGACCAGAACGTGCCCGAGGAGATCAACCGGAAGATCGTGGACCATATCTCGGACATCAACCTCCCCTACACCGAACACTCCAGGAGATACCTCCTCTCCGAGGGCTTCCGGAAGGAGCACATCTTCGTCACCGGGTCCCCCATGAGGGAGGTGCTGGACGCCTCCAGAGAGCGGATAGAGAAAAGCAACGTGCTCGAAAGGCTCAACCTTAAAAAGGCCGGGTACATCCTCCTCTCCGCCCACCGGGAGGAGAACCTGGACAACGAGGGGAACTTCCTCTCCCTTCTGACGGGGATCAACGCCATCGCGGAGCGGTACGGCCTCCCGGTGGTCTACTCCACCCACCCGAGGAGCAGGAAGATCATCGAGGCGAGGAACTTCGCCCTCCACCCCCTGGTGCGGAGCCTGCAGCCCTTCGGCTTCCTGGACTACAACCAGCTCCAGCAGAACGCATTCTGCGTCCTCTCCGACAGCGGCACCCTTTCCGAGGAGAGCGCGATGCTGGGCTTCCCCGCCGTGCTCATCCGCACCTCCACGGAGCGCCCCGAGGTGCTGGACAGGGGGACCATCGTCATAGGGGGCATAACGGGCGAGGACGCGGAGCAGGCCATAGAGCTCGCGAGAGCTCTGCACGAGAACGGGGACCGGGGGACCCTTCCCCCCGACTACACCAACGGCAACGTGTCGGGGAAGGTGGTCCGGATCATCCAGAGCTATACGAAGATCATCAACAGGGTCGTGTGGGGGAAATGACACTCCTTTTGGACTATAGCAATACGCCAGGCAAAAATGAAGAGGGGCTGCAAATGAGTAAAACTCCTTTACGAATACTGTTTATTGGCCCGTTCCCCCCCCCTATCCACGGCATGTCTCTCGCAAACAGAATGCTTCGGGACGGATTAAAAGATAGAGGGCACGATCTCATCACCATTGATTCCAATACAGAGGCGACGTTTATAAACCAAAGCCAGCGGGGCCGGTTTTCTGCAAGAAAACTTTTTCTTTCTCTGACTCAAATAATGAAAGGCCTTTTTCGTATATTAATCTTCAGGAAACACGACGTGGTTTACATGACTCCGCCTCAATCCAAATGGGGATATCTTAAAAACACGCCGTTCATCTTCGCGTCATCTTTGCGGGGCATTCCCGTCTTCATCCACATACACGGCGGGTATTTTCGAACCATGTATAATGCAACAGCCGGCTGGAAACGTCTTCTGCTAGATCAAAGCCTGAAGCGTCTTTCCGGGGCAGTCGTATTGGGCAATTCCCTCAGATGCCTCTTTGAAGGTCTTCTGCCCGAGGACAAAATATACGTCTGCCCGAACGGAGTTGAAGACGAAATATTTGCTTCTGAAGAGGAAGTAAAAGAAAAAACCAGCCGGTGGGAGAACGACGACACCCTTCGCATTCTCTATTTGAGCAACCTCATGAAGGACAAGGGCATTCTTGACCTTTTTCAGGCAACGGCAATTCTAAAATCCAAAGTCACAAAGTTCCACCTGGATATCGCAGGCGCCATTGAACCGGAAATAAAAGAGGAAGTTGAACGTCATCTGGAAAATCTTAAAAGCGAAGCAACGTATCACGGAGTGGTCACAGGAGAGAGAAAAAAACAGCTGCTGCTTAAAAATTACGTGTTTTGCCTTCCCACAAAACACTCTCACGGTGAAGGGCAACCGATCTCCATCCTCGAAGCCATGGCCAATGGCTGTGCTATAGTGACAACGTATTTGGGAGGCATTAAGGACATTGTAGATGAACGATACGGCTTTTTTTCAGAAAAACAGAATCCCGAAAACCTTGCGGACACGCTCTTATCGGCTTGGAAGAAAAGCGAAGCTGGAATGATCGCTTGGGAAGAAGCAGCAACCTTGTATTCCGAAAAGCAGTTTGTTGATAGGATTGAAAACCTTTTTAAAAAATAGGGGAACAGAATGATGCTAAATCATAAATATACTTATCACTCATATTGTTTATAATGATATTATGAAATCAAATAAAAATATTACCATACACAATTCCTCACATTTTTTATCATCTTTATTGGTTTCCCCAACATGGACACCAATAACGTTTTTATCTATGATTTTTTTCTCCTTCATAAATATAAATATTTACGTGAACCACATCAGCGGTTACCCTGCTGCGGATATAAGCTTTCTCATCGTTCTCTTTCTTGTGCTGCTCATGTTCACCTATTTACTTTCGAGTACTGAGCAAAGCTTGTTTTTATGCGTTTTTTTCGTTTTCTTCTATTTATTTTTCTGGCTTGCTCCTGTACTGCAGTCAAAAAACCTTTTCTTCCCAAACACCATGCCATTTGATGAACGGTTGGTCATCAAGACAAACGCTCTTGTATTTCTCTTCGGTGTTTCAGTTTTTTTCTTTCGTTTTTTATTGAAAAATAATTTTTCTAAAATCTCTTCCTTTACATCACCCCGAAGATGGCCAGGTAGAGAGGTTTTTCATATCTATTTTTTCTTTACTCTCTTTGTTCTTTTAGTGTTCGGACCAAATCTTTTCAGCATAACAACCTTACGTCAAGCAAATCTTGAAATTTCCGCACAGAGCGTTGGTCTTATACTCTCAAAATTCGTTTATAACATCCCGCTCTTTTTGGTTTATTATTTGCTTTTGGAACCTTCAGTTACAAAGGGACGACGAAAATGGTGGTTTTTATTCTTTGCTCTAGTTATCGTCCTTTTGTTTAAAAATCCATTTACTGAAAAAAGAAACGCTCTTGGTCCCATCTATCTTTCATTTTTCTTTATCTTTTTCAAAGAAAAATTTAAAGGTAATCTTGGTTATCTAACGATTCTGTTGTTTTCTCTTGCAGTACTGTTTCCCTTAACGACTGCGATCACTCACACGAAGATAATTCTCTCAGAGGTTTCTTTTACCTCTATCCTTTTTAACATGGATCTGAAGGAGCATTTTTACCAACTGCACTACGATGCATGGTCGCAAGTAATGGCGTCTATCAAATACGTAGAGATTTATGGTTCCACTTTTGGATACCAGTTGCTAGGTGCGCTTTTCTTTTTCGTGCCGCGAAGCATATGGCCTACAAAACCTGTTGGTTCTGGCCATTTTATTGTAGAGAAACTTTTATCTGTAAAATACTCCTTGAATTTTCCAAACGTGTCATGCCCTTTTTTAGGTGAGGGATATATCAATTTTGGCGTTTTGGGTGTTTTTTTGTTTACTTTAATTCTTGCATTTTTGTCTATAATATGTGACCTTTACGAATCAAAGAAAGATTTCAGACTTGTCTTTTCTATTTATACTTCTTTCCATATGTTTTTTATGTTACGTGGCGACCTTATGAGTAGCTTTGCTTATTTAATTGCGACACTTGTAGCTATTTATTTTTTGCCTAACATTTTAGAGAAATACATTATACATATGGTTCATATTTACGGAAGTTTTCCTAAAAAACACGAAAAATCACGCTAAAATAGATGATAGATGGGAACTCATAAGTAGTTTTCTTCAGGAAAGCCTCTTTTAATAAGAATAGCAAGATTTTTTTTTGCATTTTCAAATGTCCATGAATCAATTTTTGAGTCAAGATTTTCACTTCCATTTTCACACCTATTTAAAAAGCTTTCCATTAAAATCACCATAGTGTTTATGTCACCAGGTTTAAAAACCAAATTTGGTTCTAAAAGGTCTTTTACAGCACCACAGGCAGAAGATGCAATAACAGGCGTACCGCACGCTAATGCCTCGTTTATAACGAGGCCCCATGGATCGTTATAAGAGGGAAGAACGAGAAGATCAGCTGAATAGTAAACCTTATGTATATCTTTGTATTCCACATTCCCTATGAAATGTACTTCAGAAGTTTCGGCAGCTTTTTCTCTCAAGAAAGGTTCATAAACACCATGCCCTGCTATTACCAATTCGATTTTCTTTTGTGGGTTACGTTGTTTTACAATTTTACATGCTTGAATTAAATCTTGAATTCCTTTATGCTTAATTAATCTTCCTGAATAAATAATCAAGAAAGCTTTTTCGTCTATTCCGCGATCAACCCTAAAGTCACATCTAATTTTTTCGGCGCTCTCTTTAAAATTTCTAAAATATTCTATGTCAACTGTAAGGAATTGATTGAATATCTGCTCCTCTTTTAACCCCAATTTTTTTGCGTATTCTTTTCCAACAATTCCATTACCGAGCCATCCGAAACATTTTTGAGTAAGAAACTTTTTCCACCAGAATTTTAAAAAATTTTCTTTTCTTGAAATTCTCTCCGGGTTTACTCCATCGAAAAGGAGAATATAGGGTTTTTTTTGATAAAAGCATGCTAAAATGAAAATCTGTAAAGGGAGTTCACTATACCCACCAATTATCCAAATATCCCTTTCTTTGACCAATTTCCAAATTTTCACTAAAACAAAAAAGAAATTTAAAAAGGTAATTTCAGGCAAAAAAGGTTCTTTTCCTTTCGATTCATTTTCATAGTTCCATTTTCTATGAGGTGGCATCTTTCTAAAATAATAAACTTCCAAAGAAATATTTTTTATTTCCGCATAAGCATTCCACATTGGTTTTCTGTACGGGGTAGGTATATTCGTAAAAATTCCAACTTTAACCAAGGTTTGACCTCCATCGTTTAATTGTAATTTTTAAAATACAAATAAATGGAAATATTATTTAATTACTATGTAATAATGATACTTAACCAATAAATTCATTTTTAAACATATTTTTATTAATTATATAAATATTAATTAGCTATCAAAGAAAATTACACTTATATTTATAAACACTACTTAAAACCTGTATCAAATAGAAACATCTCCTTTATACTCATCATAAGGTAATTTTAAGTCTATGAATTTAAATGAGTGGTGAGAGACTCTTTTTTCTACTGGCGGAAAACTCATGTAATCACCGTAAAGGGAAGTAAGATAGGCGTCAGAATTTTTTACACCCCAAAAGTGCTCACTTTCAAAAGCATATAGCTTTGGAGAACCCAAATAACTTTTTGGCATAAATTCCTTAAAACCCCAAGAACCTCCAATATTCCCAACATAGAGAGAATCGTTAAACAACTTGTTCATAGCTTTTCTTTCCATTTTCCGGAAAAGCCGCTGTCTATCTTGTTTTTTTGCATAATAACGTAATACACGTCTACTTAACCTTTTCTCTGGTGTTAGTATTTGATTATAGGAAAGCAAAATTCTCAATAACAATAAATTTAAAAAATGTACTTTTGCTGACGGAAGATGATTTCCAGCCCCATCTAAAGGGAAAATATCAATAAAAACACCACCAACAAGATTATTCTCGGATCCTTCAACGAGTGTAGTATTTTTATTCATTAACTTTGAGTAGGAGATAATTCTATCAGTTGAATTATAGGGTGTTTTCATATGAACATATTCCGGCCATTCCTCTGTAGGCAGAGCAAGCAGCTTTTGATAATCTTCTCTTGGCATTCCGATATCTGCATCGTCATCCCACGGTATAAATCCAGAATGCCTTACTGCTCCAAGCATTGTCCCGCCAATCATGTAATATAACAGTTGATGTTTTTCACACACCACATGAAATACTTTCATCAAATCAAGAAGCTTTGATTGTAAAGCTTTCAGCGTATTTTCTTGCATAGTTCTCCTCCACGCTAATAAAGCGTATTTTGTATTTACTGCGGTCTCTTGAAACTAATCTATCGCTTTCATGAATTGTCATTGGATATCTCTTCATTTCATATTTTATGATTTCATGAGGTACTTTTTTTTAAAAATCGGCCTTCCTTTAAATCAGTTTTTATAGACGTTGTCGATATTCCTTCAGTCCTTGGTAGATATATAACCTTGCACCATTCCTCAAGAAAGTCGAATTCACCTATCCAATCATCACCCATCACGAAGACATCAACATCATGTTTTTTTACATCAAGGATTTTCTGCTCCCAATTTTCTTCAGGTATTACAAGGTCCACGTAACGGATAGATTCAAGGATTGCCTTTCTTTGTTCAAAAGGGTAAAAGGCAGTTTTGTGCTTACCGGCGTTAAACTTGTCAGTCGATAAACCCACTATAAGAAAATCTCCCAGTGCTTTTGCTCTGGCCAAAAGGTTGATATGCCCTATATGTAAAAGATCATATGTTCCGTATGTAAGAACTTTTTTCATTTAGTTTTTCCTCTTTTCAAACTAAATCTTTTAAAAATTTTCCCGCCAAATAATAAACATTGACTCATTACCACGATCTCTCTTTCTTTTCTTTTCCGGGATTATTGCCCGAAATCCGAATAAAGCCTTCTTAGGACACTAAATCACTTCTTATTTAGATAATCCATAAATTTCATTTTTTCTTGAAACTTCCAGCGAAAAACTATTGTAGGAATAAAAGCTCCAACAAAAGATTGCAGGATTACTATTAGTGCACTTGACTGGCTTATTTTTCCTAAATAGTAACCTCCATAGATTAAAATAAAACCGCCTAAGCAGTTTAACAACGCCACTAATCGTACATAATTCATTGCAATAAGGCTGTTTGAATATATGTTTCCAAACATCATTATTCCAGAAAAAAGTGTACACACAAGCAACAAAGGAAAAGAAGGAATTGATGCAGAAGATTTTGTCCAATAGTAAATCAAAGTCCTTCCAAAAAGCAAAAGGAAAATAAGAGGGATCACTCCGAAGAGAAAAGTAAGTTTCTCGGTTCTGTGGATGCTTTTACCTACCCACACCAAATCCTTTCTATGCCATGCTTCACCTACAGCAACAGATATCCCGGCGAGGAGAGACATGGTTATTACCGAGGATACGCTCAATAATTTCTGGGTTACTGAATAGGGAACAACCCCTTCCGTACCAATCGTATTCGCAATAATGATAATGACACTTGAATTCAACATGGAATAGCTCAGGTGATACAAAAGGACGAAAAAACCAATCCCAAACAGACGCTTCATCACGGCAATTTCCGGGTTGATTAAAGACGGGCGCAAATACGGGACTTTCCACAGCAATATACCCCATCCCAAAAGAGACACAAAAAACGGGAAACCAATATATCCTCCAGCCAACAACCATAGCGGCTGCCCTGCGAAGACGCACCAAATTACAAATAGAAAGCCGAAAACACGCCCCAGGAAAAGACAAAAATAGCCCCAATATCCTCTCTGGTATGCGTTAGTAATATTCTGAAGTTGGGAAACAGGTAAACCAAGGGCAAACATGAAAACAACGGACTGCATGGTCGGCAGAATATGGGGCACTGAGTCTGGATACTGGCATTTTATCAGTTGGTCCCAGGAGAGCAAAGGAAAAACAAAAAACACAAAAAGAGAAATGAAAAAAAACATCCCCAATAAAACAATAAGTGCATTTCCAATGAGCTTTTTCGGTGTTTCGAAATCATCCTTGCCGGCACACTCTATAAGCATGTTTCTCAGTCCGATCCCAATTCCGAAATCGCTAAATGAGAGAAAACCAACAACACTTGTTACAACCATCCAGATGCTGAAAAGGTCTTCTCCCAGATAATTTAACGTGATGGGAACGGTAAGAAGGCCCGTGAGTAAATTGACTACCCGGCCCGCCATCAAGACAATAGATGTAAGGGCTGCCCTTTGATATCTGAGCAGGCTGCGCCCGCTCTCTGACGATGGATCCCCGGGTTTTTTAAGAAGAAGTCTGATCATGTTGCGTATTTTATTCAGCAATTTTCAGATCATCCGTTCGGAGAGGTATTGTGACAGATCTTTTCCGCTATTTGTCTGGTTAAAAGGAGACCATTCGAAAGTCATTAATTTTTCTGATTCCCGTCTGAAAAAACCTGAAAAGCTCTTTACGAGTAATTTTATTACTCGTAAAGTATGAAGTCAATTTTTGGCTATATTGTTTTTGGAAATTTTTAGGATTCAGGCAAAATGTTTATCAAGAATAGAGAGTTTTTTTACGACATATTTCCGTGCCACATTCTTGGATAGTAAAGGCACATTGAAAAGAAGCTTTTTAACGGGGAAAGACAGAAGCAGATCCTTCGTCCTGAAAAGCAGGGCTCAGAATGACATGGGCAGATCCTTCAGTGTTCAGAACGGCATGGCGAGATCCTTCTCTTCGCTCAGGATGACGGGGGCAGCAGAAGCAAGATCCTTCCGGCGAAAAAGCACGCCGTCAGGATGACACTAGATCCTTCGGTGATGAGGCCGCCTCAGGATGACGGGGAACCAAACCAGGAGAAGATCCTTCGCTGCGCTCAGGATGACAGTACCCCAAGATTGAGGCATGTGCGGAGGGTATAATAGGCTTCGTGCTATGAATTCCGCTTTTAGTTCCCGTCGTGCGAAGGTGGTGGCCGGATGGATACAAAGGACTGGCAGGCGCTGAAAGTGCTCCGCGAGACAGGAAACATCACGAAGGCTTCGGAGCTGCTCTTCATTTCCCAGCCTGCCCTGAGCAAGCGGATCAGGAACCTGGAGGAAGAGTTCGGCGTGAAGCTTCTTCTGAGGAGCGCCCGGGGGGTGGAGTTCACCTCAGAGGGGGAGCATGTCGCGGCCTATGCGGTGGAGATGCTGAACCGGCTTCAGGAGGCGAAGGACGCGGTCCAGAACATGGGGGTGCTGCGGACGAAGGGGATGATCCGGATCGGGGCCCCGAACCGGTTTGCCCACCGGGTACTGCCGGGGCTTATCCGCGTGTTTTCGGCACGGAACCCGGAGATCCGGGTCCACATCCGGAGCGCCTACACGTTCGAGATCCTGAAATGGCTGCGGAACGAAGAGCTTCACGTGGCCTTCGTCCGGGGGATGGTGAAGCAGCCCAACCTGGAGCGCTTCCTGATCAACCGGGAAAACGTCTGCCTCATCTCGAGGACGAAGATCGCGCTGGAGGATCTGCCCCAGACGCCGAGGGTGGTGTACTCCACGGATCCTCCCCTGCACGACTCTCTTGAGGTGTGGTGGCAGAAGATGTTCGCCTGCCCCATGAAGATCGGGGTGGAGGTGACCGACAGCCAGACGTGCATCCAGATGGTGCGGCAGGGGCTGGGGTACGCCATCGTTCCCCAGTACTGTCTGGACGGCGGGAGCAGCAGCCTGTTCGTGGAAGCCCTCTTGGACCATGAGGGGAAGCCCATGCTGCGGGAGACGTACATGGTGTACGACAGGAAATACCTCGACCTCACGGCGGTGAGGAAGTTCGTCTCGTTCATCAGGGCGGAATGCCCTCCCCCGAAGGGCGTGTAACAAGGGCCCCGCGGGGGAGAATGGAGAAATGAAAAGTCTGCAGGCCTACCGGGCGAGGTGGGACGTCTTTTTCACGATGCTCTGGAAGGCTTTTTTTATGATGGCCTGGTCGATCCCCAGGGAGATGAGATATGCCCCCTTCTCGACCCAGCCGGCGGCCTCTTCCTCGAACCCGGGGGCGTAGGGGTCGAGCTGGGGTGAGATGGCGAGGCCCATGGAGAGGGCTTTTCCGAATATCCGTTCCTCTGCCTCCAGAACTCGGGGGTGGGTTTTCTGGCCCGGCACGCCCAGGGCGTTCGAGAGATCCCCGCGGCCGCTCTGCACAATGTCAATCCCCTTCACGGCGAGTATTTCGTCCAGGTTTTCGATCGCCTCGAGGGTTTCGATTTGAATGCCGAGCAGCACCTCTTCGTTTGTCCACCGGGTGAATTCCGCTCCGCTCACGGTACCGAAGCCCGCTTTTCTCGCCGCGGAGAAGAGCCCCCGTTTCCCCACGGGGACAAATTTTGCCGCGTCCACCGCCCTCCTTGCCTCTGAGGCACTGGACACGCCCGGGATGATGACGCCCATGGCCCCCAGTTCAAGGACCTGGCCGACATTCTGCTCATTGCATTCGAGCCGGACGAGGGGCGTGATCCCCCTGCTCTCGGCGGCGGTGACCTGGTTCATCAGTGTGGCCGGCGAGAATGGCCCGTGGCACCAGTCGAGCCGGACGAAGTCGAGACCCGCGAGGGCGGCGAGCTCCACGATGGTTGGGGACGCCTCCTCCACGTATATGCCGAAGGCCGCCTTTTTTTCCCGGATTGCCTGTTTGAGGGGGTTCTTTTTCAGGAGATCCACGGCACGCTCACCTGCCGAATCCGTAGAGCTCCGCGGGGTTATCCGCCAGGACCGTCTTCCGATCCCTTTCGTCGGGGAATATGCGGAGCAGGAGGTTGAAGATCTTCACCGTGTCGTGGTGGCCGAAGGATGCGTGGGGGTAGTCGCTTCCCCATACCATCCGGGAAGGGGCTGCCTCGAATGCCGCCCGTGCGAGGGGGAGAACGTCGGAATAGTCGGGGTCGAGGGATATGCGGTAGGGTGCGGTGAGCTTGAGATGAGCGAACCCTTCCCCGTTTTTCACGAGGTCGAGGAGCCGGGCGAAGCCCCGTGACTCCGTTCCGTTGCAGGCCTTGTTCATTCCCAGGTGGGCGATGGTGAAGGGCACCCGGAGTTTGTCCAGGGAGGGGATCATTTCGGTGGTGAGCCAGTCGGGGAACAGGAAGTCCAGGGACCAGCCGAATTCTCTGCACCGCGCCTCCATCGCCCCTATCTTGGGGAGGAGGCTCTCGGCAAGGCCTGCGGTGAGGGGCTGTATGGGGTTGACGTTGATGCGGATCCCCCTGGCCCCCTGGCTGTGGAGCAGGGCCATCTCCTTGTCGGTAACAGATTCGTCCACGTCCACGATCACGCGGCAGTTTTCGACGCCGTAGAGTGCGGCGGCGTCGAGCTGGCAGGTGTTGTCGGTGCCGAAACAGCTCGGCTGGACGGTGACCATGCGCCTGATCCCGAGGATGCCCGCAAGTTCGCGGTAGTCTTCCGCCGTGGATATCTGGGGTGTGTAGCGCAGGTCCGATTTGTAGGGGTACTTCTTCGGGTCGCCGAAAATGTGGAAGTGGGAATCGCATGCGTTTTCCGGCGCCGCGAATGCCGGTGTTTCTCTCGGTGTGTTCATTCTGCCACGATCCTTTCTGTTGTGGAGTGCGGAGGCTGCCCCGGAGCCAGGGGCAGGGCGAAGAGTACCTGTCCCTGTGCGCTGTTCCCTTTTCTTCAGGGCTTCTGCTCCTGCCGCACTCTTTTGACCCTGCTGCAGATGGTGAAAAACAGTACTGCCGCTATGATGCAGAGTATTGCGATGCTGTACGGCCGTGTGAAGAATATGGTGTAGCTTCCCCTCGAGAGCATGAGTGACCTCCGAAGGCTGACCTCGATGAGGTTGCCGAGAATGAAGGCCATGACGAAGCAGGGGAAGGAGTAGTCCAGCCTGGAGAGGAAAAATCCGATGGTGCCTATGGTGAAGGCGACCCCCACGTCGAAGAGGTTGAACCGCGTTCCGTACGCGCCGATCATGGCGGCGAAGAACACGATGGTCAACAGGACGTAATTGGGGATGGTGAGAAGGCGGGCGAAGAACGCCGTGGCATATTTTCCCACCACCAGCACCACCACGGTCGCGAGGATAAAGCCCCAGATGATGCCGAGGATGAGGTCGGGCTGGGTCTGGAATACCTGGGGCCCCGGCTGGATGCCCTTGATGATGAATGCGCTGGAGATGACCGCGATGGTCCCGGACCCCGGAATGCCCAGGGACAGAAGGGGCAGCAGCGCCCCGCCGACGCAGGCGTTGTTGGCCGACTCGGGTGCGGCGATGCCTTCGGGGGCGCCATTCCCGAACTCTTCGGGGTTCTTCGATGACCGCTTGGCCTCGGCGTAGGAGATCCATGTGGCGGCGCTCGGGCCCACTCCGGGGATGATGCCGATGATCGAGCCGATCACGGAGCCTTTGAGGATGGTCTTGATCACCGGCCTGAACTCCCTGAGGGATAGCCCCACCCTGAGGTTCTTTGTGTCTGACACATAGACTGTACCGAGGTTGCCTGTCGCGAGGTTGATGACTTCCGGAACGGCGAAGAGGCCCGTTATGAGGGCCACGAAGGGGATCCCCTCGCTCAGTGAGGGGATGTCGAGGGTGAACCTCGAGACCCCGGTGAACACGTCGATGCCCACGGTGCTCAGGAGCAGGCCGAAGATGACGGAGATGATGCTCTTGGGGATGTCCTTCGAGCCGAGCCCCACGACGCTTACAAGGCCGAGGAGGGCGATGAGGAAGATCTCGGGGTCGGAGAACCTGATGGCCATTTTCGTGAGGGGGCCGATAAGAACGAGGAGCAGCACGCCTCCGAACAGCCCTCCGCAGAAGGACGCGTACAGGGAGTACCCGAGAGCTTTCCCCGGGTAGCCTTTTTTCGACATGGGGTTTCCGTCAAGGGTGGTGGCTACGGCCGAAGCCGTGCCGGGAATTCCCAGGGTTATGGCTGAAATGGACCCTCCGTATTCCGCGGCCTGGTACAGGGCCACCAGGAGCAGGATCGCAGGCACCGTGCCCATGGTGTAGGTGACGGGCAGAACGAGGGCGACCCCAACGGTAGGCCCCAGGCCCGGCATCATGCCGATGCTGATGCCGATAAGCACCCCCATGAGAATGGCCGTGACGTTCTGCCAGGTGAAGAGCGAAAGAAAATCAAAGGCGAATATTTCCATTTCCTGTATCCTTCCTCAAAATCTGAAGTTCAGGACCCTGCCGAACACAAGGTATACGAGCAGCGTGATGACCGCTCCCACCGCCAGCGCGACGGAGATTTTTTTGAGAATATTTTTTTCCGGGTTCAGAAAAAAGAGCATCATGGTCACCACGCAAAAGGAAGTGGCATAGAACAGCTGAAAGCGGAGCCACAGGAATATGAACAGGACTCCGGACAGAATGACGAAAAGGATGTTGCCCGGCTTTGGGAGGGCGATGTGCCCTCCCTCGCCGAGCAGCGTGGCAGCTGTGCTGTACAGGGCGAAACCGATGAGCAGCATGCTGAGGACTTTCGGGAAATAGGCCGGGCCGATGCCGAACGTCTCCGGGAAATCCCCGGTCATCCTGAGGACAAAAATCCCGGCAGCTGCAAAAAGAAGGTTCGCCAGAACCGTGGCACGTTTATAGCTTACTTTCATTCAGGGCCTCCGCGTTTCTTTCCTTCCATGGCTTCAGGGCGGAAGGAGTTATTTGCCCCCCTTGATGAACTGCTCGGCCTGGGCCACGAACTTGTTGAAGTACTCCCCGACTTCAGGACGGCCCTTGTAGAAGGGGACAAGCTGCTCTTTTTCGATGAACGCCTGATATTCGGGATCGTTGAAGGCCTTTTTGAATGCCTCGTCCAGGACCTTGAGCACGTCCTCGGGCGTTCCCGGCTTGACGAAATATCCCCTGAAATTGAGGAAATCGTCGATGGACTCGTAACCGAGCTCTTTGCATGTAGGCACCTCGGGGAATTCTTTCACCCTGGCGGAGGTGCTGACCGCGAGGATCCGGA
>Ga0228535_1003053_pt1 | contig 13388 bp, 10 predicted proteins | sample SJ1metagenome_FD_168457 | JGI IMG/M metagenome (GOLD analysis project Ga0228535, IMG submission 168457) | Enriched culture of PCE-dechlorinating microbial communities from Ithaca, New York, USA - SJ1 | ecosystem: Engineered > Modeled > Simulated communities (microbial... > Unclassified | place... | reverse complement strand
GGGCAGCGTCCGGGCGACGAAGACCTTCTTCCCATCCTCTCCGATGGCAAGGCCATCCCCTCCACTGATCAGCTTCTCAATGAAGAGGCGCATCACACAGCTCTTCGATATACGTGGCGATGACATCCATCCCCTGCTGCCAGAAACCAGGATCTGCAAGGTCGATATCAACTAGAGAAGCTACTTCTCGTGCACTGAGACTTCCTGTTGCAGCGAGCAGTGTCTTGTACTGATCGGGAAAGGAAGAGCCGGCATGCCTGCTCTTCTCGTACAATCCCAAGGCGAACAGCTGGCCGAAGGCATACGGGTAGTTGTAGAAGGAGAAATCGGAGGAGTAGTAGTGGCCTTTGGCCGCCCACATATAGGGGTGGTACTCGACCAGGCCGTCCCCGTAGGTTCTCTTCTGCGCTTCCTCCATGATTGAGCACAGCTCGCTTGCCGACAACTCTCCTTCAAGTCTTCTGGCAAACACCTCCGTTTCAAAATAGAATCGGCTGAGGATATCGATGCAGACCTGCGTGGCATCCTGGACAAACTGTTCGACCAAGGCCAATCTCTGCTCGCCCGAGCTTTCAGCAAGAGCGCCCTGAAATACGAGGAATTCGCTGAAAATTGAGGCGGTCTCGGCCAGTGTCATGGGATAGGTTCTCAAAAGGTTGCTCTTGGGAAGCACCACCGAGTCATGCCACGCATGCCCGAGTTCATGGGCCAAGGTCGAAACCCCGCTGTAGGTAGAGTCAAAATTGAGAAGTATCCTGCTCTGTTTCGCCAAGGGGAAGGAGGTATCATAGGCTCCCCCCACCTTTCCCTTCCTGCTTTCCGGGTCGATCCAACGAGCCTTGAAGGCATGATCGGCAAAGGCTCCCATCTCGAGAGAGAAGGAGGAGAACTGCTTTACGATGAAGGCATGGGCCTCTTCATAGGTGAAATGACTTGCCTCTTTTCCCACTGGGGCAAACAGGTCATAGAAGCTGAGAGAGGGAAGTCCAAGCAGTCGGGCTTTCTTTTTCAGGTATGTGCGAAAGAGAGGAAGGCTCTCCTCCAAGGTGGATAGCAAGGCATCGAGAATGGGTCTGTCGATACGCGACTCAAACAAGGAACGATCCAAAGGAGAAGCAAAACCCCGCATCTTGTCGAGTGTCAACGTCGTCCCTTTCACCCCGTTCAATGCTGCAGCGAACGGCACCTCGTACGCCTTCCACAGTGCAAGCTCCTTTTCAAAAGCGAGTTTGCGAACATTGCGGTCGGCATTGGTGGCGTCACTGCGCAGCTGCACCACGGTCTTCACCGTCTCGGCATCCCACTGTGTATGAATGCTTGAGCCCATGGCTTCCTGCAACCGGGAGAACGCATCGGTTCCAGACCGGGCGAGGTCGCTGGCCAAGGCTTCCAATTCGGGGGCCATCTGGTGCTTCTGCTCTTCAAGTAGCTCTTGCAGGGGGAATCGGTACGCCTGGAGGTCTCCGCCTTCGGCTGTCCGTTTTTCAACTTCATCGCCCCTTTGGGCAAGATGGTTGAGAAACAGCACTTCCAGGTGTTGCACTACCAGAGAGGCTTCCTCCACTTGACTGACCGCCTTCAGGAAAAGCGGGTTGGAGGTATCGGTGGTCAGGCAGGCGGAACTGTATGCGTTGAGATTCTCCAGGTAGTCGAGAACCGACTCATAGCGCTCGATACTCTGTTTCAGATCAGCTTTTCCAGCCTCAAGGTCTGCTTTCAAAGCCTTTGATGCTTGTACTACCGTGTGAAGATCCTCTAAAAATTCCTTGCTGTCACAGCCAGGATAAATGGGGGTGAGATCCCATGCAGGCAACGTATTCATTGATGACTCCTACTACAGGTGCAGATCGTACTCTGCAATTTTATTGATGAGTGTACGCCGGCTGATGCCCAACTCCTCGGCGGCCCGGGTTCGGTTGCCCTCCCAGCGGTGCAGTGCCCGAATGATGGCATCGATTTCCACATCCTTGAGGCTTTTTGCCTCGGCATCGGACAGCTTGGGCTCCTCCTTGGAGTGGGTGTGCAGGGAGACCGAACCCCTCAGGTCAAGGTCGTCACTTTGGATCTCATCACCGCTTGAGAAAATGACAGCCCGTTCCAAGATATTCTCCAATTCGCGGACGTTGCCGTAAAACTCATGGCTGCACAGCAAGGCCAAGGCATCGGCTGAGAAGCCGGTAACCTTATGTCCCATTTGACGATTGAACCGCTTCAGGATTCCGGCAGCCAATAAGGGGATATCCTCCCTGCGCTCCCGTAAAGGAGGTATGACAATGCGCACGACGTTGAGACGGTAGAACAGGTCCTCGCGGAAGATGCCATCGCGGACTCGCTGTTCCAAATCCTTGTTGGTAGCGGCAATAATGCGGGCATTGATCGGCATGGCGGCGGTTCCCCCAAGCCTGGTGATTTTCCTGTCTTGCAACACACGCAGGATCTTCACCTGCAGCGAAAGCGGCATATCGCCGATTTCATCGAGAAAAAGTGTGCCTCCACTGGCCAATTCGAACATGCCGGTCTTGCGAGAAACCGCACCGGTGAACGCTCCCTTCTCATACCCGAAAAGTTCGCTTTCCAGAAGGTTCTCGGGCACCCCGCCGATATTGATGGCCACAAAGGGACCTTCCTTCACCGGACTGGAAGCATGGATCTCACGGGCAACCACCTCTTTTCCGGTACCGCTTTCGCCGGTGATCAGGACGGTGGAGTTGGTATCGGAAATCTTGCCGATCACCTCCTTGATCCGCTTGATCGAGGAACTCTCGCCGACAAAAATCTGTTTGTCCTCATCGGTGTTGTTCCTTGTCTCGCTCTCCACCAGGTTGCGCAAGTGCTGGGCTTCCACCAATTTCTTGAGACGAATCACCAATTCTTCCGGGTCGAAGGGCTTTACGATATAGTCCTGGGCTCCTTCCTTGAGTGCTGAAACCGCATCACTGATCTCCCCGTGTGCACTGACCATGATGATCGGCATGCGGAAACCTTCGCTGCGAATCCAGCTGATCAGGGAGAGCCCGTCCATGCCGGGCATTTTCAGATCAACCAGGCAGGCATCGTAGGCAACTTCAGAAAGCATGCGCTGGGCGGACAGCCCATTTTCTGCACAATCACTGTCAATGCCGTCCAGACTCAGGTAGCGATGCATCAAGTCGCGAATATTTGGTTCATCATCCACTATCAATATCTTCATTTCACTTCCTCTTCGACCAGCTTTACCGGATGGAGCGACCGTGGAAGGATGACCTCCGCCACAGTACCGCCTCCTTCGCGTCCGTACAAGCGTATATTTCCGCCCCGGGCTTTCACAAATTGCCGACTGATGGACAGGCCGATGCCTGAACCATGAATCTTTGTAGTAAAGAAGGGATCGAATATTTTCTTTGCATCACCGAGGCGGATGCCCTCCCCCCGGTCCATGACAAAAACATGTACAAAATTCTTTTTATCGGTGGTGATACGCACCTCTACTTGCGGATCGCGATCAGTGGAGCTCTCCACTGCGTTCTTGAGCAGATTCTCAAAGATTGAACGAGCCCGATCGCTGTCGATCACAATTTGGACGCGCTGCTCGCTGACAAACCGTATCGGCTTGTCAAAGCATTTGATCAGGGAGGTAAACAACTCAGTCAAGTCTACTGCAACAGGGGTGCCTACCGGGTTGCGCAAGAAGTCACTGACTTTATTGGTCAACTGGGTGAGCCGCTGCACTTCCTGCTCGATCAACAGCAAATCCCCGGCATGCTGCTTGGGAAGCGTCTTCTTCAGCAAAGCCAACTGAATGGTGATGGCGCTCAAGGGATTCTTTATCTCATGCGTCAAGGTACGGGCTGCCTGCCCGAGATTGACCAGGCTCTCCTGCTTGGTCAAGGCATCCCGGTACCGGCGGTTGTTGCGGTAGATGCTGAGTACCAACAGGAACAAGCTGATAAGCGTGAACGTGGAAATGATTCCGATCACCATAATCACCATGAGGCGGTGATGATAGCTTTGTCCATCAAAATGGAGGTAGAGGACATCCGGGAAATCGATGGGAGTGGGCAGCAGCCCGCCCTCGGTGAGGGTGAGCTCCCCGGTATCGAGGAGGATCGTGAGCCGGCTGAAACGGATGTACTCGATCATCCCCGTTTCGCGGTTGTAGGTGGCTATCCCTGTATTGGGATTACTCTTGTTCAAGGTGTCAAGCGAGGTGGAAAACCTATCCAGAGGGATGGTCATGGGCACGTTGCCGAGGCTGAGGACCTTGCGTCCCATGGAGCTGTACACTCCGATGCCGGATATATTCTCGTCCTGCATGGTTTTCAGTGCTTTGGTGGTACTATCCTGCAGGGCGAGAAACACTGAGTTGAAAGCCCGCTCGGCCTCGCTTTGCATGCGTAGTTGCTCTCGTTCTACGATTGCCGTGGTCAGGAAAATTACCAGAGCTATGAGTACGACGAAAGCAAATGCAAGGCTGGTTATGACAATGAAAGGTTCCTTTGCATCCACAATCATCCATCGAGTTCGTTTAGCTTTCAACCGTACATCTCCCACCCATGTTATTCATAATTGAGGGCGTCGATCGGGTCGAGCCGGGAGGCCTTCATCGCAGGATACCACCCGAAAAAGACACCGACAAACATAGAAAAGCCCATTGCAAGTATGAACGAGGTGTAGGATAAATGCAACGACCAATCCATCAGGTTGGTCACCGCATAGCTGAGCAGCGAGCCCAACGCAACACCAAGCAGGCCGCCGAGAATCGTCAAGGTGAGAGCCTCTACGATGAACTGTCCGCGAATCACACTGGGACTTGCCCCGAGAGCCTTGCGGATGCCGATTTCCTTCGTGCGCTCTGCAACGGAGACAAGCATGATGTTCATGATTCCGATGCCTCCGACCAGCAGGCTGATCGCTGCTATGGCTGCAAGGAAGGCACTGAAGGTTCCCGTAATCTGGTCGGCCATTTCAGCAAGCGAAGCCGGGCTGAAAAGGTTGTATCCGTCGGTACCGACTATGCCGTCCAAATATTCGGTAACCCTGTCGGAAACCTCAATGGTGTCATACCCTTCCTGCACTTTTACCACATACGCTCCTACTCCGCTGGTTCTGAGAAATCTCTGACCATAGGTATTGTAGGGAATAAAGACAGTGTTGTCGTAGGAGAGGTTGAAGGTTGCGTCCTTCGATTCAAGCACCCCGACGACCAAATAACTTTTTGCCTGGTTGCGGAACAGACTCACATACTGACCCAAGGCTTGTTGGTCAGGGAACAACGTTTCTGCAACCGTCGAGCCCAGCACTACGACCTGTCGGCGGTTGATGTTGTCCATATCGCTGAAAAACGAACCTTCGGCGTATTCAAGATTCAATACCGATCCGTAGTCGGAAAGCACCCCGGCAACCGATGCGTTCATGGATTCCTTTCCGTACCGGACACGGGCACTGCTGTTGTTTTGCGGCAGAACGGTCTGCAGTCCTTCAACATCGCGGATGAGCATATCGGAGAACTCCTCGTTGAAAGTTCCTGTAGTACGTTGTCCGTAGGAGGGATAGATGGTAATCATGTCCAAGCCGCCGACGGCGATGCTCTCGGTAATGCTCTGCGAAGCACTCTGGCCGATGGTGAGGATGGCGACCACCGAGGCGACACCGATGACGATGCCCAGCAGGGAAAGGGCCGTTCTCATTTTGCTGCCGCGCATTGCATTGAATGCCAGCTTGATATTTTCGATCAGCATGCTACTCCTCCAACCTTCCGTCGCGGATACGGATCTGTCGATGGCAACGCATGCCCAGCTCACGGTCATGGGTGACAAAAATTACGGTGCGCCCTTCGCTGTTCAGTTCCTCAAAGAGCTCCATGATCTGATTGCCTGTTTTGGTATCCAATGCGCCGGTCGGTTCATCAGCCAAAAGAATCGTCGGGTCGTTCACCAATGCCCGGGCAATGGCTACTCTTTGCTTCTGCCCTCCGGAAAGCTCATTCGGCCGATGATGGAGTCGGTCGGCCAAACCCACCCGCTCCAATGCATCCAGGGCTTTCTGCTTGCGTTCACGAACCGACATTCCTGCATAGAGCAAGGGAACAATGACGTTGTCCAGTGCAGTGAGTTTACCCAACAGGTTGAACTGTTGAAACACAAAACCGACCTTCCGGTTCCTGATGTAGGCAAGTTCGGTTTCGTTGAGACCGGCGGTGTTTTCACCATCGATGTCGATCAGGCCGCTGGTCGGGGTGTCGAGGCATCCGATGAGATTCATCATCGTAGACTTGCCGCTGCCCGAGGGCCCCATGATCGAGGAGAACTCCCCGCGCTTGATGTCAACCGATACCCCGTCGAGGGCTTTTACTACAAACTCCCCCATCACGTAGTACCGCCTGACATCCTGCAGTCGTATTACACTTTCAGCCATATTAGAATACCCTCATTCCAGGACCACCGCCGGCACCACCACCAATGGCGGAGAAGGCACCTGCAGTAGTATCGGTGCGCCTGATGATTACCGTATCCCCTACTTTCAAATCACCGTTGAGCAACTGGCTGATGCCTTCACCCAAATACTTGACCGTCACAGGAACCATGACAGTGCTTCCATCGGCAAGCTTCTTGGTTACCGTGCTGCCGCCGCGGGTGGTGGTTACAGCACTCTGGGGCAGCAGGATAAGCTTTGTCTCGCCTTCGCTGGTGATCGAACCTTCGAAGGTATATCCGGGAGCGATGGTGACAGGGGGATCGGCGATGGTCAGCTCCACATCCATGACCCCGATGCCCTGATTGGTATATCGCCCAAGCATGGGAATGTAGGAGACCTCTGCATCGATGGAGGACTCTGAATAGGAATCAAAATAGAGAACAGCCTTCTGCCCAAGTTTCACATACTGCATGTCGATTTCATCGATTTCGACTGTTGCCTTCAACCGGGAGCGGTCGATGATGGTCATAGCCGACGACCCTGCTTCAAAATAGTCTCCGACACTCACATTGACCTCTGCAACAACCCCATCGAAGTTGGCTATAGCCTTGGTGTAGTCGAGGCGGTTCATCGCCGATTTCAGGCGCAACTCCGTCAGTTCCAACTCCCTTTGGCTGCCGGTAAGCTGGATTCGCTCCAACTCTGCCTGCAAATTTGCAACCTCGTATAACTGGCTGGTGTTGTCCAGTGCGATAAGGACGTCACCCTTCTTGACCCGATCACCCTCTTTTACATAGACATCGGTGACGGCTCCTGCGGCCCGGAGGATGACCTTCTGGATTTCAATCGGTTCCACATACCCCGACAAATCGATGGTGGTGGAGAAGACATTCTCATAGACTTTGGCTTCTACTTCTTTCACTGCCGAGACCTGCTCTTTCTCTTGGGCCCAGGGGAATCGATTGTTTTCTTTGTAAAAGGTGTAGACATACAGCCCGAAGACGATAAGGGCAAGAATTACAAAGGTAGTGATGAGGCGCTTGACGCGCTGCCTGCGCAGTTTCTTGCGAAGTTGGTTTCTTACTTGGTGTTCGGTATTGAGTTCGTTCGAGGTATCGTGCATGGAATCAGTTCTCCCTTAGATTTGCAGAGCGCGGATTTGATTTTCAAGTTTCAAGCCATCCAACAAGATAGAGGACAGCGTATATGCGTCAATTTCAACATTAAAGGCAGCATCATCGACATCCGCCTTGGTGGCAAGACCCTTCTCAAACAATGTTTGTTGTTGCTTCAACAGTGCCAGATTATAGTCCATCGACTGTCTGTGCAAGGCATGCGTCATCTTCCAAGCTGCAATATTGCTTTCCAATGTTGCTGCATTCTGCAAATACTCATTCAGCGCAGTCTGATAGGCTAATTCGGCGATAAGGACTTCATTTTCCAACTTCTGCAAGGTCAGGGCATCGCTGGCAAGAGTCTTGTTGTTGTTCCAGGAGCCGGAAACGGTAAGGGAGGGGGAAAAGGTTTTGGTGGAGTAGTTGTAGGTTCCACTCAAGCCGGCTTTTGCAGATAAATTCTTTGATTGCAATGTTGCAGCGGCAGAGGCAGACAACCCATCCGTCGGAGAAGATGAATGGGAAGAGGAGACTCCCCCATTCAAAACAAGGCTCTTATTGGTAAACTCAGCCTTCTTCAATGCAAGCTCTTCCTTTGCCAAGTCCAAGGCAAGGGACTTTAGCAGTACACTGCTGTTGCCCATGGGGTTGGAGGTGAATGAAAGATTCGGTTCGGGAATCGCTTCCACGCCTTCCCAGGCAAACCCGGCCAGCAGGGAAAACTGGCGAAGCAGCAACTCCCTGGTCGACTGGAGGTTTGCCAGCGTTGCTTCCTTCACCTTGATCGCCTGCTCTTGCGCCTGGTAGGCAAGGCTATCGCTGCGGATCAACTTCAAAGAAAGATTCTGCTGCAAACTGGTCTGCAAGTCTGCCAGGTCCTTTTCAGTCTGTTTGATCGATTTCTCATTTTCCAACAGGGAATCTATCTGTGAATACAAACTGGTAGTGAAATTCAACTTGCTCGAGTCATAGGTGCTGAGGGCAAGAACCTCAGTCTGGCGGTTGAGCAGCGACTTTTGGTTGTCGGCAGTATAGCCGTAGGTAAGGGTATGGCTGACTCCTAACTCTGGATTTACATAATTTGCACCTGTTTTAAGGTTGGTACCCATCGTACCCGTTGATACCACAATAGAGGTTTGTTCATCATTGGGCAGAACAAAAGTAGCCTGCAATCCCCCAGTCTGAACACTTCCAGCTGACAGTATATAGGCATTGGTAGCAGCATCATATTCAGTTTTTATATTTGTAGCAGAAATGGTGATTCCCAGCTCATCCTCAACCTGGTTGAGGCCGACAGTGAGCAAAGCCTTCTGCTTGGAGTACTCCAAGTCCTTCATGTTGGTACTTTCAGCCAAGGCTTGGGTTATCAAGTCCTGGAGAGGAATGGCTGTCAGGGGAACGGTTGCGGCAAGTACCAAACAGAGTACTGCCAAACGTCTTTGGTTATGCATATGAATCTCTCTACGCTCCTCGTAATATTCAAATAACTACCACACTATCGTACATTAGGAAGCCAGACGGCAACGGCTACGGGGCCAACTCCACATAAACTACAAAAGTCTTTGCCCGCCATCGACACAGAGGTCTACGCCTGTAACAAATGAAGAGCGGAGAAGATACGAAACAGCCTGACAAACATCATCCACCGTTCCTGTGGACTTGAGTGGTAGCTGTTGCTGCATCTTTGCAAAATACGCATCATCCCCATTGCTCAGTACCAAACCCGGGGAGACGGCATTCACGCGAAGCGTGGGGCCGAGGGCCGCGGCGAGGGCCTTGGTCTGATAGGCAAGAGCTCCCTTGGCACAGTAGTAGGCCGGCCGGGACGCAGTAGGCGATGAGAGCTTTGCATCGAGCATATTGACAACCGAACCCTTCGCCGAGCGAGCCTTGAGATGGTGATACAACGCTTTTGTCAGGAAGAACGGTGCACAGCTGTGCACGGCCATGACCTGCTCGAACAAGGCGAAATCCGTTTCGTCCATCGTCCGTGAAGGAAAGAGAGAGGCATTGTTTATCAGATGATCGACTTGGCCGAAAGCCTGCACGGCCTGGCTGAACAAGTGATCAAGATGGCCCTGGTGACGTAAGTCACCTTGGACATATGCACTTTCAAAGCCCTGCAATGCAAGTTCCTCAACTACATACTGCGCTTCTTTGAAGCTTTCATTGCAATGAATTACTACCCGATATCCGGATGCAGCCAGTGATAGAGCCAATGCCCTTCCCAAACGTTTGGCCCCTCCGGTGATAAGCACGACATCTTTGTTACTCATAGACTTATTACTATACCGGCCTTGTTGCCGATTGGCAATTACGGCAGTATACTTGAAGGCAGGAGCAACAATCGAAACTCCTTACAAGGAACCATACACATGAGCAAAGACAATAAGAGTGAGAAAGATTGGAAAGACACTTTTAAAAAGAAACTCAACATAGAACCGGGGGTCCACGTCAATGAATCCGGGGGAAAAGACAAGAAGAAATTCACCTTCTCCTTTTGGTATTTCTTCATTATCTTCCTGCTGTTTCTTGCCCTGAACACTTACATGGTATCGAGGCAGACGAATGTATACTCGGTGGACTACTCCCAATTCAAATCCCTGATCGAAAAGGGAACCATTAAACGTGTAGCGATAGAGGAAGAACGCTATATCGGCTACCCCTTTGCCAAGGAACAGGTTGTGACCGACCTGCGTTCGCTTGCAACCGACCCAAATGCAGCAAGCTTGCTGCAATCCTTCAGCACCTACAAGGTCGAAGACCCTTCCTTCATTCCCTTCCTTGAAGAGCAAGGTGTTGAGTTCTATGCAGTACCGCCCGCAAAGCCGAGCATTCTATCCACCTTGCTCAGCTATGCGTTCCCGTTCATATTCATTATGCTCATCTGGCGCTTCCTATTCTCCAAAATGGGAGGTCAAGGCGGCCCGGGGGTGCTCTCCTTCAACCAGAATAAAGCAAAGATTGTCGCCGAAGGAGATACCGGAGTCCGCTTTGCCGACGTGGCCGGGGCCGATGAAAGCAAGTATGAGCTGGAGGAAGTTGTCGACTTTCTCAAGAACCCTGACAAGTATACCGAGATCGGGGGAAAGATTCCCAAGGGAGTATTGCTGGTAGGTCCTCCAGGAACCGGAAAAACCCTGCTGGCCAAGGCTGTTGCCGGTGAGTCCGGTGTCCCGTTCTTCAAGATGAGTGGTGCCGACTTTGTCGAAATGTTCGTCGGTGTGGGAGCCGCACGGGTGCGTGACCTTTTCCGTCAGGCGCGTGAGAACTCACCCTGCATCATCTTCATTGATGAAATTGATGCCATCGGCCGCTCGCGGGTATCGGCGGGAATCGGCGGAAACGATGAACGCGAACAGACGCTGAACCAGTTGTTGGTTGAAATGGATGGTTTCGACTCCAGAACCGGTGTCATCATCCTCGCAGCCACCAACCGACCTGAAATCCTCGACCCGGCCTTGCTCAGACCAGGACGCTTTGACCGACAGGTCCTGATCGACAAACCGGACTTGGAAGGGCGGTATGCCATTTTGAAGATACATACCCGCAACATCAAGCTCGGCGACGACGTCGATCTTCGCAAGATCGCCCAAAGTGCAGCAGGCCTGGCCGGTGCCGACCTTGCCAACATAGCCAACGAGGCCGCCTTGATGGCGGTCCGGCAGAAGCGGAAGCAGGTAATGCAGGCCGACTTTGAGGAAGCAATCGAGAAGTCGGTGGCAGGCCTTGAGCGCAAGAGCAGGCTGCTCAACGCCAAGGAGCGTGAACGGGTTGCATACCATGAAACCGGGCATGCCCTGACCGCTTACATGACAGAAGGAGCCGAGCCGGTAAGCAAGATTTCCATCATCCCCAGAGGAATGGGAGCTCTTGGCTATACCTTGCAGTACCCCACCGAAGACCGGTTCCTGCTCAGTCAGAGCGAGCTCTTGTGCAACATCGACACCCTGCTTGGCGGTCGTGCCGCCGAGGAAGTCATTTTCCAGGAGATTTCCACCGGGGCGGGAAATGATATTTCCAGAGCCAGCGACCTGGTTCGTCGCATGATTACCGAATTCGGTATGAGTGAACGATACAGGAACATCACCCTTCCTACGACCCAGAGCGGTATCGCCGGGGTGAGTGGTGCACGCGAGTACTCGGAGAAAGCCCAGGAATACATCGACACCGAGACGGCACGCATCGTCAATGAACGGTATCAGCTTGTAAAGGCCAACCTTGAGAAGAACCGCAAGGCTCTCGAGGTAATCACTGCAAAATTGCTGGAGAATGAAGTAATTAATGGAACAGAGTTCCAAGCTCTTGCAAAAAGTGAGGTCATTGTCTAATCTGCTTCCGTATGATTAAGAAAAAGATTGAAGATAGAGACTTACAAGAACACCTTGCCGCCCTAAGCGATGATGGGCGCGAGGTGTTTCTTTTGCATAACGACCAAATACGCGTTACTGCAATAGCGGCAACCAAGCTCATAAACCAAATGCGGGCCAACCATGATTTGGGCTTGCTGGAAACCTACGTGCTGGGTCAGGCCTACCTTGCCGGGGCTCTGCTCAGCGCCACGGTAAAAGGAAATGACCGCATCCAGCTGAATATTGAGTGCGGAGGCCCCATCGGAGGGGTATTCGTAGAGTCGTGGGCTGTGGGTGCTGTGCGAGGATACCTCAAGCATAACCCCATCCCGCTGAAGGAGAGCCTGAAAAGTCTCGATTTGAACGAGCTGTACGGGCCGGGTTTCCTTTCCATTTCCAAAATCCTGGAAGGGCGCAAGACTCCGTTCACCGGCCAAACCATGATGGCCTACGGCGACCTCGCCAAAGACCTGGCTCTTCACTACCAGCAGTCGGAACAAACTCCCACCATGTTCGTCCTCTCCCTGCATTTTGACAAGCAAGGGCGGGTTACCGGCAGCGGGGCTCTCTTTTTGCAGGTAATGCCTGGATGCAACGAAGGCGTATTGGCTGAACTAGATGAACTTTCTACCAAATTACCCTCGATCGGGACTTGGCTCGCAGAGGGAAAAACCATCCGGGCCTATGTAGAACAGCAGTTTCAAGCCTATCAGGTTCGCCACTTGGCAAGCCAGTTCATAGCGTTCTCCTGCCCTTGTACCCGAGAGCAGTACACCCGGTACCTGCAGCAATTGAACAAGGAGGAACAGAAGGACATTCTTGCGAACGGCCCCTTCCCCTTGGAGGTGGTTTGCGTGAATTGCAACACCCACTACCACTATGAACGTTTCGAGTTGGAACACCTGCTCTCTGAAGCAGGAGGAGTTGCCGAATGATTTTTTTCGCCACATCAGCCCTGTACATGAACGACATCATCGAGGAAGAGGCAAGAGCAGCAGGGGCTACCGATATCAGGACGATCAGCGGAGGGGTTGAATTCTCAGCCGACCTTGCTGCGGCCTACCGATTCTGTCTCTGGTCGCGTACAGCAACCAGAGTACTGCTCGGCTTGTTCGAGGATGAAGACATCCTCGATGCAGACGAATTGTACGAAGCGTCCGCCCAGATACCCTGGGAGGACTGGGTCAATCCCAACATCACCTTCTCGGTCACCGAGACAGTGAAGAACTGTCCGTACATGAAGAACTCCCACTTTGCCGCAATCCGTCTCAAGGATGCCATCGTCGATCGCATCCGTTCCAAATTCGACGGTGAAAGGCCCTTGGTGGATACGGAGAACAGCGATGTGGTCTTCCATCTGCATATCGACGGCGATAAAGTCGCCTGGTATGTGGATTTTTCCGGCCGTGGCCTTCACCGGCGTGGGTATCGGGTCGCCCAAACCGATGCTGTGCTCAGCGAGTACCTCACCTGCTCGGTCATCTACCGCAGTGAATGGCGGAAAACCTTGGAAAAAGGCGAAGGCGTA
>Ga0228535_1003052_pt1:10000-13389 | contig 13389 bp, 10 predicted proteins | sample SJ1metagenome_FD_168457 | JGI IMG/M metagenome (GOLD analysis project Ga0228535, IMG submission 168457) | Enriched culture of PCE-dechlorinating microbial communities from Ithaca, New York, USA - SJ1 | ecosystem: Engineered > Modeled > Simulated communities (microbial... >... | reverse complement strand
GGCCCTGGAGCGCAGCGGTGGCCTCACCACGAGGCCCCAGGGCGACGATCACCGCGCGGCCCGGCAGAGGACCACGGCCGAGATCCGCAGCGCCGTCGAGATCCATCACCTGGCCGAGCTCGTGCACCACGGCCACGGCCTCCGGGACCACCGGCCGCCCGTCGAGCCCCACAGCGGCGGCCGAAAAATATCTATTTGACAAATTGGCCGAATCTTGTAACCTGAAGGCGCTTAAATCATATAGCGGGAGGCCATCCGTCAAGTGGCTATTTCTATTTCGGGCCGAAAAATAAATTTGTCCGTGGAATCCGCAACCCGTAAGGGCCGGGGGCTTCTATATGAGCCTAAGCGTTCCACGGGCATTTTTTATGGAGGTGAATAATGAGAAATTTAGAATTCAAGAAAGTGGAGCATTATGATTTGTATCACTATGAGGACACCGATGATCGGCGAGTAATGGGGGATATTAGTTGTTCAGAAATGAGTCTGTGTTCGGAATTATGCGGAATTCTCGAAGTTACGAGAAGATATTGCAAAATGATGCTTGCCGGTTCAACTGGATGTTCAGAAGCGGATTCAATAGCGGTGCAGACCGTATCTGATAAATGGTTCGACAGTCAAGAGAAGCGGATAAAAAATATATTTAAGATTCTTGAAAAAAGAACAGGAACAATCAATATATTAGAAACTGAAGAAGGGAATTCTCACGTCGAGAAAAATCATATAGTTGCGGTTTATTTTGGCGAGCTAGAAACATGGACCCCGGAACCTCTGAGAAATGGAACGCGAAAAAATTGACACTTTTTGAAAATAGCTAGCCTGGATCATAAAGTATTTCATGAGAGAAACAACCATGAAAAAATCAACACGAGACGATAAAACAGTCGAACGTTTGAAGTTGGAATACATAAAACGCAGCCCAAAATGTGAGGAACTACTAGAACGCGAAGCAAGAAAAGGAAAGAATCGGTCAGCCGGAAATGCAGTAACAGTTTTCAATTATCGGGAGAGCGTTTTCTCTTTTGTTAACGAGGCGCACGCATTGGCGAAGGAGCGCAGCAGATCACCAGGCATTAAGGCTCTGAAAGAGGAAATGAAATATCTTATATGGTATCCCGGTGGCATAACAGACATTTACGGAAATATTTTTTTAAGGGTTAAAATATCTCCACACTCACCATCTCCGCAACAGGTTGATATGCTGACCAACGAAGTTAGAAAAGTAATCAAGAAACAGATTCCGCAGCGGCATTTAAATACAGAGACGTTGAAAAAGGATTTAGAAATATATGATCTTTGGGTGCAGCATAAAGGCATAGAGAAAGATATTGTAGCGGCGGCTTCAATGACAAAGCCACCGAGGGCGAAGGCTGAGAGTATCAGGACAGATTTATCGAGGGCGCGCAGGAGAGCAAAAAGAAGGATCGAAAAGATTGAAGCCAACGATCCTTTATGGTGGTTAGTAAAGTGACACCATAAAGGGGGTCCGTAAAAAGGTTACACGGATTCCAGAGATTAATTATTATTCGCGTGCTAGGGGTAGTCATCGACTACCCCTAATTTTTTTTGGTGAAGCCATGAAAGTGAATTTGAGGATTGCGCGGGCTATTCGGAATCGCACGCAATGGCAGCTTGCTCTTCTCACCGGCATATCACAAACAACAATCAGCCTGATTGAATCCGGGCTGAAAATGCCGACCCGCGAACAGGCTGAAAAAATCAATTCGATATTGGAAATGAATGTTTTTGAAATTTCGGAATCAAAAACGGAGGTGAAATGACATGAGTCGATACATCAATCCGAGGGTGGCGCAGAAAGATTATGAATTCACGGCGGCCAACTTCAAGAAGGCGTTTCCGGAGATCCATGAAGAGATCGAACGCGCAGGCTATGACGCCGGAAAGAAAGACGGCCACAAGGCAGGCTATGCAGAGGGCCTGGCAGCGGGCAAGGCGACAGCCATGAAAGAGATCGCGGCGCAGAAAGCAAAAACGCCGACACCTGAAGAACTGGCGAAGATCGAGGCGGCCCTTCCCCTGGAGGAGAAGGCAAAGCGCCGATGGTTGCGAGATCCTGAACTCCGCGAACAATACAAGATGAGCGGATTTTCCGGATTTTTGGCGACCCTGAAGCACGAAGCAAAAACCGCCGGGAAGAGGTGAGCCATGCACAGAGACATTCTGAAGATGGAAGAAAAACTTTCCGGTTTGAAGTCTGCACTCGCGGATTTCGAGGCTCGCCGGGCGGCTTCCCTGGAAGCAATCGCGAAAGAGCGCGAAGCATTGGCAGCGGCAGAAGCGGAACTATTTGAGCTTCGCGTGCAGTCGAAGCTAGATGTTTCCGTTAGCGGCTCGATTCCTTCCCGGCAGCGCGCGGCCGAGAAGAGAAGAGAGGCAATCGAGGAAGCGGAGATTTCAGAAATCGCATACGGTCGAAAAATCGGGGAGCTTCGCCGTGAAATCGCCCTGGCAGAGGATGCCGCGCGAAAAGTCCGAAACGCGATCCTTCTAGATAAAACTCGTGAACTCAGGGAGAGATACTCGACGGCAGTTGGCGAGGCAACGCAAACGTTTGAGCGTCTCGCGGTCGCCGTTTCGCAATTATGGCAGGACGGCGGCAAGGGTGATCTAAAAACAGTCTCTCCGGAACTGTTGCATTTCCCGCAGGCAACGCAGAGCGCCGAAGTATTACCAGGAGCGCCGAATTTTTTGATTCTGGAGTTAAATAATCAGGGTGAGCTCAAACGTGTTTTTCCCAACAAGATGAGTAAGGAACGGCGAAGCGAGCTCCTGACCGAACTGCTATCATAAAAAAGCGGTGGATCATTGCCTGTTTCCTTTCCACCGGCCGCCTGCTGGCCGTGGGCGGTATTTGCGAGGGACAGGCCCTCCTGGTGGTGGGGCTCGTCTGCTACGAGCGAGCCCCACTACCCTTAAAAGGATTCGATTGTAATGGGAATCGCGCAAAAGCTCTCCGAATCTGACCGAATCCGTATAGCGGGCGAGCTCTTCAAAATTACGCGCACCGATGAGCACAGGGGCGAGCTTCACGGCCTGTGCCCGATCCACGGCGAAAAGAATCCATCATTTTCTTACAACTATCGCGAGGATCTATTTCATTGCTTTTCGTGTGGCGCTGACGGGGATCTGTGCAGCTTATTCTCTAAAGTCAAAGGGTACGACGAAAAAAAAGGATATATCGAATTTTGCAAAACCTACACCCCGGAAGGCGCACCGTTCACCGGGAACGAAAAAGAGAGGCAAGGCCGAAAGGGAAAGCGCAGGCGCGATAAACAGGGTGACGCGGCGCGGCCTGAAGAATCCGGAGACGGTGCGCCAGAAGGGGCGGAAACAAAGGATTTTACCGCGTTAAAATTTTTTGATCGGGG
>Ga0228535_1003052_pt1:0-5000 | contig 13389 bp, 10 predicted proteins | sample SJ1metagenome_FD_168457 | JGI IMG/M metagenome (GOLD analysis project Ga0228535, IMG submission 168457) | Enriched culture of PCE-dechlorinating microbial communities from Ithaca, New York, USA - SJ1 | ecosystem: Engineered > Modeled > Simulated communities (microbial... > Unclassified... | reverse complement strand
CCAGTATTCGATTGGCTCCCCGGCCTTGACACAGATTGCCACCGCGTCAACCGTCGCGGCGTGCTGAAGGTCCGCTGGCGTAAGGGGAGCCATCCGTTCAATTTCGGTCAGCATCGAGTTATGATCACGAGTCGTCGCGACCCGTTCTGTTCGACACATGACCTTCAGGAGCGCTCGTTCAAGTTCGGCCTTTTTCCCCGGTTGACATACCGACCCCTTCGCGCAGGCATGGAGCGTCGTTCGATGTTCTGACAAGAGATTTTTGACCGCATCGACCTCACCGGAATCATTGAAGAGGAAGTTCAGCGTCCTGATGAAATCTGGATAGTGGTCGTCCTCGTCATTCTCCTGGTCGAGGGTGAACATCTTGTAGGGTGTTGCGGACAACAGGAGAACGCGAACGTCGGGATGTTCAAAGAGCGCGGTCGCCAGCATGGAGGCTTCGTCATCGCCATCCAACAGGTGCTTGAATCGTTGGAACTCATCAAGGATGACCAAATCGGGCTCAAGCGCGGAAAGGCACACTGAAGCCAGCTTACTTCTGAGTTTTCCGATCAGGTCGTAGCGAAGTTCGGAGTCCTCCCAGGGGATTCTGCTGTAGTCCCGGTAACGAGCAAAGCGTTCACAGCCTTCCTTAAGGGCCGCATACAGTTCGGCATCCTCAATAACTGCCCGGCGGAAGGCCTTGGAAAGGTCTGCATCCAGATCCTCTGCTGGGAGGTTTTTGGCCTTGGCTCGCCAGTTGTCCTTACCTGCTGTCGCCTGAAGAATGTTGAGGAGGCCTACGCGCAGCCGTCTGCGTCGTTCATTTTGCGCCAGGGGCAAGTCGTACAGCATCCGATAGAGGATAGCCCGTTCGTCGGCATGCCCCCCTCGACTACGCGCATGGTCGAAGGCGGTGCCGGGCGTCAGGCTGATGAAATTCACCTTGTTCTTTCGTAGTGACCGCACTTGTCTGGGAAGGTAAGTCAGCCGCGTGGCGATTGAAAAACCATCAGTGTCGCTGACATTGAGCCGATTGACATTCTGGGTTGCGATGGCGGCATTGGAGCAGATGTAGATCACATCGACCCGATCCACCTCGTCCTGAAGGTGCTCCAAGGTCTTGGCGATGATTCCCCGGGCGACAAGCGTTTTCCCGAGTCCAACTTCATCGGCGATCAGAAAACGGGAAGTTGGGTCATCGCCATAGAGCCGCTTGAAGACGTAATCCACGGTCTTCCTCTGGAAATCTTTCAGACCGGCCAAGGCGGGAGTTGATAAAAAGCGGTTGCTACGCATCACGCCTCCCGATAGCTGATTCAAAAACCGTCCAGAGGTCTAAAAAATCCTCGGGGATAATCGCATTCTTGCTTCCCTTGGACAGATCACGAACCAGCCCCGAGATTTCCGCCAGTCTCTCCGGGTGTCGACTGTACGTGCGGGTCAGCTCTTCCAGTAGCGGGATATCCTCACCGTCGGCCAACCGGGCCAACCATTTGGCAAACCCGGAGCCACTACCTGGATCAAGTCCGGATACATTATCATCGCCCAGCAAGAGCAGGAGATAACGCAGGAATCCCTCCTGATTGCTGATCACGGTTTGCAGGATGGCAGAGTTGCGTTCGTCTGGAACGCCGGTAACGGGAATATTCAGTACAAATCTGGCCGTAACGTCCGGATGGTTGGTCTTAAGCTCAAACGCGATGAGGCCCGTTACAGAAGAGGCGGAGAAATCTCCGAGTCTGATCCCGCCATGAGCATCGTTGTCATGGATGTTCACAGCAAAGTCCCGGGTAACGGTTATCGGCCATGCCGAAGCACTGACAATCCCCTCAAGGGATGGGATTTTGCCCGTCAACACCAATGCCCAAAGGCCGTCCTTCGATCCCGGGCTGCATTCGATGGACAGAGCTGCTTCAGCTATCCGGGAGCGAGCCCTCTCAACGGATTCCTCAGCCGCCTGCCGGAACGCATCAATCTCTGCTTCCTTGCTCGTGTCGAAATCGACAAGATATTCACCTAATCCGTCAGCGCCAAGAAGCTCGTCGATGCCGCCAACTTTACTCTTCCGGCCAACCAGCCCGACCAGGATCTCGATATTCTTTGAAGCGCTCAGCGCCGCGTTGGTTGCATTCGCGGACCCCATGATCACATGGGTGTAATCTGAATAGTACCGGGTCTCAAACAGATAGACCTTTGCATGAAGACCGGTCGCAAGCGGCTGTTCGGTGGCTTCTTCTTCCTCGCCATCCTCGGTTTCCGCCGCGTCGTCCAGATGAAGACATTGCGTGAAGAGCTCGAGAGTCTCCTTCTTCAGGGCTGACAATGACTCAGGGCGTGAGATGAGAGCATCAGCGGCCTTGGTTTTTTTCGTCAGTGCCCGAAGGGCTTCGTCAGAACAGAACGGCGAGATGACGGCCATCCGATTTGCCATGGGAGGCTCCCAGTCAAACCCTTTCGTTCCTGGAAGATAGAAGGTCAGCTCGTCAAAGCCGTCGGGGAGTTCCCACTGGACTCGATGTAGCTCGTCCGCGAATCTGAGAGCTTGCTCGCTCCTGCCCGATTCCGTTGGTCCGGTAGCCAGATCAGGAAGTGTCTTGAAGAAATGTGCCAGCGGTTTATTTGATTTGGACTTCCTACCTGTAATCGTGCCTTCGAGCTGAAGTGACAGGTCCCAGGACTGATCGGTGGTCATATTCCTCGTCAGGACCACCAGACGATACATCGAGCTGCTTTGATCAGGGCTGATAAAGCGGATTGCCCAGACTTTTGGATGGAAGACGCCTCCGCCAGGGGCCGTTACCTCGACAACCATTTCCTCCAGAAACCCAAACAAGGGGTTGGGCTTGGCAATCTGGGGCACCTGAATCCGTCCTCGTTGCACATAGACGGTGATGCGTTTCGAGTACCTGCGGATGGCTTCAAGCACAGACAACGGGTCAGGATCGGCCTGACCATCCGCCGCCATTAACGCCAGGTAGACAGGTGCCTCAAGCAGTAGGGCTGGGTCCATCGAAAAGGTGGTCGCAACGGCCTCGTCGAACATCATCCCCGGCGGTGGGGTCAATGCAGAGGTATAAAGGCTCCGGGAGTTTGGGTTTAGCATTTCCCCTCCCGGCTCATCCCCTGGTGCAGGTCGTTCAAGAGCACCTTCACATTCGGCCAGCGATAGACAAGTCTTCCGACGCCGGAGTAACCGCCCCACTGCTCGAGCGCCCTCTGGTTCCTGAATCGGGAACGCGTGCCCTTGAGTTTCATTTCCCTTCTTTTGATCAGGGTAAGCGCCTCGGCGTTAGAAAGGAGGCCGCTGGGGGACTTCCGGGTATGGTCGATCCATTGCTGAACGAAGGATCTCGTTTGCGGGGTGATGGTGTGGCCATGATCCATCGTCAACTCCCAGAGGCGGCTCACCGACCAGGCGCGAATTTCCTCCAGGGGAAGATTTGCGGTCCATTCGTCGAAACTTGCCTGATGCTCGGCGACAAGGTCTTCATGGTTTCGAAGCCTGGCGAGCTGAACGTTGTACGAGAGCGCCGCCCCATGCATCACCTCCGAGAACAGCCGTGCATGGGTCAGGAGTTCTTTATGCTGTTCGGAAAAGCGGCCGTAATCCGGATGTTCCCATGGGGCTTGGGTGTCGGCGGGTTCGCAGTGCAGCGCCAAGAACGATAGAAGGCTGTTAGGACAAGCGACCTGGATGCGATCCCTAATAAACTCGGCTTCTTCCCGGGATAAAGCGAAGTTCACCGCCCCCGGAAAATCTTCCGGAGGTGCTGGCAATCGAGGATGCCAACTGAGGGCGGCCATGCGCTGCTCAACGTCTACATCGTCTCCTCGTGCCTTTGCGTCTTTCTCAAGAGCCTTCAGGGAATTCCGGCGGCGGTAAGTTTCGTCGATGCGCCTGTGATATTCGTCCTGCGAGAATGGTGTAATGCGTATTCCCCAGACACCGAGACCGGCCCAGTAGACGGAGCTGGGCAACCGTTTGAGCCTCTTTCCAGCGGTTTTTCCAAATACGCCAGCCTGATCATCGGAATCCATCAATGGCTGAACCAGGTCTCTTTCCAGCTTGTCAGCCTGGATCGCAAAATTCTCCGCAGGTAGTCGTTTCTCTTCCAAGGAATGGTAAATCCATGGCACGAAAAGCATGTAGCGAAGGCGCGTCTGGATCGTGCTTGTTCCTGGGAATAACTGGTCGGCAAAGCTGTCCCGCACGGAGCCGAGCCCAAGCTCGTCACGACTTTCCTTTTCCTGGAAAAGGGAAAGAATGCGAAGTGTGCGTTCCCTCGCTTTCGAGTCATGATCAATCCAAGCAAGGAGGGAAGGCATGATTTAGTTGCCCTTCAATTTCAACAGCTCATCGTCCAGTCCATAGCGAACCACGTCGATCCGGTCGCTACGCTGGGATACAAAGTCACCGGTCATCACGGGGAGCTGGAATGGGAAGAATGCCGGGTTGTTCAGGAGCAGACCCAATGCGCCCTTGGCCTCCGGTGTGGCCAGGAGTGCGGATTCAAACATCAGGATGGCCAGGTTTGGCTCGGCAATGCTCACCGGAGCGGCTTTCTCATAGCAGCCTTTGGTCTCGGAATCCTTCAGGGCTCCCCATGCGACAAAGGAGCGGATGACGAACCGGGCATAGCGGCTGACGGTTTGCCGGTCGCCGTACTGTTCCTTCAGGCGGTTGATGATCTGGGTCTGGGTCACCTGATCCTGCAAGGCCAGCAGACGGCCGGTCTGCCGGGCCACATTGAACCAGAAGGGATAGACCGCCGAGATCATCCCCCAGTGGACCGCCAGGGCCATGGACGGGTTTTCCCTCAGAAACGCCAGCGAGGCATCCCGGAATGGAATCAACTCGGGGTCAGGAGAGACCCAGATCTTCATCAGATTGTTGACGACAAAGGTCCGGGTCTGATCACTTCGTTCGCCTTCGGAGCCGTTGCCTTTTCGATCCGCGAGGAACTCATGCAGCTCCTGGCGGATGGTTTTGGCGTCGAGTCCCGCCAGCAGCAGAT
>Ga0228535_1003051_pt1 | contig 13397 bp, 10 predicted proteins | sample SJ1metagenome_FD_168457 | JGI IMG/M metagenome (GOLD analysis project Ga0228535, IMG submission 168457) | Enriched culture of PCE-dechlorinating microbial communities from Ithaca, New York, USA - SJ1 | ecosystem: Engineered > Modeled > Simulated communities (microbial... > Unclassified | place... | reverse complement strand
GCAAAACACGAATTTGCAGCCATTTTCGTTCCATGCCTTTTCTATCGGCATGGCCCACCGTCAAACGTGAATGCTTTCCGAATCTATTCTCTTACGAGTCCTAAGATAGCGCTGTTGTGCGCCACCATGGCCTCGTGGCCGGTCTGAGTAGGATCGTCTGGGTCGCCGAAGATATTGTCCCCCGTGAAGGCCACCTTGCGGCCCCCAATATCACCGTGCAGACAGAGGGCAGACTCCGTCTGGCCGGGCATCCAATCCACCGTGAAGCGAAAGCCCTGCCAGTCGAAGGTCTCTCCGGGTGCAAAGGAGCGGTCCACTCGCACTCCATTCATCGGAGATCCATCCGGGTTCTTCTTGCCGTAGGCCTGGATCGGAGCGGCGTAGTCAAACCATTCAGGGTGCTCCATCTTGTCGACCATGCTGTCGAGGGCCCAGATAGGCGCGCCCCATTTCTCGCGAAGGTGCTGGTGGAAGAGTACCGCCGGCGGTACAATCATCACCGGCCGCACAGTTCGCTGAACTACGCGACGCCGGCGGCGTTCGCCGCCGCCTGTTTGGCTTCGGCTCCGGCTTCGGCAGGGCCTGCGCCTACGCCAAACAGGGAAGAAGTTGCCAACTCTCTAACATGAACTGGCACATTATCCGGGGGCAGGTCAGTGTCGCAAGGCTAGTTGAAGTAGGCACTTATGATCAGATGATAGTTGTACCCTACGGCATAAGCTCAATTGGTATAGTCGCTTAGATTGGACAGTCCTTGCACCCTACGGGAGTAACCGGCAGAACCACTTGAGCTGTTCCGCTGCTCGCTGACAGGTAGACCGCGTCCTGCACGGCCAGGGTCCGCAGATAGTTCGGGCCATCGGTCTCGAATGGCCCCCCGTCGATCAGGCGGTCGACGAAATGCCGTTGGGTAGTGTAGCAGCAGTCGCCTGCAAAGGCGCGATTCTCATGCGGATACACATGTTCCTTTTCCGGCTGCCCCAGAGGTTGCACGGTGAGCCGACCATCGTTGTATAGCCGGATCGAGCCGCCGTCGGCGTCGACGAGGAACTCGCCGAAGGTGTACCGCGGGTTGGGGTAGTTGCTCTCGTTGTATCGATTGGCGTCCCAGAGTCCCGTGGCGCCGGACTCGAACTCGAAGACGACGACACCGAAATCCTCGCCGGCGATGACGGGGTTGAGCCTCTTGAGCACGGCGTAGACCCGCCGGATCTCACCGGCCAGATAGCGGTACGTGTCGATGAAGTGAACGCCATTCTCGTAGACGAGCAGGCGAGGATACGTGCGGAAATACGGTTGGCGGCTAAGATAGGCGTCCTGACCCCAGCCGTCGCCCATGCGGGAGCGGAACGTCATGACGTGGATTCTGTCGCCGATCGCGCCATCGTCGAGCAGACGCTTGATTTCGCGGTACCAGGGCTGGAAACGCCAGTTCTCGTGCACCATGAACCGTATGCCCGCCTGGCTTGTGCACTGCACGATCTGGCGGGCCTCGTCGAGGGTCGGCGCAAGCGGCTTCTGGCAGATGACGTGGACGCCGAGGTCGGCCGCGATCCGGCACATTTCCAGGTGCGTGGGAGGCGGCGTGATGATATCGACGAAGTCGGGTTTCTCTTTCTCGAGCATCTCGCGATAGTCGGTGTAGTGATTCGCGATGTCGAACTTGTCCATGATCGCCGCGGCGCGCGACGGATCGCGGTTGCACGTGGCCGTGATCGTCACCTCGGGAATCCGCTGCCAAGCCTCATACTGGAAGTGACTGAAATAGCCCGCTCCGACGCAAACGCCCCTGAACCGTGCCATGGGAGACTCCCGCACATGAAATGCTCATGTAGGGTGTGCCGTTCACACCCATATCCTAATACTCCTCTAATCCCTTGTCGGGTCGCACGAACATCCACAGGACAACCGCCAGGATGTTCAGGCCCGCTCCGACGAAGAAGAACGGGACCACCGAGCCGGTCCACTCCCGCAGATAGGGGAACGCCAGGCCCGTGACGAATGAGCCGATGTTTCCGGCCATGTTCATCGTGCCGGAGACAGCGCCGGAGTGCTTTCGCCCGATGTCGATGCACAAGGCCCACGACGGCGGCAACGTCATGTCCGCCCCGAACAGCGCCAGCGAGAAGAAGATCACGGCCGTCAGCGGATGGTTCATGTAGACGCTGATGACCAATCCCACCGCCGCCAGGGCGAATCCCGCCATCGCCGGAGCGCGGCGCGAGAGCGTCCAGCGGTTCTGGCGATAGATCCGATCCACCAGCGAGCCGGCGAACCAGTTGCCCATCGCCGCGAACACAAACGGCGCCGCAGCGAAAATCCCCGCCTCCACGGGTCCAAGCTGGTAGGTCCTCTTGAGATGTGGGAACAGCCAGGTCAGGGCGAAGAAGAATGTGAAGTTGCTACAGAAGTACTGCACCATGGCCAGCCACATGTTGCGCGAGCCGAACATGACCGAGGCCGAGAGCTTCGACTGGTCGCTCTTGTCGTCCTTCGCCTGCTGGCGGGTCTGACGGATGTGCTCCAGTTCGGCCGGACTGATCCGCGGGTGCTCCGCCGGATCGTTGCGAAACCACAGATACCAGACGACCGCCCAGCCGAAACCGGCGACGGCCCAGAAGACGAACGTCCCCCGCCAGCCGAGGACGGTGATCATCCACGCCACCAGGGGCATGGCGAAGGCGGCGCCCAGACGCGAGCCGGCGAAGTTGATCCCCTGCACCCGGCCTCGCTCCTTCATCGGAATCCAGGAGTAGAACGCGCGGGCCATGGTCGGGAACGCCGCGGCCTCGCCCGCCCCGAAGAGGAATCGCACGACGAGCATGGAGACCAGATTCCAAGCGGCGGCTGTCAGGCCGGTGAACAGCGACCAGAAGCTCACCACGGACGTCAGAATGATGCGGGGCCCGAAGCGGTCGGCCAGCAGTCCTCCCGGCGTTTGGAACAGGGCATAGCCCAGCGCGAAAGCCGACATCACCCAGCCGATCTGGGTGTCCGTCAGGCCCAGGGACTCCGCGATCGGCTCTTTGGCCGCGGAGATGTTCACCCGGTCGATGTACAGCAACAGCGACAGGAGAAAGGTCAGCACCACCAGGAGATACCGGCAGGGGACCCCGGCCTTATCGCTTCGGATGGATGTCGATTCATGATCCATAATACCTGCCGATCGCGTCACAGACGCAGCGCCGAACGACGCTCCTTGATAAGATTCAGGGTGTTTCGCCAGGCTTCGACGAACATGTCCCGGAAGTACTGCACCGGGCCGTACTCCTCGTACTCATGGACGCTCAGGCCGTGCTGCATGTATGCCTGCCGGAACCCGGGGACTTTGGTCAGCAGTTCGTCGAGGATGTGGTCCTGAACGGGATTGAAGAGCCGGGCCACCACGGGCAAGTCGAGCTTGAGCAGTTCCTCGGCCTGTCCGCCCCAGTTCATCGTGATGCACACGTCGCCGCCGACCATTTCGGTGAAGTGTTGAAGACCCCGCACGCCGCCCCCGATGAAGCCCAGTTCGTAGCCGCGGTCATGGACCAGCCTGTAGACCTTCTTGGCGATGATCATGCCCGCCTGGAAGAGAACGTCCGGGTTGATCTCGATCCCCTGGGCCGCGACCTCCTTGTGAAGCCATTCGTCGTAGATGCCCGTGATGAGCGAATAGTACATGACGGGCCTCTTGCGGGTTCTGGCCGTGATCTTCCTGTACATCTCGCACACGTCGATCACCTGGGCCAGGCCCATCACTTCGGTCGCATTGAGGGGCGTGTTCTCCTCGATCAGCACGCCCATGGCCTCCAGGCCGGCCTGGGTCGCGGGGATCTTGATCATGATGTTCGGGCTCATCGCGCGGTTCTTGCGGCCCTCGTCGATGATCACCTGCGGGTCTTCCTCGTGGATGGGATCGCCCTGGATGCTGACGTAGCCGTGACGGCCGTTCGTCCGCTCGTAGACCGGCATGAACTTTTCGGCGATCCCCTGGACGAGTTTGCGCTGCAGGATGCACTCGACCTCGTTGTCGTCCCTGCTCTCCTTGAGCGTCTCATCAAGCAGGGCCAGGGCGCGGTTCTTGCCCGTCTCGTGGGTGAGCATCTTCCAGGTGTAGGATGGGTTCTGTGTGCAGCCCATCGCCCCGGCGGCAATCGCCCAATCCGCCTCCTGGGGCGTGACGTTGTTGATCCACATCTTGGTCGGCGTCAGCGCGGCGACCCGATGAAAGTAGCCCTGTTTCATGGAATCGATCAGCTCCTTTCCACGTTAGTCCTCAAGAGCGAAGGCCCGCACGGGCGAGCCGTCTCCGCCGTTGATCTTCAGAGGCATCGCCAGGAAGGTCACCTTCTCGCCGCGGATCTGGTCGAGATTCGCCAGTCCCTCGACGATCAGTACGCCGCCGGCGAGCAGGATCTCGTGCACGCGGATCAACTCCTCGATGTCGTGAACATCCGCCACAGACGGCGGCTCAACACCGAGCACGCGGACCCCTTTCTCGACGCACCATTGCGCCAAGGCCTGACTCACGCGAGGCAGCTCGTCGCGATACGCCGACTCGCGGTATCGCCGGCTCCACTCGGTCCGCAGCAGCAGTCCGTCGCCGCGATGGATCCGCTGTGCTGTGGCGCCGAGATGGCCAACATCGATGAGCGTCTTGGACGCGATTGGCGTCAGGTCCACAACCCACGCCGGTCCCATGCACTTTTCCAGCGGGATCTGGTCGATCGTCTGCGTGCCGACGGCGAAGTGCGTCGGGGCGTCCATATGCGTCCCGGCGTGCGAATACAAGTGCAGCGTCGTTGCGTTCCAACCATGCGCGGAGATCGTGCGGGCGGTCTCGAACAAGACCCCTCGCAGGCCGTGCTCCAGGGGCAACGTCAAATCGATGATTCGCGGCATGATCTGCTACAAGCCTCTGACATTCTGCATCACGGAATTGGCGACATCGACCGTCTTGGCGGTCCCGCCCAGGTCCGCCGTCAACACCCCGTCCTGCACGGTCTTCTCAATGGCGCGCATGACGAGCCCGGCGGCCTCCTTCTCGCCCAGATGCTCCAGCATCAGGACGCCCGACCAGATGGTCCCGATCGGGTTGGCGATCCCCTTGCCCGCGATGTCCGGGGCCGAGCCGTGGATCGGTTCGAACATGGAGGGGAACTCCTTTTCGGGATTGATATTGCCGCTGCCTCCGAGTCCCAGGCTGCCCATGATCGCGCCGCCGAGATCGCTCAGAATATCGCCGATGAAGTTCGTCGTCAGGATCACGTCGAAACACTCCGGGTGGAGTACGAAGTTCGCGGAAGCGTTGTCCACGTACATCTTGCGGTACTCGACATCCGGATACGACCGGCTCACCTGCTCGATGATGCGGTCCCAGTAGGCCAGCGAATGGATGAGCGTGTTCGATTTGGTGATGTTCGTCACCCTCTTGCGGCGGCGCCGGGCGAGTTGGAACGAATAGTGGGCGACGCGTTCGATGCCCTTACGCGTGAAGACGCTCGTATCCAGGGCCAGGCCGTACTCGAAATCGTCGTGTACGAACCCACCCGCCTGTACGAACTCGCCCTCGGTGTTCTCCCGGATGACGACAAAATCGATGTCCGCGGAAGTCTTGTTCCTCAGCGGGCTTCGGATCCCCGGCAGCAGCCGGGCCGGCCGGTAGTTCACGTACTGGCTGAATGCCTTGCGGATCTTGAACGTGAAGAGCTTGGCCGGGAGTGTATCGTCCACCGCGGGCAGGCCCACCGCCCCGAAGTAGATCGCGTCGAACTCCCGGAGCGTGTCGAGCCCGTCGTCCGGAAGGAACTTCCCCGTCTTCTGGTAATGGGCCGCGCCGTAGGGGAACGTCTCGGTCGCGAGTTCAAAGTCCATTCGCTCGGCGGCCGCGTTGAGCACCTGCATGCCCGCGGGAACGATCTCCCAGCCGATGCCGTCGCCGGGAACCACCGCGATTCGATACGTACGTGTCATGATTCGAGACTCTTCCCTTCCTGATTGCAGTATGGATCTACTACAAGGTCCCGTCGGTCTTGCGGAACCGCGTGGCGGGTCCTTCGTCGCCGGGGCGTTTCATCTCCCGGTCGGTCGTCATCAGCCATTTGTCGAACTCAAAGCCGTCCTCCCGCATGGAGAACGAAACGATGTGCAGGCCGGGTTCCTTGACGTCGAGGTAGATCTTATACGGCTCGCCGCAGTGCTCGGCCTCGGTCCGCTGCTTGCTCTCCCACCACCAGGAGTTCTTTCCGTCGCACCACTGGAGCCTCCGCCCCGACTCGGGCCAATCCCCGTCGAGACCGACATGCAGCCCGTTGTCCTCGCTGCCGGTGGAGTAGGCCCGGACCCAGACATAGTACCGTCCCGGCGTATTGAAGTGCACCTTGTACGAGACGACCGCCATCTGCCCGGGCTCATTCGAGAAGTTCTCGCCATTGATCAGCTTGTCCGCGTGCGTCCGGCGGGTGTCGGGCAGGACTTCGATGTATGCGCCGGCGCCGGCGGAGGCTGCATGGTTGTCGTCGCCGTCGGGATGGACGGCCGGCGTATTCTCGGCGGTCGTGACGTACCACTTCCGCTTGCTGGTCTGCGTCTGTTCGAAGAACAGCTCCGCCTCGCCGGCGACCAGACCGTTATGCTCCTCGAAGACCACGTCTCCCCTCCCGGCCGGGCGGAACGCCAGGTGCGTCCACCGACCGCGGGAGTAGGCGAAGCCGCTGCCTTCGGGTTGTTTCTTGTTCGAAGCCGTGTTGAACTCGACCTGGATCACATCGTCTTTCTTGACCGGCACGTTCCGCCAGGTGTGACCGGCCGGCTGGTAGTCCTCCTGCGTAGCGGGATTCGTGTACATGCCGACCGTCTTGCCGCCGATCAGCAGGCGATAGGTCGATTCGCCGTCGGTCTCGGTGAGGGTCGTCAGGGCGATGTCGTACGTGCCGGACTCGCCTGCGAAAACCGCCCTGGCCGCGGCGAATTTGTCCTTGTGCTGGGCGGCGTTGATCGCCAGGGCCTTGCGGTTGTTGTCCTTGTAGAAGGGCACGAAATCCGAACCCGTGACGGCTTCAACATCGCGCGTCGCGACGAGCAAATAGGGGCTCTTCGGAGCCTCGTCGACGGCGACGGCCGGCGTTCGAACTTCGGTCACATCCTTGAACGAAAGCTCCGTCGGGCCGGCTTTCTTCAGGCACAGCAGCCAGTCGCCATCGCCCGGGGTCTTGAGCGTGACCTGGGCGGGCCCCTTGGCCTTTCCCTGTTCGAGCAGGCCGTCCAGGCCGCTGCCCGTCTTCGGGTCGAACCAGCCGTAGGTCAGGTCGCCCGATTCCAGCGACAGCTTCAGCTCGCCCGGGTTCTTGAAGTAGATCAGATACAACTCCCCGGGCTTGATGAAACAGTAATCGTCCGGATTGCGGGTCAAACCGTCGTCGTTCTTCATCTCCCAGAAGGGGATTTCGTGCTTCTGAAAGAACGCCAGCGCGATCCGGCAGTAGTCCCACGACTGGTCCCGGCTGCGGAAGTCCTCGCACACAAGGTCATTCTCGGGCAGTTGGTATCCGAAGTAGTATTCGACGCCCGCGCCGCCGGCCATCAGGTTGCCCCAGAGGGTGGCTTTGCGGATGTCGTGCATGTCGTAGGTGTTATTGCCTTCACCGGCCTTGCCGCTGTGGCCCTTGTAGCCTGGATCGACAGGCACGCCCAGGCTGGCAGGGCCCTGCTCGTCGTTGGCCACCACCCAAGGCCGGCCTGCCTTATCAGATTCGACCACCCATTTCAGCGTCCGCGCATGCGTCTGGTTCCACCCGTTCTGGAGCGAGGCGCCGGTCAGGAGCGACTTGTCGCCCAGCAGCGGCGTGTACACTCTATCCTGATCGCCGGGGAACGTGTGAATCACGATGTGGTTCCTGTAAGGATCGGTCTCGTGCAGATACCGCACCATATCCACGATTTCCTCAGTGGATTGGGTGTTTTCTTCGCCGATATTCCAGTTCAGGGCCAGGTTGTGGGCGAAACGAGCGATCAGTTCCCGACAGTAGAGCTTCCGTTCGACGCCCAGCTTGCCGCCGTCGAGGGATTCCGGCACGAGGCCTTCCTCCCTCTTGTCGCCCCGGCGATTGTCGTCAATCTCGTTTTCCTGGAGCTTGAAGTGCAGGTACAGCCCCAGCCGGGTGGCATGGTCGAACACGATGCCCCACTGATCGAGCTTCGAGCAGTCGTACCGCAGTTTGTCGTCTCGCTCGCGGAACGGCCAGACGTTATCGCCGTCGCCGCCGGCGTTGTAGGGCAGGAAGGAAAAGACATTGCAGCCCTTGGAGGCCAGGTAGTTCAGGGCGCCGATCATGCCCTTGCCCTTGCCTTCTTTCCAGGTGGGGTCGCCCTGTCTCCAATCCTGCACGTGCGGCTGCCAGGTCTTGAGCGGCGCGTTCTTCTTTCGGGCGACGGTGTTGTCGAAGTCCATGTAGGCCAGGAAGGTCTCCGGGGCATCCGGCCCGGCCTTCAGGAAGTACTCCCCTGTGCCGGCGAACCGCAGGTAGTGTCCGCCCACGTACTGGAGCCGGCCTTTGCTGCGGAAATCCCGGGCCTTCTTGTCGCTGGCCTTCACGGAGAATCTGCCCTTTTCACCATCCATGTAGCCCGCGCTGACTCCCGCCTGGGGATCGTCGTTGACGGCCACATTGGGGCCCTTTCGGAAGGAGACCACGTAATCCCAATTCCCGGTCTCGCTGGGGGCGAAGTGGACCCGCCACTTGTTGCCCGAATCCGCTTCGGTGTTGGCGGCATCGCCGTCGGCGGCAAAATAGCCCGGCACCCGATAGGTCTTGTTGTCCTTCGAAAACGTCACGTTCAGGCGGTAATCGGTGAACGGATTCTGCTCGTCTTCTTCGCTGACCTCAGGACCGTCGAAGGTGAGCGTGACCTTGTGCCAAGTCTTGAGTTCCCCGCTGATTCGCGTGGCCGAGGGGGCGGAAGTGCCGACGATCAATAGGATTGCGGCGACTGCAAGCGGTGTGGTATAGTTTCTCACGATTCAATGACCTCCCTATGTGATTCCCGAATCGGCCTCTCAACAGACCTTGTCCATAGTATCCCGTCACCAGGCGGCCGACACCATACCATAATACGCAGCCTCCCATCCCAAAATGCGCATTGCGTTTCTTCTCAAGTCACTTGGCGCCATGGCGCGTCCTGTAGGCGGTGGGCGGCATGCCTTGGAATCGGGTGAACACTCTGTCGAGCTGCTTGGGGCTCGAGAAATCCAGTTTGTCAGCGATCTGGGTCACCGTCAGGTCGGTCTCGACGAGCAACTGGGTGATCCGGTTCACTCGCTCGCGGAGGATCTGCGAATGCACGGACCGCCCGATGGCATTGGCGAATCGATACTGCAGGGTCCGACGGCCAATCCCAATGGCCTCCGCGACGTCGTTGACTTGCAGAGGCCGATCGGAGTTTTCCCGGATGAAGCGGACCGCCTCGGCCATCTCCTCATCCTGCACCAACAGAATGTTGGTCGAACTGCGCGCCACGACGTGGGTTGGTTCCCCTTCGACGACGGCATGGCAGCGGGTCTTTTCCGCCAGGGCCCGGTCCAGCAACTGGGCGGCGCGGTACCCAAGATGCTCCGCGTTCAGGCAGATGCTCGACAACGGCGGGTTGGCCAGGCGGCAGATGAACTCGTCGTTGCCCACGCCAAGGATCGCCACCTCGCCGGGCACGTGGATCTTCGCGACGTGACAGGCGTCCAAAAGGTGCTGACTCCGGTCGTCGTTGCTGGCCATGATCCCCACCGGCTTGGGCAGCGACTGGAGCCATTTGACCAGGAGGGGCTCTTCCTTTTCCCAAAGCACGCCTTTGCCCTTCGGTTGCTCGTACAAGTGGCACGAATACCCCGCCTCCCTGATGCGGGTCTGAAAAGCCTGGGCCCGGCTGATGGACGGGTAGATCCCCTCGAAGCCGCAGAAGCCGAAATGGGAGAAACCGCAGTGGAGAAGATGCTCGGCGCCGAGCCGGCCCACCTTGTCGTTGTCGATCACGACGTTGATGAATCCCTCCACCGTCCGGCGGGTAATGGGGGCGCAAATTCCGGGGACCCCACACTGAATGATCTCATCAATGCGATCCGGCTCGCGCATGATGATGCCGTCGACCTGCCCGCTGCGGAGGCGGTTGGTGACCTTCTGCTCCCAATCGAGGGTCTGGTAGTGCGGGGGCTCCCGGTAGAAGGTCCACGGACCATACTCATTGGCGTAACGGGCGATGCCCTGGAGCAATCCCCGGTCAAACGCTCGCGTCGGTGCGATCAACAGAATGATTCTCGGAGCCTTGAACACGGTTGGCAGCACCATTCCATAGGGTAACGACTTTGGCGGACGGGACGAATTGTAAAGGCAACAACAATCTCTGTAAAGCGGTCTTACAAGCCAGATCGGCGAAATCCCAGATATGCGGGCAGCACGGAGGACTGATGATCGGTTCCGGCGCGTTCTCCTACAGCCTGGGAGTGTCCTACTCGCTGCGGGGCAAACCCCAGTCCCACGGCGTCATGTCCGTCGAATTCACCTTGTCGGAATGGCCATCGGCATAGAGGCAGTTGGTGAACCTGCCATGCCGCTCTCGGGCCACACGACGGGTCGTGTCGCCTCCGCTGGGCAGATGGTCCCTCGCATAGACATCCATCCATCGCAATTTCAGGTGAAGTTGCGTCCGATCATCTTCCTTGTAGACGACCTGAATGTGCGGGGCATTCGCAATGTACTCGTAGTCAGAAACGTAGATGGTTTGGCCGGGGCGTTTGAAATCGTCCAGTCTGGTCGCCCGTCGCAGTTCCTTGTCCTCCTTGGAATCCCAGGCGTTGTTGCAGTAATCGACGATCTGTTCCTTTTCGGGATAACTGGGGCAATTGTAGATATCCACTTCGGTCCATTCCAAGACCTTGTTGGACTTGCCGCCCACGTAGGGGGTGAACAGAACCATCCAGTGCCCGTGTGTCTCATCCCGTGGGATCATCATATTGAAGTCCTGAGCGTACAGATAGGCCGCCACGCCGATTTGCTTGAGGTTGCTCAGGCAGCGGACGGCCTGCCCCTGCTTCTTCGCTCGGTTCAATGCAGGCAACAGAATCGCCATCAGCATCGCGATAATGGCGATGACGACGAGCAGCTCGATCAGTGTGAAGCCGCTGATGCGTCTTGCGTGCGACATGAGAGACTCTCCTTTATTGCCGATTTCCATGACAGGGCGTCTGTGGGCGTACGATACAAGTCATGTTAGAAAACGAGCCTCACCGAAGGCAATTCCATTATGCGCAGAACGAATACCCAAAATGTACACGAGTCGCTCTCTTGCGCGGGACGTGGCCGTCGTGCTCCAACTCCAGACCCGCCGGGTGATCGCGACAGACGACCGTAGAGAACTCCGGGCCATGAAAAGGCCCTGTCTCGGAGTGAGCGGGGATGTGCCAATCCACTGTCATACCCAGCCGCGTTGCTTCCCGAATCGGCACCGCCGCGACGGTCACGGGGTAGAGTCTGTCTGACGGTTCATCTCTGTTCAGGCCACGCCCTCGGTCAGAACCTGCCTGTTGCGCGTTTTGCGAAGCGAATCAGCACGTAATGGGGTTGATCCCATACGATGCGAAGACTACTGTATAGAATGTATAGGGTGTGTCGTACCGTCGATTTCACAAGATTCGGAGGCGTGTGATGTCGCCCGGCCGGACGGAGGCAGGATTCGTGTGCAGAAACGTCTTGAAGCCAAACGCGCCGCTTTGGCCGGACGATCGCAGGGCCCTTTCGTGGGTCTTCCACCACATCAACCTCATTGAAACCGTTGCAACACCCGACGAACCATCCAATCAACTCCAGTCATGAACATTTTCCTGGGAGATGCAACCGTGAAAACGCAGTGTCCGGTATTCTGTCTCACAATCATCCTGGTCCTGATGTTGGTTTGCAGCGGCGCAGGAGCCGACCAATTGGTGGGTGTGTCGGATATCACCATGGCCGGCGGCAACATCGTCAGCATTCGCCATGGCGGGACCGAATACGTCGTGGCCAATGGCGATCTCATTCTGGGCACGACAACTCGTTGGTATATTCCGGCCGCAACTGGGGTCCCAACCCTCTGGGCGGAAGGAGCCCCGGCTCCCGCTGCAACGGTCACCGGCACATCTGATCCTAAAGTCTCTGACGTGGGCTCGAAGGCCGACGACTGGACCCTCGCTGTCGCAGGGGCTGTAGGCGGCATGTCCTCGATCGATGGAATCAACTACCAGGAGACGGTCTTTCCGCTCCCGACCAAGCTGATCTTCGTGTTCGAGCGGGGCGGCAACGACAACGGCACCGTTCAGCCCATCCTGCTGGACGGGTCGCTGGGAGCGTCGTTGCCTCTCAAGGCAAACGGTGCTCCTTATGCCAACACAGGGGTTAACGTGGGAGGTCAAAACGCCTTTGGGTATGCACTGATAACGGACGCGCCGGTCAAGGGATTGCGGATCACCGCTTCAGGACATGATGCCATGAGCGTTTCTGCGGTGCCCGTCCTTCGTCGCGATCCGACTCCTGCAGACGGGGCGACCGACGTGGTTCGCGACGTCGTTCTGAGCTGGACGCCGGGAGAAGGCGCGGTCACGTACGACGTGTACTTCGGGACCTCCCTCGCGGACGTCGCCGACGCCAGCCGGGCCAATCCCAAAGGTGCGCTGGTCAGCCAAGGTCAAACCGAGACCACCTATACTCCCGCCCAACGCCTCCAATACGGCCAGGTGTATTATTGGCGCGTGGACGAGATCGCCGCAGCCCCCAATTCCGAGGTATCCAAGGGTGTGGTCTGGTCGTTCACCGCGGAACCGATCTCCTATCCGATTACGAACATCGCAGTCACCGCTTCGAGCTTCAACCCCGAGATGGTTCCGGAGAACACGATCAACCGGTCGGGTCTCAATTCCGCCGATCAGCACTCGGTCGATCCCACGCATATGTGGCTGAGCGGACCCGGCGCTGCGCAGCCGACATGGATTCAATACGAGTTCGACAAGGCGTACAAACTCGACACGTTGCAGGTCTGGAACTCCAACCAGGCGCTGGAATCCGTCCTTGGCTTCGGCGCCAAGGACGTAACCGTGGAATGCTCCCTCGACGGTCAGACTTGGACCCGGTTGGGCGACTTCCAGTTCCCGCGGGCCCCTGGCGGATCGACCTATTCGCCCGACGAGCCCGTGGACTTCGATGGCGCCATCGCGAAGTTCGTCAAACTGACGATCAACAGCAACTGGGGCGGTATGGTCGCCCAGTATGGTCTCAGCGAGGTCCGGTTCTTCTTCGTTCCGGTCCAGGCTCGCGAGCCCGTTCCCGCGGTCGGCGCCACCGGCGTCGATCTCGACGCGGAACTGAACTGGCGGCCGGGACGCGAGGCCGCTTCGCACAAGG
>Ga0228535_1003049_pt1 | contig 13398 bp, 10 predicted proteins | sample SJ1metagenome_FD_168457 | JGI IMG/M metagenome (GOLD analysis project Ga0228535, IMG submission 168457) | Enriched culture of PCE-dechlorinating microbial communities from Ithaca, New York, USA - SJ1 | ecosystem: Engineered > Modeled > Simulated communities (microbial... > Unclassified | place... | reverse complement strand
ATTCCTGCCGTTCGATCCCGTCGATGTCGACTGGTTCAAGGTGGATCATCGACTGCACAGGCCCCTTCTCCATGATGAACCTCTTGATATGGTCCCTGTATTCAAGGTCGCTGCCGAAATCCTCGCGGAAGAACATGACCATCTCCCTGAGCTGGTACTGCCTCCCCTTCCCGGTCTCGGGTAAAGTCAGCTCTTTTCTGGCCGTCATGTCCCCGGTGGGCATGGGGGCATCTTTCCAGAGCGGGAGGGGCTTCCCGCTGATCAGGTGATCGGCTAGCCAGAAAGCTCCGCCGCCGCCCCAACCTTTCCCGGGCCAGTAGTAACCGAAAGTGGTGGGCGGCTCGACCCCGGGGATAAGGTCGGGATTGAACTCAAGGCAGGGCCGGTTGTAGCCGATATGGCTGCCCAGGTACCAGGGAGAAAGGTTGGCATCATCATCTATGGGCGAAAGGGTAATACCCTGTTTCAGCATGCTGCTTTCCAGGCAGGCGATCGAAGAAAATGCCCAGCAGAGCCCTACGGTGGTGCCGATATCGCTTGTGCCGTCAGGTCTCTTGCCGTTCTGGTCCTTCACCGGCGTGACTTGACCGAACTCTCGCAGGTCGTAGGCACCCGGCAGGGGTTCCATCGCGCCCTGGGCAAGGCAAGGCAATGTCGCCAAAATGGTCATCAACAGGACCGGCAACAGCACTGAAGCCTTGACCACCCTCCCCTTTCCCCGGGCTTTGCCCGAACTTGTCCTTTCGGCCGCGCTCGTCCTTAGATTTCCGGTCATGGCTGCCCTCCTGAAAGAAAGAAAATATCCCCTCACCAATTCATCTGCTATTTTACCCTTCCGGGGCTGGACTGGAGGCAGATCAGCACAACTGAAACAATTCTTTCTCAACGATCCCAAAAAAGGGCCCCGGAAACCCGGGACCCCGAAAATAGTCTGGCGGAGAAGGAAGAAGACATTGAATGTACCACCCTCATCTTCACCTGGCCATCAGGAAATGCTTGCTGTTACTGGCTCCCATGGAAAGGGTGGTTTGGATTGTATCACCCGAATGTATCACCTGAAAGTCCTTGCAAACCAAATATGTTATTCGGGGAACTCGTCGCTTTGGTACACTTAGTTTACTGGACTCTAATATCGTCACTTTCCTGTACAGGGGATTCAATAAGTTCACCCCCACGCCCGTGGGGACAACAGTGCCAATCAGTATGCTCTGGCCTTCGGCAACGGTTCACCCCCACCCCCGTGGGGACAACGGTTTTGACCCCGTCTATGATCGGCGAGGATACGGTTCACCCCCACGCCCGTGGGGACAACCACTCCATCCCAGGTTCCCTGGGAAACCTCATCGGTTCACCCCCACGCCCGTGGGGACAACTCCCATTTCTTGGCTTGGGCATTGGATAGATGCGGTTCACCCCCACGCCCGTGGGGACAACATCTTACGCTGTTTTTGTCTGTTTTCATATTCCGGTTCACCCCCACGCCCGTGGGGACAACTTCAAGCCACAACCAGGTGGCTCTCCGTTGTTCGGTTCACCCCCACGCCCGTGGGGACAACAGTGCCAATCAGTATGCTCTGGCCTTCGGCAACGGTTCACCCCCACCCCCGTGGGGACAACAAATCCCACCTGAATTGCAGAAATTATACGACTGGTTCACCCCCACGCCCGTGGGGACAACCATTCCAGGTACCGCTCCCGGTTGACTAACTGCGGTTCACCCCCACGCCCGTGGGGACAACCAGTTCTCGGATGCGGTCAGGGTCGCAGGTCTCGGTTCACCCCCACGCCCGTGGGGACAACTTATCCTTCGGCAAACTCCTCGGCCTCCCAATCGGTTCACCCCCACGCCCGTGGGGACAACAACGCAGGAGCAGGCGATACTCCCTCACCTTACGGTTCACCCCCACGCCCGTGGGGACAACCTGCCGCCCGAAAGATCGGTGACGTGGCATGGCGGTTCACCCCCACGCCCGTGGGGACAACATACAGTTTGTCGCCAACCGCCCAATCAACCTCGGTTCACCCCCACGCCCGTGGGGACAACCCGCAGAAGAAGAACCTACTCTTTCAATGGTACGGTTCACCCCCACGCCCGTGGGGACAACGCGAGATTCCGCTTTCGGGCCAGATGGCGTTGCGGTTCACCCCCACGCCCGTGGGGACAACGGCGTTGCCTGATGTGTACTCGACCTCGCCGCCGGTTCACCCCCACGCCCGTGGGGACAACGCCTTTTTTGTAATCAACCCCAGTCACCTGGTCGGTTCACCCCCACGCCCGTGGGGACAACTGGTTCCATGAAGCGGGTCCGCACTCTGGAGTTGGTTCACCCCCACGCCCGTGGGGACAACGCCTTCGCAAGATCCGACAACGTCGCACCCTTCGGTTCACCCCCACGCCCGTGGGGACAACTTAGGTTTGCCTATCCCCAAAGCATTTGCGCACGGTTCACCCCCACGCCCGTGGGGACAACCTCCCAGTTTTCCTCGATGCTGTTGTCGAAATCGGTTCACCCCCACGCCCGTGGGGACAACGTGATAGCAAGGCTTTGCGGACACCCCACATCCGGTTCACCCCCACGCCCGTGGGGACAACGTAATATTCTTGATATTTCCACTTTGTCTCAACGGTTCACCCCCACGCCCGTGGGGACAACCCAGGCGGAGCATATTGACATACGACGTGAGAGGTTCACCCCCACGCCCGTGGGGACAACGTCCATTCCCCTTTTTCCTTCCACGATACATTCGGTTCACCCCCACGCCCGTGGGGACAACGCATACTGTGCTTCAAACCATATAGCATAGTGCGGTTCACCCCCACGCCCGTGGGGACAACGGGAAATCTCATCCTCAGTAAATACGCCAACACGGTTCACCCCCACGCCCGTGGGGACAACCTCGAGTTGCAACAACAGGTCAACGAGTCCATCGGTTCACCCCCACGCCCGTGGGGACAACGGTGACAGTGTCGATGGTGCTCTCCTTGCTGACGGTTCACCCCCACGCCCGTGGGGACAACATCTCTACCGCATCGAGTAGCCGCTCCCGCGCCGGTTCACCCCCACGCCCGTGGGGACAACACGCATTTGTTCAGCAAAGATACCTTCAATGTCGGTTCACCCCCACGCCCGTGGGGACAACACTTAAAATAGCACTGCAGTTACGGCACTCTTACCAAAAACAAGCCCTCGAAGTCTTCAATAGAACGCGCCGTTTTCCCAAAGGTGCGCACCCTGTACCCCTGCTCGCTGTCGCTACTGTGCATCATAAGACAGCCTCCATCTCTAACTGATGAGCAAGCCTTCTCCCAAAGTTTGTCCCTCACCATTCCTGATACTCTTCCTACAAAAACTCCAGCCTTTGGTTCTAACATCCACCTGGATAATTCGCCTCTCAGGCTAGGCGGAACCCGTTCAAGTATCAAAACGATCATCAGTTCCTACCTCAGAATCAGTTTCTTTGGAATAATCCACCCCACCTGCGATATCGGCCATCGTTGGATCCCACAGACCACTGGGGGAAGCAGCATCCTGATCGAATGAATTATTACCTTCTGGATCACCTCTTAGCATGAGAATCGACTGGATGTCAGGTATTATTTTCTCCAATAGACGTGAGGAAACGAACTTATCCCTACAGGCAAGCCTTACCCTACGCTCAAGGTCATGCTGGCCTTCAGATACAGTAGCGAAGGCCGTCGGAATTGATATATCAGCCTTATATAAATCAGCAATGTCGTAAACAAAGGACAGCATCTTGCCTATGTGTATGAAACCAAGAGCAGTAGAAAAGCCCGCTGCTACGATTGCTGCATGGCAAATGCCGTATAAGCAGGAGTTAGCAGTTGATAGTGCTCGATTGACTGGGTCTGCTTCACTCCATTTCTGCCTCTTATAACTCCGTCCAGACCATTGCACACCTGTTTCTTTTGCCGCTCTTGCGTAAGCGTCGCGAACTCTTGCGCCCTCCATACCACGGACCTGGCTTAGCGTCAGGCCCAACCTAAACTTCTCAGAGAACCTCAACTGATACATCCTATAAACAACTTTTAAGTGGAGTTCGCTGTCAGCCCATAGCTTTGCCTGATGTAAAAAATTACCGGCGCCCCTCGTCTTTCCCATACCTACTGAATAAAATCGAACACCATCTTCTCCAGACCAAACAACCAGGCAACCATGATCAGCCAATACCATTACAGCAGCATGGGTGATTGAAACACCTGGGCCAAGCATCAGCATTGCAAGATTTGTGCAAGGAACAGGCACTCTACCCTCTGCATCATGTATTGCTATAGCTTTAGCGTCCTGGTCAATTCTGCAGTGTTCGACGTAAAGGTAGCTCCATCCGTCTCTTATTTTAGGCAGTACCTTCAGATCCTGGATCTTCAACCTATAGGCCCTCTATCTTTTGCAAGAAACAGGAGCTACGGACATCAATCCGCAACCAAATGCCTTCGCAGGGCCGACACCCCGACAAATGGTTCTTATAAAAGCATTCGGGTCAGTAACTTCAAGCAAGCCCTCAAACAGAACAGTGAAATGCGTAGTAGAACACCTTGAATCTCCAACCCTTTTAGAGTTATACGTCTTTCCTTCTGGGATTACCTTCAGTTTTGGAGTCAGGATCGTTTGATTATCATGGGTCGTCATTTCATGAAACACGATCTCAAAACCTCCTCCAAGGCCAGATTCTTGCATCCTACCCTTACGATTCAGCCAGTCAATCTGCTGTTCTTCATGCAATAGTTCTACTCTCTTGCCTTTCATATGATCGTCATCAGCGGCTACTCGCCTGGTGGGGTTGGCTCTTAAACGAAATGACAGCGTCTGGCCTCTTTTGATGTTCAGAAGCAGCGGCATTATGTCCTTGTATTCATGACCATCGGGGCTGGCAAGATACCCATCCAGCCTTTCAAGAAAGGACCAGTCAGGCTCAACAGCGGACTGGACATATACCAACACCTCATTTTTTTGCGAACTGTTCTCCGTCCTGAAGAGCACCTTGAGTTTCTCCCTGACATTAGTTGGATCACTTTTCTCCATATCCGGGAAAGCCTTCATAAGAGTTCTGTGCATCTCATATGGCTGTGTTGTTTCGCTAATGACTTGTCTAGATCTGGAATTCAAACTGAGCCTCGACAGGAAGAGATTCATGGTTAATCCCTCCGCTTGAGTGATATTGTTTCTATTGTTACTCGCCTACAATGACGCAGAGCATAGTTACGCAACTGGTTTATCCGCATGGCATCTTGTCTATCAAAATCACCTTGAGCGTCTTCAATCCAGGCCATAACCTGCAAGGGTTCACCAGGCAACCCTGCCTTCCTGGCAGTTATTGAAGCAGGAACAGAAGATAGAGGCTCAGTGCGGAAAGCGCTTTCGATGTCAGGATATTCTTCGGTCAGATCCTCGTACACAGGGCGAGATGGGACGCATGATTTGCGACCAAGATAGAGAGGCCATTTAGGATTCCGCAGGCAATAAGCAATATCCTCAAGTATGTGATTAACAGAAAGGGAATCCGGTTTTCTTGCAAGCGCGACAAGGAAGGAGGCATCATGAAGATAATCTCTCTGAGAAACTATCGTGCTTTCCTTGTGTTTAATTGCAGTTTCTATGGTATTTGCAGTGCCTCCCTGATGTTTGAATCCACCTTCAGCCGTCCTATGGTATCCAGTAACGGTGTGGAAGTCGGTGGATAGGATACCGGGACGGTCAACTCGAACTCCAAAGGTAAGCGCCATGTCAAGCCTTTCAAGTTCAGGGTTATCCCGGCTGTGCCCAAGAGCAGAGCCGATTAGACCAATTACACCTGACTTTGTAGGCTCAAGTCCAGTATCTCTTATGTCCCATCGTGCCCTCTGTCCCCATGATTGCATGGGACTCTCCAGTCTCAGCAATAGTATCTGGAAGCTAGACACTCTTGATCGCCGCCTCAACTGTTTCAAGAATCTCTTTTAGGCTTGAGGAAGTTTTTGTGTCAAGGATCTGCAGGTCTGAGTCCTTGGCAAGCAGGAGACGATCCCTGGCTTCAAGGTTGAACAACCGGGTAAGTTTTTCGCATTCAGCTTTCAGATTCAATGCTGATTCTTTCTCAAGTCCGTTCACCGTTTTTGGGTTTACAGGTGTGCAGAAAGCGTTCGCGTAGCTGACAGGAAGATTTCTATCCCGTATCTCTATCCACAATAATGCGGGTAACTGGTGAGCAGCAAAGGAGTTCTGCTTCCCGCTAGGAGTTACACGAACAGCGGCCTCTATGAGGGCACATACAGCTTTACTGGCAGTATCCCTGGCCACCGCTTTGTCGTGATCACCAACAGGTTTATTAAAAGCACTGCCTGTAAGATTGTCCACCAGCCCATCAACATGAATGTTGAAGTATTTGTAGTAACAGGCGGAGTTGAACTCGACATCGCCTATCATGTCTGCTCCAGCACCTGCTTCGTCGTCTGCAGAGCGCTCCAGATCATCCACAGCCGTGAAATAGTCAAATTCGTGGTCAATCTTATGAGTGCTTATTCCATGAGCGAACTGACTCGATGCCTCAACATTGACGAAAGCTTCGCTAGTGACCATTCTGCCAAAGAGTGCTATATCAACCGACATAGGTCTGTAGCCGTTGTCCTCTGCTTTTTTCTGTAAATCTTTGGCTAAAATGGCACCAAATGCACCTGCGCTACCTGATTTAATGGCAGCTTCCTTCATGACTTCTGCAACAGCATCAATATCAGTCGTGCTGAGAAACATGGTCTGGGCTGTTCTGTAATGCCCGCTATTGTTTGGAGCCTGTTCTGTTCCTTTTTCCGTTCCGAAACCACTGGCCTTCTTCGCGGCTATTTCTGCCAGATTATCATCCAGTCCCTTTTCCAGCAGATTTTTCCTGACCAGTTCAGGAAGACTTCTGGTTCTGATGGCCAGAAGGCTGTCCAGACGATCAGCAAACAGTTCTGACCGTCTGATGCTTCTCTTTATACACTGACTGGAAATTCTCGCTCTTTTGTAACCACCGAATACAGCTTCCTTGGGGCTTCCAGTGTCATCCCTGTTGAGATTGCTGGGAGCATGGTTCTGCAGTATATGGACTTCGATAAGCATCAAGATCTCTCCTCTTCATTAATGTTGGTGAAAGCATTACTTTCGTCACTACTGTAGAAAGCTCTTGCCCATTCCTTCTGAACCCATTTGGTTGGCGAATTCCAACTTCTCAGGTGAAAGAGCAACAATGGCCAGTTAACGCCAACTCCTTTTCAAGCAGAATAACGAACCATCTGCCTCAAGCGATACGGCAAGTCACCATCTCCTGTTTGAGGAGTGTAAGCGGCGTCAAGAAGTACGCTGAACCTGCGCTTGATCGAGTCGCTGTCTGTTCCAGAAATGGCCCGTTCCCAGGTGTTCCCGAAGTTCTTCTGAGAGCTGTGATGACCGATCCTTATGTCAGATGTTTTGTATTGCGCCAGAAGACTTGCGACAAGAAAGGCCAGGGGTTCAGGAGCAACACCGTATATCAGTCCAATCAGCCAAGGACAGCGCCCTTCTACAGGGTCTCGCTTACCGCAACCTCGTCTAAGCGAGGCCATCTGGCCTGTGCCTAGTCTTTCGATCCTTTCAATAAACCTTTTTTCTTCCTGCAACTTTTCGTCGCTCGTCATGAAAGAACCTCCTCTATCCGGCGTCTTATCCAGCTCCTTGAACGGATAAGACGTTCCAGGGCATCTCCATCAGCATCCATATCATCTGCTGCCAATTCGAATTGATTTATGGCAATGTTCCGTATCATGTCTCGCCAGCCCATGGCCGTTTTGCTTATCAATTCAGAATCATCAGGGCTGTCAGGATCCAGCTTGGAAAAAGCTTCCATGAGAGGATGAAAGCCCAACTCCAACTGCAGCCAGTAACCTCGTTCACAGCGGTCGCAAACTGTCTTGAGCGCAGACTTGTTGCCTGTTCCTTCTCTTGGGAAGAGCCGTCTAATGGCGGTTCTCAATGAGAAAGCAACACTGTCTGCCTTATCAACCTCATTTTGTACGAGTGCACCCAACCTCGTAGAACGGCCAAGCTTCGCTGGTACTGACCATGTGGATTTAGCCCATTCAAAAACTTTCATTTTCATGTCGGTTCTCATGCCATATGCCTGAATCAACATGCGGTCGCCTGTCGTCTGCATCTCAAATGCCTGCTCAACAACATCAGGTCTTTGAAAAGCCACCTTTCTACCATGCTGGCCATGCTGATCTTCCTTCAGCAACAGGAGAGGCCCGGCATCACGCCACAGAGGTCTGTTCTCTTTCATGCGGACTGGTTTCGAACCCTGATCGTCATATCGATATGAAAGGCTGGCATCTATCCAGTTCAGCCTAGTGCTGTCACCTTTTGCAAAGAAGATCTCTTGAACAAAAGTATTTCCCCGATCGTCAACGCCGGGAATCAGTTGAATTACTCTTGGGCGCCAAGTCAGGGCTTCAGTTGTAGTTGCCTGGTTTCTCTCCTGCCCTGGTTGTCTTGCACTCCGCCATGCAACAATTCCTTCGCCAGTATCCTGGTTCCTCAGCGGGATGTTGATCAGCAGGGTCTGAAAAAGGCTAACTCCAAGAGGGAGGGCATATATTGCAGGCGCACCGTTAATAGAAGGGCTTAATCCAGCACCTCCTGCGGTCATAAACGGAGCAATGGTAGTTAGCAGGCATGCTGCTTCATTCCAGGTTACCCTTGCCTGCTTTTCGTGCTCATGATGCCAGTGGATGACGCTGGTGCCGCTGGGCAATGCCGGAAACATTGCAGCTAGTGGCTTGGTTCTTCCTGTTCCCCCCGCTGACTGAAGGAATGGTTTATCGCGATGGAAGAGATCAAACACATCGCCACAGTCTTCCGCATAGCTGTTGAAGAGACCCATGTCAAAACAGCCGCTCTCAATGATCTCTGCCAGGTCGTAAGTATCTTTCGGACGCTTTCCCGCTAGAATATACGCGTCGAGTATGAATGCCACCAGCAATCGATGAAGTCCTAATTCGACTATAGGCACAGGGTGCTGTATTCCTCGAAGTTTATGAGATTTCTCAAGGCAACCAAGAATCCCCAACTCTTCCATGTAACCGTCCATATGGACTACAGGTATCCATGGTTCAGTAAGTACATTAAATGATATCTGGCTCATTGTGACCTCCCCGCCCTGAGGCCCAGCAGATTGTCATATGAGACTCCATAAACATTCCCCCTTTCATCGATCCCCTCCCATATCCCGTCTTTGTCTACAGGAAGAAGGGTAAGTCCCCTCAGTTTCCCTTTCCCATTCGCCGCCGCCAGGTAGCCATAAGAAGGTTTCTGCAAAGGAAGATAGCTGGGTAGCTTGAGAGAACGAAGGTATAATGCCCTGACTTCTTCTTTAGTTAAGTCCCCAGATTCCAGATATTGAACTTCATCTTCTGAGATCAGTATGGAGGTTCTGTCATTAGCGCCTAGTCTTGTGCTGGCTCTCCACCCATTGCCGTCATCACTGTCGTCCCCTACCGGATCATTTTGTACTGGTCTGAATCTGCCAGGCTCCGGTTTCTCCAGGATGAACCTGCCTGCCTTATTCTCCAGAAGATGCATTTCATCTGACCAGTCAAGGTCGGCTCTCAGAATCAATTCTCTGTTGATGTAGGGACAGTCAAGCGGATCAGAGCCGTAGCAGTCCTCAATCAGACTTCTGAAGTCTGCTGGAAGATGTACCATTTCTTTCCCTAATAGAACCGCCATGGTTCTTATCAATGGCTTTGGCGAATATATATGTCTGGTGCTGCCAAAATCAGGGTCATGTGCTGCCGTGATCTGAGGCACAAGAATGTGCAGGGTGGGCAAGAATTCTCTCTCGCTATGTCTATGGAGGCGCCCGCTTCTCTGAAGCAGGAGATCTATCGGGGCAAGTTCGCTTATCATGTGATCGAAGTCAACATCCAAACTCTGCTCCACAACCTGCGTTGCGACCAGAACAAATTTTGAAGGCCGGTTCCTTCTGCTCTTGCCAAAGAGTTGCAGCACCTTCTCTGTGATCTGTTGGCGATCCGAGGCCGTGTACCTTGCGTGGAAGAGAAGCTTCTCGTCTTTGGGGAGATCAAGTGCCCGATAAACAGCCTGAGCCTGTTTTACTGTGTTCAGGATAATGCAGCAGCAGCCTCCGTCGCTGACCAGTTGTTTTGCCAGGCGCACAGCATAATCAGCGTCCTCTAGATAGCCGGAATGGAGTTTTATCCTGAGATCCTTGGTTGATGATGATTCTGCCGTAAGTATCCTTGCCTTGCCTCCTGACTCGGCAATTGTTATCAGCGGATAAGGAGGATCCATCCAGGTATCGTCCCTATGTGCGCCATAAGATTCAATCAGGTCAGCTCTCTGTTGGACTGAAAGCGTTGCAGACAATAAAACAACGGGAATCTTCATGCTGGAACACCATTGAAGAAGTCTTCTGATGATCGTTGTCATGTAAGCGTCATATGCGTGCACTTCATCTATTACCAATACGCGTCCACAGAGGCCATAAAGCCTCAGGAACCCAAATTTTACGTTCATCCCGGCAAGCATGGCCTGGTCAATTGTTCCGACTCCATGAGGAGAGAGCATGGCCCGCCTTGTCGGCCGGAACCATGCCTCAGCGAAGGAGTTATCTTCCTGAGATTCACCAACATTCAATGCTTTCCCAAGCTCTTTATCATCTCTCAACCAGGCCATACCGTGGACAAGCCTGGGTTCTTCCTCCGAGAGCCTTTTGCGGAGATAGTCTTCCTTGTAACGAACAAAAAGCGAGTCACTGGTAGCCATTGTCGGAAGAGCCATATACATCCCCTGAAAGCCTTCACTTTTCCATTTCTCAGCCAGAATCCATGCCGCTTCAGTCTTCCCTTCTCCCATCGGGGCTTCAATGATCACAAGGCCAGGGGGAATGGGATTCTCAATCAGGCATCTCTGAATCGGCCTTGGAGTTTGAACAACATCTGTGGGGTTTCCTGAAGATCTCTCTCTTGCCAATCCCAATCTTTGGATCCACTCTTCAGCTACCTTTTTGGCTTGCTCGAAGTATTCTTTCGGGGATTCTGTATCTTGCAGCCTCGGATCACAGAAGAATCCTTCATTGCTAGCTATCCAATCGCAGAGCACTATATGACCTGTCAGAGACATACCTAAGCGACTTATGTCTGATGTGCAGTCAACATCAAAAAGATCCTTAGACAACGTCTCGTGTAGCATCTGACATAAATGCTCCTGGGCTTCTTCATATTTTCTACTGACAGGTCTGGTCTTATTAGCCCAGTAACCATGATGAGCGGCAACTGCACGGGTGATCATTTCAATAACACGGGGCTTGATCTCTGTGAAGTGTTTGACAAGGTTTGTTTTCAGGAAGCCCAAGGTCAGAAGTTCATGTCTGATTCTGACATCTGCTGTGATTTGAAACCCGTTCTGCTGTAATTCATCGGAAAGTTCAAATCTCTGGTGCTGGAAGGCTGCATCCGCTTTACCAATATCATGGATGCCGACCACGAAGGATACCGCTTCAGGCGACAAGTCACAGATTTGACAGTGAAAGGATAGGACAAGAGATACAGCTGCAGAGTCCAGCATGTGTTTCCACAAGGGGTGCCTAGGGTCACTCTTAGCCCATAAGCACTTTACACTTGGTGAAAGAAATATCACTCCTTCTGGATTCACTGATCGCATCTTAGATCCTCATTGTCTGGAAGGGTAATTGCAAGTTCGGTTGCATATGTTTTCCCTTCATTCAACTTATGGATTTTGAAGCATGTTAATAGATCAGGTTGATACATAAGTTAGGCTATATTGTTATTTTACTAAATGAAAATTAACTATCAAAATCATGTTTATATAACATAACACTGCTCAGCGTCATTTTAGATGTGTTAGCCTGAGTAAAATAAATCAATGCACTTTCCAGGGGGCTGGCCGAAAACAATTTTGACAATGGACGGTGAGGGTGCGAGAAAGGAAGATCCAGAAATTGACGTTTAGATTTCGGCTGTATCTGTGCCCTCCCCGAATTTGTTCCACCGGGGTTATCCTATCACCTTAGACCCTGGTCCAGTTTTCGGGGAGTAGCTCAACTATAGGCAACATAACCTGTTCAATAAACTATGTCAGTTCCTTTGCGATTTCGTGCCAGATGTTGAGTAATCACCTTAATTTTTGTAGTTAGTGATAAAAACATCATGAAAGAATAAAGATAAAGAAAAACAAATATCACAAATAAATCGTGTATCAACTAAAGGAATAATTGAGATCTGGCCTGTCCCATGCCTATCTCCTAGTTCATTGCTACCAGAAGAAACCCCGTTAAGAATTGATGCTATCCCTGCAGTTATCTGCTCTGGAGATGGTTTAATCCCAAGAGTTTTCCTCGTACTTTTAATGAGCCTCGCTAAATCCCCTTTTGCTTGTTGGGCTAAGTCTTGTTGGTTCAAAGCAATCAGGATTTCTTTACAAGTGTCTTCTAGGGTGGTCCTTGCGCTAGTAATGGCTGAAGCAGGGCTTTTTTCTATCCTTGAAATAGTTTTCAGCCAATCTGTTTTTATTTTCCAGGAAGGGATGGTTGAACCTCTAAGGTTGAGGCCATTCTCCGCACCATTTGAAAACAGAACAGTTGCAAGAGACGTTCTCTGTTCCTCACTTGGAATCGGTCGACTAGAAGATGGGGGTGCAAAACATAACTCCAAAAGAAACCGATATTGATCTTCAATTTGTAAATAGGTTAAACAGAATCGAAAAAGATTGGCTTTGGTAGAAATATTAAGTCCCATCTCTTGGGGGTCTAAAATGTTATTTGAATATCTTTTGAAATGCTGCAGAATCTCCTCACGTGTCATTCCATTCCGAGAACAAAAGGTTTCTGCAAAATTACAAACAACTTGCGCAGACGGTGGGTTCAATTCTTTCGCCTCCTTGCAGAATTAATTTAGGCATACACGATTATATCACATTAACTCATATCCCCTTTTCCTAGTTTGATGCAGCAACATAAAATTTGACTTCGCAGACCATTACTCAATAACGCAATAACAGTAAGGCCTCTGAGGCTTCCAGTCCCCAGAGGCCTTTTCTTATGGCAGAAATTCATGTGTTCTGGATCAAAAAACCGGTTCCCGATATCAATGAAGGGCAGCAATGCTACCTGCCCGAAAGAAGGCCTCCCAATGTACCACCACAATGTACCAGTGGTACATAAATTGGCCTTTCCCATGGACGTGAAAAAGCGAGACCCCGGTAATAGCAGGGTCTCGCTGAATGTCTGGCGGAGAAGGAGGGATTCGAACCCACGGGACGTTGCCGCCCAGACGCTCTCCAAGCGCCCGCCTTCGACCACTCGGCCACTTCTCCATTTGCGATATTTATTATATGGCGGAGAGAGTGGGAT
>Ga0228535_1003048_pt1 | contig 13405 bp, 7 predicted proteins | sample SJ1metagenome_FD_168457 | JGI IMG/M metagenome (GOLD analysis project Ga0228535, IMG submission 168457) | Enriched culture of PCE-dechlorinating microbial communities from Ithaca, New York, USA - SJ1 | ecosystem: Engineered > Modeled > Simulated communities (microbial... > Unclassified | place... | reverse complement strand
GAAGCCCACTGGCCTGGTAACGATCAAATATCTCCTCAAACTGCTGTAATGTCCACATATTATTTTTTGCGGGCAAATATAGCAAGGATCAAAAATTAAAATAGGACGGGGTTTACCGAATGCTTACAATCTTGTAGTAAATATTTATTAAAAACCTGACCCAAACCTCTTCGTTATAACTCCCAATATCTCACTTTGTACCTCAAAAGATACAATATTTTGATAATGATTGGACAACAACTTCTCTTCTGCAGAATGAAAGCAATCTTACCTTGTTAGTATTTGTTCTCATAGATAATGACCGACAGGGTGTTTTAGATGATATTCGTATTATCATCCCTATTTCCCTTACTTAAAATGAAATAAGAGGCATAATAAAGCTGCTTTATAGTAGGAGATAATCCTTCATCTAATCTTTTACCTATTTCAATAAAAACAGAGGCAAATTTAGCACCCTTTATTGTGGCTACTTGTCCTATTTTTTCAAATTCTGAAATTATATTTTCAGAATTGTTTACCAATGAATTATATTTTTTTACGACATAATTAAAAGTATCTTCAAGTAATGTATTCTGGCTGTATTCTATCTTGTCAAATATTTCAGGATAGTTAACCCTAGTATTATGGATTAATTTTTCTTCAAAGGCTATTAATTCCTCTGATAACTCATCTTTCTGCTGAATCAATGCTGTTATTCTGGTTAGCCTCATTTTATCATTTTCAGATAAAACATTCCGTAATATAGATTCTATTCTCTTATAAAAATCTACAGTTTTAGAATGTATAATGACATTGTCATTCAAATTTTTAAAATCAACTTCCTTTATATTTCTTTCCCCTTTTCTTTGCAGCTCTTTTTTTGATATGCAATACTTTTGAAATATGAGTTGAGTGTTTTGCGTTCCAAGAAATTCCATGATTTCTTTACTGGACAAAATATCCTCCCAAAGTTCTTTCTTTTTACTGTATTCGCCTAGGTCATCACTTTTAGCGTATTTTTTTATCAAATCATTGATCAATATCATCAAATCTTTAAGATAGGTAGCCAAATCATCGTCGAGTCTCTCATCATTCCACAACTTTGTAAGATTGAAAGTTTTATCATTTTTTTTATTCCCTTCCGTGTAAGAATATAAAACAGAAATCGTATAAGGAACAACAGCTGACCGCAACTGTCCGATTGCATTTTTCCGGACTCCGTGTATTGCTTCCAAGGAAGTGAACAAAATGATTCGGGCAATCATACGTTCATAGAAATCTCTATCAATTATTACCCTTCTGTTTTCATCAGAAGTAATATCTTCCATAAACTTTCTGAAAATAGCCTCTCCCCCTTTCTTTACCTTATAAGGCTCATCTCCCCAAGAACAGTAATATTTACCTAGCTGTTCTTTTGTAAACCGAAACTCTTTTGGGTACTCTTTTTCTATACGTGCTTTTCCCGATCTACCTGCGATCCTCAATTTAGTATTGAATTCGCCCTTTGATTTTTCAAAGAACCATTTACGACCAGAGGGTGTAACAATGCTATCAGAGAGTGCTTTGATTTTATTCAATTCTATACTTCGTGAACGTAAATCAACGCTACTGACTTTAGTCTGAAAATTAGAGAATCGGCTTATACTGGAAATAAGTTCTTCTAGCCTCTCCTCTGATACATTCTTAACGACATTTATTTTGGCCATTACCTTTACATCACTAATATCAATACCATCCTTTTGACTAAAATAAATGCTTGCTGTAGTCTGACCTCCATTTACAATCTGAAAATCAGAAAGTGATTTTATATAGATTTTATTTTCAATCGTTTCTAGCTCTTTATTATTTGCAGTTATGGTTAATCCGTTATTATATGCTATAAATTTCCCCGGGTCTTTGGTTAATGTTTTTCTCATACCCGCATTAACACTCTTAGGTCTAAACTGAAGAAAGGATCTGACATTCTTTTCGAGTAACCGGGAACTATAGAGTTTATATAATTGTGACAGGATATCAGCTGGTAACACACAGAGATAAGATTCAAAATTCTCTTCATCCGCTGCTTTAATAGCTTCAATTTTGTAATTAAATTTTTCTTCAAAATCAATCACAAGACTCTCACGATTTCCCTGTGAAATCATAACATCAAAAAGGAAATTCAGATCAACAAGACGTTTCATTATCAGAATCTCTTTTTCTGCGGTCTCACGTTCCCGAGTAAATCTTACTTTAATAGTATCATCTTTAAAAGAAATTCTTTTTGGTTGAGGAATCTGCCCTCTGGTCTCTACTGTTGCCGTAGCAGAGATGAGAAAAACTTCAATTACATCATACTGATTAATACCCTGATTGGATGACAAGTGATTAATAAGCGCATTAATCGCTCCGATGTCCTGAATATTTTCAAGTTGCTTTTTAATAGCCTTGTTGATAAAATTGGTAGTCTTTTTAAATATACTATCGTAATACTCTTTAGTTGAAATCAGAAAATTACTCTCATCGGAAACTGGTCCGGAAACGATCGAGTTGCTGTTAAGAATAAACAGTTGTAGTCTTTCCCCGGACTCATTAACAAGGTATCCATTAATCTTAACAGGCATATTATCAACTTCGGCATCATAATATGTTTCAGTAAAATCCTCATTATCAATGAGTTTTGCATCAAGCATAGAGGGAATGGCAACCTGAATAAATGCACTCTCATTAATTAACCCATCTTCATCCCTGGCTTCTTTTAAAAGCTCGTCCCTGTATTTTAAATATTCATTGATATCCATCTAAAATTCTTTCTTGAACGTAATAAAATTGTCTATCAGATTTAATTGCAGGTTGTACGTAACTTTACATATTTCACAAGGTATTTTCTCTGAAATAAGTTTTGGAAAATTATCTTTATTACAGTCATAGCATGTCAGATTTACTATTTTAAATCTAAATCGGTCATACAAGTCCATGTTAGAGATACTAATTCCTTTTTGCAGTAAAGCATTCAGAAAAAAGGAGTTGTCTCCGCCATTTTCATAATTTATAATTCTGATTTCGTTAATAAGGTCTTTTATATTTTTTCCGTTATCGTTATTAGAAAGGGTTATTACTGATAAAAATAATTCTTTTCCGTTCTGACACTCCATCTGAAACTCACTGGAGACTCTCACATAATTTTCTGTATCAGAAACCGTTTTAACTTCAAAATCTTTAAAATCAAATATAAAATCATGTACTTCATTATAAGGACCTTTCCATGATCGGAGTATTTCATCCACGTCTATATCCGGCGTGAGTAATAGTTCCTTTAAATACACGAGTTCACCGAATAATCCTTTTACTTCTTGTGGTGATAAGGCCCCGTAGGTCTTGTTTTCAAAAAATGCACTCCATTTAATAAAATGGTTAATAAACTCCTGTGAATATTTTTCGGGACTGGAAATTTGATATATTTTGTTGTAAACAGATAAGATCAGATCATCAAAAAGATCTTTAAAATATTCTTCATTCAAAAGAATACATAAACATTTCTCCCCGGGAAAAAATTTCAGTGACAGGTTTTGTTTTTCAATTTCACGAAAACTTTTATCAAATGACGGAGGAAGCTCTAAGATCAAGCAACGCTGGCCAATCGAATTGTATCCAATATTCAGAAAAGGAATAGTTTCCCGGGATATTAGTTGGTACTCAAACTCTCCTTGTCCGGAGTGAGTCAGTGTATTCCAGATTGATTGTATATGTCCGTTGTTTATCATAAGTCCGATTCAATTCCTTCAAATTCATCTCCAAAATCTTCCTGCACACCATCTTCCTCATCGATTTTGATGTTTCGATTAATCAGATAATCCTCTCCGATATCTGCCTGCAAAGGTGGTATACCAAGAGCAAATCCAATTATAGGGGTTTTCATATCTATATTTTCATTGGTTGCTTTCTTTCTCAACTCATCCGAATTAAAAACAGCTTCAGGGTCCATCAGATAAATAACCATCAGTCCTTCATTATCTTTCATCTTTTCACGATACACTCTCTCTGGAATACTCTTGTCTGGATTAGTATCCTGAAATTCTTTTTCAGCTTTTTCTATTTCTTCTGGTAGCAAAGTAAAGCTCATATCTTTTCCCGACGAGAGAATATTTGCTGATTTTCCAGAAATTTTAAAAATATTATGCGTTAGAAGTTTATCATAATATATACTGGTTTCTTTAGGGCTACGTCTCTTCGTTAAAATTACTTCTTCAATAAACCCTGATTCTTCTTGAGATATTTTTTTCTTTGCATCGCCCGATGTCTTTATTGCAATAGTCCAGTTTGTGAGTTTGTCAGATTCGTTACAAAGTTTTATAAATCTGAAAATTGCATCTTTTTCAAAATTCTCGGTATAAGTATTAAGTGACTCTATGAAATTACTCAATCCTTCCAGATTCGTTCTCAGCAAGATCACATTATTCTCTTGATCATATTTAAACTGATCTGCATATTTTGCATAGACATCTCTGAAATTTCTCCATGATTCAGAGATTGTCTGCTGCGTAATTTTTAGTTCGGTAGTTTGTATGAGTTTATCCTCAAAAGACCATTTTTCTGTAATAGCATTTTTAAGTATTGCAGGTCTTGTTACTTTCAAAACTCCCGGATTTTTAAATACTTTTACAGCATAATCAATCGGTTTCTTTTTGTTCTTTTGTAAATATCTGAATTCATCCTCCAATTCTTCGATAGTCCTGGTTGTCTGATCATACTTTTCAAGGGTCTCTTCTGTTGTAAATAATTTGCAACAATCCAGATAACCTAGCCGGTAACCGAACCATCTCCCCATTTGTAAAAGAGTGTCTGCATAGTTAGTATTTCTCAGAAAGTAATTAATTGTCAATCCTTCAAGAGTGAATCCTCTCGAAAGTTTATTCCCTCCGACAACAATATATTTTTTTTCGCTACCTTCATAATCCAAAACATCTTTTTCAACAGTATTTACTGCTTTTACTTCTATTCCATTAATTGCTTCAACCAGATATTGTTTTACTTCATTAAAAGATTTTTTACTCAAATATTCATCTTCATAATCCGGAGGCAGAAATTCTCTGATATTGTTAATCGCATACTGATAATATTTATTCCAAACTCGTTCAAATTCAACGTAAACAGACATTTCAGAATGCAAATGATCATTATTCAGACTTACTTCCAAGCTTTTTACCTTTTCCTGTATAAGTTTTTTTGTTGTACATTGCCAATAAGAAAATCTAGAAATATGAATTAACATAGTATGATGACGCTGAAATAATTTTGACTGGATCATTTCAGGTCGTCTTGCAAGTCGGATTGCAATTGAAATAATGAAACACTCTATGGCCTCTTCTAATGATTTTGGAATTTCTATCGGATACAAGTCATCCTTTGTTGTAGCTCTCGTAGACTGTAGATAATCTTTATATGTTCCAAACTTTTGTACAGCATGTGGATCTTCTTCAAATTCATTCTTATTATTATATCTTTTGATACCCTTTAAGGTCCCGTCTGAAAGGATCTCTACTCTTTCCGGAAATGATTCAATATGGTCTGTTACAGGTCGCGCCAATAAAGGTTCTATTTTTGTTATTTCTTCAATCCGCGTTTCAAAAAAATGCTTTGCTCCTATATAATCAGACGGAGGAATAAGCAATTCTATAAAATCATCAGGAAATAAATTACCGACTTGGTCAAATGATAAATCCACTTTATTTTTTGTATCCTTCACAATCCACTTTTTCTCAGGCTCTTTATTCCAGTCCTGGAGAACATTAGCGAAAGGAGTTGCAGTATATCCTATATAGGTCTTACGATTAAACAAGGCAAGTAGAGCTCTTATATGACCATTAATCTTATTGGCAAATTCAGCCCCTTTATGTCCCAGATTATTAAGCGAAGCATTATCAGCCTCATCATCAACAATCAAAAATGGAATATTATGTTTATCATTATTCTCTGATAAATATTCCCTGAGCCATAGCAGAAGATTCTGCAGTACACTGGTATTTTTTTTACATATCAGAATATTGGTATTATTCAGGCTGAACTGGGCTTCCTGCATAGTACGGTTAAAATCATTTTGCGCAGAAGTTGGAATAATAACCTGATTCACATCTTTATGTTGTCCTAATTGCCCAAAAGAAGCAATTTCACCGACTCCAATAAAACGGTTTTGTCCGGTCATTTTACCTTCAATCTCTTTTTCTATTCTGATTTGTGTCTGTCTCCTCAAGTCCTCCATAATTCCTGATAATACAATTATCAGTTTATAGCCAACATCAATAGAGCTGTTTATCAAAGCGTTGAAGTTGGATGTTTTTCCGGATTGCACGCTTCCGACAACCAACCCTTTAACAAAAAAATTATTCTGATTTTCCGGATCTCCAATCTTTTTTATTATCTCCAGACTGGATCTGCTGGTTTCTTCAATGACAGTTTTGGAACGACCTATTTTTTCCAGATATTTTAAATATCTGGCTCTATAGGTTTTCACATCTTCATTATCCCAACCTATTTTATTAATTCTATCCTTCGTCAACCATGTATCTGAATTATAATCGTTACGAATAGATAAACTGGGAGTCATTACTGTTTGAAAGCTATATCTGACATCTTTTAATGCAATTGTATATTTTTCTTCAAAATCATCCTCACTTAAGGTATATTCTTCTCCCGCCATTATAAGGGGATAGATAGTCTCAAGAGAATCTTTACATTTTTGCTTCAACTCTTTACTGTCCAAAAATTCTTTTGTCAAGGAATTATTTTCTTTAACGAACTGTTTGCAGTTTGATCTGATAATTGTTTTTAACTGATCTATTATCATACCGATTTATTTTAACAGATTTGAAATTTGTTCCGGGATACTACGATCATATCCAATACCCGGAAGTATGTCTCTCTTTATTTGTTCCTTGGTATATCCTATTTCAAGAAGCTTTTGAAGAGATTGTAATATCTCTTCAGTAGAATCATCTTTGATAGCTTCTCCACTTATTATTTCTATATTATCTGCCAGCCGGATTTTATTAATAAGGAAGTTCGACATCCTCAAAATAAGATTCAGGTCAGCCCGTTGTTCTTTTGTGAGGGATTCTCTCAGGTTTTTCAATAGAGGGAAATCATCATTAATAACTAACAATATTCCCTTATTGGTGGCTATTTTATTATATAATAACGCTTTATCTGCCTTGTTATTATTCACGTGAGCTTTAATACCATAATTATAAAACTCTTTTTTTGCCTCTTCTCTGAGATTAACAACGCAGCGATAAAAAGCACCTCTCAATTTATAAGGAATATCTATTTGAGATTTAGCTACATTCAGGTGAAAAAAAAGATCAGAATTATTATCTATATCGACTTTTAATCTGGCCAGTTGTAATCTGGATTCTTTTTTTATTACTCCATGCCACCCACCGAAAAGAATAAGTCTCTCTGCGCGATAAATATAAATACCTTCCATATCAATCAGACTTTTTCCTTCAGGATTCCATATGTTCAGACCATCTTTTGATTCTTTGATACTACAATTTGGTAATACGAATCCCTGAATTTTTATATATCCATTCTTAGGATCTCCATGGGAAGGTTCCAACCCCCGAAAATCACTCCGTTCAACGGGAAAAGGATTAAAAGGTTTTACTCTGATATTATTAATTCTGATCTGTAAAGGATTGACAGATCGCTCCATAAAACGGTGGAAGACTAATGCCAGATATTTCTCTGTTTTCTGGGTAATATCTGTTTTTAAAGCATCCTGTCCATCCGGAATATTATCATAATCTTCATACTTATACAAACCTTTCCATACGATAAGAGTATTAGAAGTAAAATCATCAAAACAATTTAAATGACCTGTAGACAGATCATGATAAGAATGCAAAATATCTTCTATCTCTTCTTCAGAATTGATTATAATTTTCCATTCGCCTGTTTTCTTCAGATAGTCTACATCCCAAGATAAAGCGGTATACTTCTTTTCTCCTTTTTTTCTTGAAATAACAGTAAAACAGCGCGTTTGTGAAAACGATGCAGTTTTTAATCCTAACCCAAACCGACCTAAATCCTTGGAAGTTCTCATTTCTTCAATTGATCTACTCGGAAGCTGCATATTTTTTCTCAGAGAATCAACATCCATTCCATTACCGTTATCACTAATAAACAATGTAAACGGATGAGCATCTATCCTTGATAAAATTTCAATTTTATCAGCATTTGCCGAAATTGAATTATCAATAAGATCGGCTAATGCTGTTTCTAAACTATATCCCTGTTCTGCTATTGATTTAATCAGAAATTCAGGATTGGGATTTGCAATTTCTGTTTGCAGACTTATCTTCATATTACTCTGTTTATAATGAAGGTATCTTCTTTATATCGTATTTTGAAAGATAAAAAGCTACTATTCTTACTTCTTGTCGTTTCTCATTCATTCTCATTATTATTTAAATTTATGATGCGATAAACAATTCCGGCTATCTGATAAGCCAGATATGGTGGTACTGCATTTCCTACCTGGTGAAACTGCTGAGTGCGTCCACCACAGAAATAATAATTATCGGGAAATGTTTGTATCCGGGCAGCTTCTCTGACTGTCAAGCTTCTGACTTGTTTCGGATCGTAATGAATAAAGTAATGGCCATCTTTTGAAATGTGACTGGTTACAGTAGTTGCGGGAACATCAGGTCGTTGTACCCGAAAACGATCTGCAAATTTTCCTGAAGTCGCATTTTCATGATCAGGCAATAAATCTTCTGCAGCGTTTCCATAATCATTCATCCGTGGAAAATCTCCATTAATTCTTGTATACCTGGCTGCAAACAGATATCTTTTTAAGTCCTGCACAAGGTGTTTTCTTGAAACATGGTGAACAATACCTCCCAGTTGCCCACCCTGATACCATGTACTTAATAAATGATCTTCAGGCAAGTCAAAATTCCCGGCCATGAATTCTTCACCCAATAAATCGGGAAGGTCATTTTCTGTCCACTCCAGATTTTCTCCGACAATTGTATTTATTTCATTATTATAATTTAAAACATACTCTTTCCACGTCTCAGAAGAGTCCTGTTCTTTTCTATAGTGCCTCTGCCTTCTTCCTGTATCTTCATTTACTGTTGCATGGGTATAAAAACGGGTAATCCCACTACGTATAACAGGAAGATTGCCTATCACAGATTCTAAACTTATCTCTCTTCCTAAAGGTATTAATGTTTCTTCGGTATGAACCACATCATCTCTTATTCCTAAAAGTATGACCCTATGTCTTCTCTGTGGCACTCCGTATTCTTCAGATTGAATAATATAATCATGTACACTCAAATCCAGATTTCCAAAAGCATCATACCGGGGAGGGACTGAAAGAGAATATATAGTGTAATTAACCGGATTAATATCATCATCCTCTTCCATCACACCTTCTGCCACTATTGCTCCAATGGGATCTGATAAGTCATTGAGTATTCTACCAAAAATATTTTCATTTTCAGTATTTGCTGAAAGAATACCTTTCACATTTTCCATAATGAATACTGCAGGTCTGTGTACTGCTATTATGCGCAGATATTCTTTATAAAGCCCTACCCTCTTGTCTCTTCTTTCATCCAGTATAACTTCCCGTCTTCTTGCTCTTCCAACAAGGGAATAAGCCTGACAAGGGGGGCCACCTATTAGCACCCATTCAGTTTCGCCGTTAAGTGCTTCTCTGATACGTTGGTCAACTTCTTCATTTGTTGCTCCATTTGTATCTCCTTCATCAGGTTCTCCCAAGGTTGCACACCATGCTTCTGTATCTGCACTCTCAGCCTCCATAGGATAAGCAGCGTACAAATCATCAAGTCTGATTTCACCTCTTATAAACCGGTAATACTCTTCCGGAACTTCATTTATATTAAATTGCCTGAAAAAACTTCTTAATTTCAAAGTCTGATGTGCATAAGAATCTTTTTCAATTGAAAGTTTTATTTCAAATGCTCTTTCATTATTTTGATTATTTATAAGTGACGAAAAACCTTCACCTAATCCTCCGGGACCTGCAAATATATCTATTATAGGGATCATTTGTTTTGTGTTATCTCTGTTACAAGATTTTGTAATGTTGATTCCTGTTTTACTTTCTTCAGTTCACATTCCCGGATAGTAATAACTCTCCATCCCAAGAAAGAAGTTGCTCTCTTTTCTTAGAATAAACATCCATTATTACTATACGGAAATTTAATTGGTAAAATTAGCAAATATTTGACAAACAGACAGAATTATTTTCAAAATCCTCACCCAATTCAACCAATAATACCGGAAAATTGAGAATATCGATACGGCCGAAAACAGATTTATCAAGTATGTGCTGGAAGCATTCAAACGGTTTTACGAAAAATGACTGGCGGTTTTTGAAAAATTCAAAATGACCAAACCGTCTGAAGAAGCAACATACCTCATCAATAAGCTGGAAACTCACCTGAAACATCCTTTCTTCAAAAATATCAATCCACCGACTTCCCTTAAACTCAACAGTCCCGTTCTGCAGAAAAGAAGCGGATATAGGGAAATTCTGAATCGCTGGCTACAATTCGATTTTGCATCCAGACTTGTATGGAAGGGAGGGGATGATGTCTACAAGGCAGGCAAGAAGGATATCGCCACATTGTATGAATATTGGTTGTTCTTCACCCTGTATGATTTGGTGAAGGAGAAATTCGAGATCGATTCCGTTTCATTTGATGGAAAGGCCTACAAACATCTGATAGAACCAACAAATGACGGTTTAAATGTGATGTTGAAATCAGGGAAACATACAGCACTGGAAGGGACCTTTACAAAAAGAAACCGGGATCTACGCATCAAATTTTCCTATAACAGGACCTTCAAGGGTGGAGTGGATTATCAGGATAAGCAAAGCGGAAGCTGGACCGCTCCTCTCAGGCCTGACTACACATTGAGCATCTGGCCGAAAATCTTTTCCGAGAAAGAGGCGGAAGGTAACGAATCAATTGTACATATCCACTTCGATGCAAAATACAAGATCGACAATTTCTACCAGACGGTTCAACCGGATCTGGAAGGTACAGCATTAGAACATGCCCTTGACCTGACGGAGATCGACGAACGAAAAGGCACCTACAAGAATGTGGATCTCCTTAAGATGCATGCCTATAAAGATGCCATCCGCCGTTCGGGAGGAGCCTATATCTTATATCCGGGAGCAACCGATGAAACCTTCAGGGGCTTTCACGAAATCATTCCCGGATTAGGAGCCTTTTCGGTGAATCCATCTCCCAGTAATGCGGATATAAAGGGGTTGTCGGATTTTATCGACCTTGTGATAGACCACTTGCTCGACAGGACTTCCCAGCGTGAAAAGTTATCAGACGATACCTATCATATCTTCAAGGAGCCAAAAGAGGATGACAATGTCCTGCACGAACGGATACCCGAGTATGTAGATAAGGAGAAGGTCTTTGCAGATGAAGTAGCTGTCCTGATCGGATTCTATAAGAACGAGGAACATCTGCAATGGATCTTGAAGAACAATCTTTATAACTTCCGTACCGGTACCGATAGGGGATCGCTTCCCCTGTCCGATCTGCACCTTCATGCAAAATACCTGATTCTTCACGGGAAAGATGAACTGGAGACAGACAAGATTTTCAAGCTAACTGCCAAAGGCCCGAGAATCTTCTCCAGAAATGATTTACTGAAAAAGGGCTATCCTGAACCCAGAGGTGAGCTGTATGTCGTTTTTCAACTTGAGAGAGATGCTTCTGACGATTTTGAAAAAATAAAAATCGATTTAAGGGGATTGAGCCGGTTTGAAACATATAGAAATTCGGCCAAACCGTTTTCAGCGACTTTATCGGAAGTGCTTAAATCTAAAATCACGCGGGCCGCTCAATGATTTTCGGCCTTCGAAACTGACGGGGTCTGGTCATATTCAATGACATCTTCTGCCACCAATACGGCCTTGTTTTCCCGTTCTTCATAGATTTTCAGGGATATTTTTCCGGATTTGTCCCGCAGGATTCCTGCTTCAACAGCATCAATCAGTTTTGGAAGGTCACGCTTGAAATGGTGACGGATATCACACTCCCAAACAGTCAGTACATTCCACCCCTGCGCAATAAGCTGCTCCGCATGAAGCTTGTCCCTCTTCTTGTTTGTGGCAATCTTTTCGACCCAGAATCCGGTATTCGTCTTGGGAGTACTTGCATGCTTGCAACCGTCGTGACCGTGCCAGAAACAGCCGTGTACAAAAATGACGGTCCTGTATTTGGGTAAGACAATATCGGGTGTTCCGGGAAGCCTCCTGTCATTCACACGATACCGGAAGCCTCTTGCAAAAAGAGCTTTCCGTAATATCATTTCCGGTCTTGTATTCTTCGACCGGATCCTTGACATTACCTCTGACCGCTTTTCCTTATCCCAGATATCCATTTAGTTTTCAATAAGCATACTACGCAAAAATACAAAAAAACACAGACAACGATAAATATTATGTGCGGGTTGATCATACCCATGAGCGCCAAGATAAAAACTGTCTACACCCTGCCGGACTCGGTACTGATCAACGAAACCACGACCGATGAGCACGGTGAGTTTACATTCACAAATCTCCAGAGCGTAAACAAAATGCTGAAGTTCTCCGTCGACGGGTACAAAGAAATCTCGTTTCGCGCTTTGCCGGAACAGAATGTCAAGCTCCGGGGAGAGGCCAAGAAACCTGAAGAGCTGGCCGTAAAGTAAAAGCAGTTGACTTTTATGAAAAAGTAGAATTCGTGGAGATCAGATTATATTTATACGACTTTTTTCAAAAAATCACTCAACCCGCAAACTTCCACATCATTTTTAAATGGATAAGATGCTGATACGGGAGAAACAATATATGTTTTATCCGGTTTTGTGGTTTCTAGAGCTCTCCAAAAGCCTTTGGTCACCTGTGGTGCCGATGAGGCTTTACATTCTACCGCTATCGTTCGGGAACCCCTCTCAATAAGCAAGTCTAACTCATCCCCTGTAGCACTGCGATAAAAAGAAAACTTACAATCTCTCAATGAAGAAATGATGTTTTCAATTACAAATCCTTCCCAAGATGATCCGAAAACAGGGTTGCCCATTAGTGAATTGAAATCATCCACTTGTAGCAGCCTATGTAATAACCCACTATCTCTCACAAAAATTTTTGGGGATTTAACCAGACGTTTCTTGATATTCTTTTCAAATGGCGGTAGCGAACGGATAATAAAGGTCTGTTCCATCAGGTCGATATACCGGCGAATAGTTTGATAGGTTACACCTAGCGATTCTCCCAATTTGGACGAATTAAAAAGTTGCCCTTGATTGTGCGCACACATAGTCAGCAGACGACGAAGTTGCAATGCGGGAATTTGAAATCCGAGCTGTGGAATATCCCGTTCTACATATGTTCTAAGGAAATTTT
>Ga0228535_1003047_pt1 | contig 13420 bp, 11 predicted proteins | sample SJ1metagenome_FD_168457 | JGI IMG/M metagenome (GOLD analysis project Ga0228535, IMG submission 168457) | Enriched culture of PCE-dechlorinating microbial communities from Ithaca, New York, USA - SJ1 | ecosystem: Engineered > Modeled > Simulated communities (microbial... > Unclassified | place... | reverse complement strand
GGCCATCGACATCGGGGCCTTCCTCCCCCTGGAGTCCTTCAGGGCGCGGGTTGATGGCCTGATCGACACGCTGAAGGCATCTCCTCCCATGGAGGGGGCCTCGGGGGTCACGATGCCCGGGGAACAGGAGTATTTCAGCGAACGGAAGATGCTGGAGGAGGGTATCCCCATCTCCGGCGGGGTCCTCCAGACCCTCGACGACTTCGCGGACCGGGTCCGCATCACCAGGCTCGCCCGCTGAAATCAGGTGCGGTCCATCTGGGAAAGGAGGCGGCGCAGGGTGAAACAGAAAATCGGCATGATCGGGATAGGGGCCATGGGAAGGCCCATGGCGCTGAACCTCCTGAAAGCGGACTACCCGCTTACGGTCTACAGTACCAACCCCCAGGCCCTCAAGGAGGTGACCGGGGCCGGCGGGACAAGCGCCGGGAGCATCGCGGAACTCGCGGCTGCCGTGGAGGTGGTCATCACCATCGTGCCGGCGGACCGGGAGATCCTCGATGTCTACACCTCCGAGAAAGGGGTCATCCGCCATGCGAAGGACGGCACGGTCTGTCTGGAGATGACCTCGGCCCGGGGGGAGACGGTCAAGGAGGTCGAGGCCTTTGCGGCCAAGGCTGGCAAAAGGATCCTCTTCATCGATGCGCCGGTCAGCGGGGGGCTGGCCGGGGCCCAGGCCGGGACGCTAACCATCATGACGGGCGGCGAGAGGGACTTGATCGACGCCCACATGCCGATCCTCCAGGCGATGGGCAGCAAGATCATTTATACCGGTACCCTGGGGAGCGGCAAGTCGGTCAAGATGATCAACCAGTTCCTTAACGCCGCCAACACTTGCATCGCGGCCGAGGCCCTCGAGCTGGCCCGGCGGATGGGGCTTGACCTGAAAATCCTCTGCAGCGTCGTGAACGAGAGCTCGGGCGGCTCCTGGGTCTTCAGGAACAACGTCCCCAAGTTCATAGTCCCAAGGACCTACGGGACGGGGTTCCGATTAGAACTGATGAAGAAGGACGTCAACCTCTCTGTCGAGCAGGCCCACCGCGACGGCCTCTGCCTGCCCCTCCTGGCGGACGTCTTCGGGGTCTTCCAGTCCATGTGCAACCGGGGGCACGGCACTGAGAACTACAACGTCGTTGCCGAGTGGGTGAAGATGCTCAACGCCAAGGATGCGAAACCCTAGGATTCAAAACCACTTTCCTTCGGTGAAGACCCCGGCCCATTGGCCGGGCAGAACCCCGGAGGAGGGCTCCTGAGCCTCCCGGATATTCCAAACCCCAGTAGTGACCCGGTTTGCCCTGTGCCGGGAGGATGGATTTATAGGGCGCGATTTGAAGATTTTTCGGGGCCACCTGCCGTCAAGCGGAGCGGCCGCCGCGGCAACTGTCTGAGCGCCGCCAGGCGCGAGTTTTTGCCGGTACAGCGAGCGGAGCGAGACGCTGCAGGGTCGAAAAAGATTCATGAGCGCCCGAAATCCATCCACCGACACAAAATGAGTCACCACCCAGACCCCCTGTGGATTTCTGATGCCGATCGTGATAGGAAAGTCATTGATTTCCCTCCATCCTCCGTTTCGGTTTCCTGTTCAACGCTGGTTCCGCATCATTTGAAAATTGTTTGGGATCAAGCCAATTTCCCCGAAAGCCGGGAACCTCGGTCGACCGACGATGATCGGTTTTCACGGAGGATGGAAGGACCCATCCGTCAGCATGGGGATAGCGGATCCTTTCAGCCGATCGAGAGCCTCCTGATGGATCTTTTTTCTGTTGACAGGTTGGTGCGTTGTGTCTATCGTCGCCGTCCGAAAAATGGCTTCGCGGCATTGAGGTGACTGAAATGAATGCGAACTCCGAGGCAATCCAGGAGGGGGGGAAGATCCCTCTGAAAACCGGTCTTCTCGCGCTCAGCGTCTCCGCGCTGGGGGTGGTCTACGGCGACATCGGCACGAGCCCGCTGTACACCATGAAGGAGACCTTCTTCGGGTCGCATCCCCTGGCGAGGAATCCCGAGAACATCCTCGGTGTCCTCTCTCTCGTCTTCTGGACCCTGTTCCTGGTTGTCGGCGTCAAGTACGTGCTGCTGGTCATGCGCGCCGACCTGCACGGCGAGGGCGGGATCTTCGCCCTGCTCGGGATCATCCGGGGGCAGCAGCAGGAGCGGGCCAAACCGAAGAGGCTCCTCTGGGCCATCACCACCGCCGTGATGATGGGTGCTGCCCTGCTCTACGGCGAGGGCATCATTACTCCGGCGATTTCTGTCCTTTCGGCCTATGAAGGGCTGGCGGTGGTGACGACGGCTTTCCAGCCGGCGATCGTCCCGTTGACCGTCCTCACGCTCCTGGTCCTTTTCCTTTTCCAGAGGCGCGGAACGGCCCAGGTCGGCAGGGCTTTCGGGCCGATCATGCTCGTCTGGTTCGTCACCATCGGTCTGGCAGGCCTGGTCTGGATCACCATCCACCCCAGTGTGCTCCTGGCGGTGAATCCCATTTTCGCCGTGAATTTTGTGGCGGCCCATGGCATCCAGGTCGTCTTCATCCTTGGGGCGGTGGTCCTGGCCATCACAGGCGTCGAAGCGCTCTTTGCAGACATGGGGCACTTCGGCCGCAGGGCGATCCAGTTGTCCTGGTACTCCTTCGTCTTTCCCTGCCTGCTGCTGAACTACTTCGGCCAGGGGGCGCGGCTGCTCGACAGCACGCCCATCCCGAACAACAATGTCTTTTTCGCCCTGTTCCCGCAGGAGGACCTCTTCATCTTCCTGGCGGTGATTCTGGCTACAATGGCCACCGTGATCGCCTCTCAGGCGCTGATATCGGGCGCCTTCAGCCTGACCAGGCAGGGGATCGCCCTTGGGCTTTTCCCGCGGGTCCAGATCCTCTTCACATCGGCCGAGATCGAGGGGCAGATCTACATCCCCGTGGTGAACTGGCTGCTGATGGCCGGTTGCATGATCCTGGTCATGGGTTTCGGGACATCGAGCGCCCTGGCCGCGGCGTACGGCATCGCCGTGACCGGTGCGATGGCCATCACCTCGACCATCTTCTATTTTGTCGCCCGCGGCTGGGGATGGAAGCGCTACCTGATCGGCCCGGTGTGCCTCGGGTTTCTCATGATCGACCTGTCCTATTTTTCGGCCAACACGCTCAAATTCATCGACGGCGGCTATGTCCCGGTCATCATTGCCCTGTTCCTCTTCTCCCTCATGAAAACCTGGCAGTGGGGCCGCGGACAGCTGGCCTATGCCTATGCGGACTTTCTGAAGGTCCCCATCAAGGCGTATGTGGATTTGAAGCAGCAGCTCATGGACAGCCCGACGCTGAGGGTCGGATTCCTCCATCGCAGCCTGACCCAGGTGGAACGGGCGATCGTCTTTCTGACCTCGCGGCCGATTCTGTCCGTCGACGATCCCTGCCCGATCGGCCTGCGGGTTTACGTCAAGCGCAACGGGGCCATCCCCAAACACATCATCTTCCTGAACGTCACCCAGCTGAGCGTGCCGACCGTCCCCGACAAGGAGTATGTCGAGGTGATCCGGCTCGGGGCGAACATCGTTTCGGTGAACGTCCACTACGGCTACATGCAAAGGCCCGACGTGCCTTCAATCCTGCGCTCGCTTAAGATGCGGGGCCTCATCAAATTGAACGAGAAGCGCTGGACGATCCAGGTCGGCGAGGAGGAGATCCTGACCGACCCGTCGCTGCCATTCCTGCGGCGCCTGATGGTCCGGTACTTTCTGTTCATCATGCGTTTCACCAACTCGGCCGACCGGTACTTCGGCCTCCGCGAATTCGCGGGCCGCAGCAAGACGGTCATTCCCGTCATGATCGGGCACGGGTCGTCCCGGGTGATCGTTCTCGACAATGAGCCGGAATTCCCGATGGCAACGGTTTCCGAGCAGAGTCAGCCGCATCCGATGCAGGTTCATCCCTGACGAGGACCGCTGCCCCGATTTTCTCAGTCTTCAGTTGATGAAAACGGCGAAATGTGCCATTTCTTTATATCCATTACCTCAATTGAACGGCCGACCGACGGACGGCCGTATACGTCACCAACAAACATCTGCTGGAAAGGAGCGAACCCATGACGATCCATGTGCCGCCAAGAGATTATGAGGGTTACAAGATCCGGTTGATGCGGGATACCGATGCCCCCGCGGTGGTCGCCCTTTACCGGGCGGTGTACGGGGACCATTTCCCGATCAAGGAGATGTACGATCCAAAGTTCATCGTCCAGCAGCAGGAGGCGGGGCTCATGTACCGGGTCCTGGCCGAGGAGGCGGGAGGCAAAGTGGTGGCCCACCACGCCATGTTCCGCCTCGCCGAGAACTACCGCGGCCTCTACGAGGGGGGGCAGGGGATGGTCTATCCCGAGTACCGCGGCAAGGGGTTCAGCAATGTCCTGCAGGACTATATCGGCAGGGAACTCGCCTCGGCGGTCGGCGTGGAAGAATTTTGGGGCGAGTCGGTGACGAACCATGTGATGATGCAGAAGGCGGCGCTCTACGTCGGCGTCAAGGAGACGGGAATCGAACTCGAGGTGATGCCGGCTGAGTCTTACCTGGCGGAGAAATCGGCTCCGGGCCGGGTGGGCGCCGTGGTCTGCAACCTGGTGGTCAAGGAAAAACCGCACACCGTCTACCTGCCGGCGCCCTATGCGGAGATGCTGAAGAAGATTTACGATAACGGGAAGCGGAAACGCCAGTTCGAGACGAGCACGCAGCCCCTGCAGGAAGGGGGCCAGACCCGCTATGCCGATACCTTCATCCCCAGCGCAAGCCTCTTGCGGCTGAGCATCTTCGAGGCGGAGAAGGATGTGGACGCCGTGGTTGCAGGTCTCGTGGAGAAATATGCCGCGGCCGGGGCCGTGGCCCTGCAGGTCCTCCTGCCGCTGGACAAGGCCTGGAGCGGGGCCCTGACCGACCTCCTGAACCGCCAGGGCTTCTTCTTCGCCGCCCTGGTCGCCCGCTGGTTCGATACCGACGGCCTGATGCTGCAGAAACTGGCCCACCCCACGAACTACGACGAGATGAAGATCCATTCCGACTTTGCCAAGGAGATGCTGAATTTTATCATCCAGGACCGGGTCCGCGCCGAGTCCCTGTCGGCCCGGAAGTAAAAGGGCGGCGGAAATCCGTTGGCGAATCGCGACGTCTTCTCTGCCGCTGCTCGCCTTCTTAGGCCTCGGCTACAGCCGTCTTTGCGTCGGGGGGCTTGGACTGCCTCCTCATGGGAAGCGGTCTGCTCTGCAGCCTTGCAGGTTCGTGCCCCTGTTCAGCTTCGCCGTTAAGCCCAAAGGAGAAATAAAATATGAGAGTCAATGTAACGTTCTCAATAGTCATTTTGTCATTGGTATTGCCTTCGCGTTTTGTTTCTGCTGCGGCATCTTTCACTGATAAACAGGCCCTGACTGCGCTGGTGACAAAAACCTTACAAGGCTGTTCTTAAAGAGGGAGGAATCAAACGGAAATAACTGCAAAAGGCGCAGCCGTTGCTGCGGCGGATCGGCAGAAAAACCGCTTGCCTCCCATTGAGCCGCATGTTAGGCCAGGAATGACCGAATGGAAACGCTTGAAGAAAAAGTGGCCCGAGTGGTGAAAGAGGAAGTGGATGTCGTGCCTTACGATCCTGTCTGGCCTAGATTGTTCGAGGCAGAGAAGGCACATCTGTGCGCTTGCCTGCCTCCGGAACTGGTCCGCCGGATAGAACATTTCGGAAGCACCGCCATTTCGGGCCTCCCGGCCAAACCCATTGTCGATATCCTTGTCGAAGTGACGGACCTAGATGAAACCAGACGCCGTATAGCCCCTGTGCTGGAAGACCAGGGATACGACTATTTCTGGCGGCCCTCCTGGGGGGATGACGTGCCTCCTTACTATGCTTGGTTCATCAAACGGGGAAATGATGGAAAACGGACCCATCACATCCATATGGTTGAAGCTCACTTTGAGCACTGGGACCGCCTCCTTTTCAGAGATTACCTCATCGAATACCCTGAGGTCGCTCGAGAATATGCGACGCTGAAACTCTCCCTTTCGCAAAGGTGTCATCATGATCGGGTGGCTTATACGAAGGCCAAGACAGATTTTATTGTGAAGGTTACGGAGATCGCAAAGGAACATTATGGAAAGGCCTGACCCTTTCCCTGTCGGCGTCAGCCGTGCGTAATATCACTCACTTGAGGGGTTGTGCTGTATGCTTTTCGATGAGCTTGAAACGATCAACCTACGTCCTAAGCCGTTTGAATTTTACACTGCCGTGGATCTTTGGACTGACGAACACACGTCAAGGCAAATGCTGTCTTTTCACCTCAACGAGAGCATCGACGCGTCCTCAAGGAACGCCAAGTTTATCCGGCAGTCCGTAAATTGGATAGTCTCACACTTCGGCCTATCGGCTGATTCCTCAGTTGCCGACTTCGGCTGTGGTCCCGGGCTTTATGCGGCCCAGCTTGCAGGGCGTCAGGCAAAGGTGACCGGCATAGATTTTTCCCGGCGATCGCTAGATCACGCCATGGCAGTCGCCAGGAAAAACGGACTGCCGATCAACTACGTGCATTGCAACTATCTTGAGTTTGAGACCGAAGAGAAGTTCGACTTGATCTTGATGATCATGTGTGACTTCTGCGCGCTAAGTCCTGCGCAACGGAAAACCATGCTTGGAAAGTTTTCTTCCATGCTGAAACCGGAAGGGAGCATTCTTCTGGATGTCTACTCCCTGACAGGCTTCTCCCAGCGCCAGGAGGCAGTTGGCTACGAACTGAACCAAATGAATGGCTTCTGGTCACCGGGGCGGTACTATGGCTTTTTCAATACCTTCAAGTATGAGGAAGAAAAAGTGGTTCTCGATAAGTACACGATTGTGGCGTCTGACCGCACCCGAACCGTATATAACTGGTTTCAGTACTTCAGTCCTGAGGCGCTCAGGGAGGAGTTTTCGAGCAGCGGTATGAAGGTGACCGAAATCTACGCTGACGTTGCCGGGAAGCCGTTCGATTCCGAGTCCGCCGAACTTGCCGTTGTCGCAGAGCGTATATGACGACGTAAAGGCTAACCATAAATTCACGGAACCTGCGCGGCAAGCCGCGCAGGCTGGTGATTTCGGATATTGGCCAGTGAGAAAGAGGAATACCGACCCATGAAACCGAAGATCGTTGTCAGGAGTGAGGCCGACGGGGAGGCCGACGCGATTACCGAGGTCACTGTCGCCGCGTTCAAGCCCCTGGAGATCAGCAACCACACGGAGCAGTTCATTATTGCAGCGCTGCGTGCCGCCAAGGCCCTCACGGTGTCGCTCATCGCAGAATCTGGTGGCCGCGTGGTCGGGCATATTGCCTTCTCCCCCGTGAGCATTGCGGACGGCACCCCGAACTGGTACGGCCTTGGGCCTATTTCAGTGTTGCCGGAATACCAGCGGCAGGGCATCGGCAAAGAACTGATAAGGCAAGGGCTGTCGCGCCTGAAGGCCCTGGATGCGCGGGGATGCTGTCTCGTGGGGCATCCGGAATACTACAGGAAATTCGGATTCGTGAACGTCCCCGGGCTGGTGCACGAGGGAGTACCGCAGGAGGTCTTCTTTGCTTTGTCTTTTGACGGACGTACCCCCTGTGGTATCGTCACGTTCCACAAGGGATTCATGGCGGATGGCTGGCCAGAGGGTGTGGGCAATGGGAGATAGACGCGTCCGATCCTCTCCGTCGGCCGGCTGAGGGCAGGCTCCACCGCCGTTGCCCCGGCCCGTTCGGTAATAGGATTCAAACGCATATGAAATTGAAAGTCAGTTATTCCCGACGGTCTCCGCTGGATGGAGGATTGCAGGCCCTGCCGGCGGGTATCTGGGCGTTGGGATTCGTTTCTCTGTTCATGGACACATCTTCGGAGCTAATCCATAGCCTGCTGCCGGTTTTCATGGCCACGACTCTTGGGGCCTCGATGACCACCATCGGTCTCATCGAGGGGATCGCCGAAGCCACCGCAGCGGTCACAAAAGTATTTTCAGGGACCATCAGCGACTATCTTGGGAAACGAAAGTTGCTTGCGGTGCTCGGATACGGGCTTGCTGCGGTGACAAAGCCCATCTTCCCACTGGCAAACACCATCGGTTGGGTCTTTGCCGCCCGGTTTGTCGACAGGATCGGAAAGGGCATTCGCGGCGCGCCGCGTGACGCATTGGTGGCAGAGATAGCGCCCCTTGAGCGGCGAGGGGCAGCGTACGGGTTGCGCCAGGCGCTCGATTCGGTCGGCGCCTTCATGGGTCCACTGCTTGCCGTGGTCTTCCTGGCATGGTTTGCGAACGACATCAGGATCGTGCTATGGATTGCCGTCGTGCCTGCGGTTATTTCAGTGGGGCTGCTCGTCTTCGGAGTCAGCGACCCTGACAGGGCGGGGAACCAATCGGGCCTGAAAAACCCAATCACGCTCACCGGGGTCAAGGGACTTTCCCGTCGTTATTGGCTTGTCGTGACGATCAGTGCGGTCTTCACTTTGGCACGCTTCAGCGAGGCGTTCTTGGTGTTGCGCGCCCAATCTGTCGGTCTGGCCATCGGCTATGTGCCGGTTATCATGATCGTCATGAATATCGTCTACGCTGTGACGGCCTACCCCGCAGGAATCCTTACGGATCGTATGAGTCCCCGGGCACTGCTTGCCATGGGACTGGCCGTACTGATTGTTGCCGATGTCTTATTGGCAGCGGCCGCATCGCCATTGCCGACGTTCATCGGTGCAGCCCTCTGGGGGCTGCACATGGGGATTACGCAGGGACTGTTCGCCAAGCTGGTGGCCGACACCGCCCCTGACGAGTTGCGCGGCACTGCCTTTGGCATCTTCAATCTTGTTGGCGGTGGTGCGCTGTTATTGGCGAGTGTCATGGCGGGTGCCCTGTGGAGCGCCATCGGTGCCTCAGCAACGTTCCTGTCCGGTGCGGCTTTTGCCACACTTACCTTGATCGGGCTGACCATGTATCGGAGGAAGCCTCCAGCCACATAGAACATGTGGTCATTAAATGGACCTCGACTGAACGCACTGTCGGCGGCATACTTATATAGAAAGGAGAGACGCCTATGCCCGCAAGTTTGGAAGCCAAAGCCAGCACGCGCGCCTTCGCACGTGTCATCGGTCCGTTTCTCGTCTTGGTTCCAGGGATCCTGGTCGTGAGGGCGCCCGAGATTAGGGCGATTATCCCGGCCTTTTTCCAGAACGAGGCCCTCGTGTTGGGCGTAGGGGCCATACTGCTCATCGGCGGTCTGTTGATCATCGCGTATCACCAGTATTGGTCGAGTCCGGCCGCGGTCATGATCTCCCTGTTGGGCTGGTTACTCGCGCTCCGCGGCCTGATGCTCCTGGCCGTTCCGCAGTTGATCGCGTGCTGGGCAACTGCCTCCCTGGACTACCTGCCAGCCGTGCGGATCGGCTTTTCCCTCTTCGTCTTGGTCGGGTTGTGGCTCACCTATGCGGGGTGGTCCGCCAAGCCGCCGGAGAATGGTCCCCGAAGAACCCTCAGCGGGACAACGGGGTGATGGTGACAATGCCGGAGGGTGCGGCTGCCGCATCCCTTTCGCCGGAACCGATGGCCGCGACGGCGATGTCGGGACCGATAGTGCAGTCGCCGGCCGCTGTCGCCGGACTGCGTCGGCTATCAATCGATGGGAGGTCTCCATGAATAGAATCATCTTTTGGGCTGTTGCGTTAACGATGTTCTTTCAGCATTCCGCCCATGCCGGTGGCATGGGATGGAATATTGACGAGACGTGTCGGTTTCAGCTTGTCTATCTTCCTCCGGAGGGAGAGGGCACATCTCTTGCAGCTGCGCCAGGCGATCGGTTCATGGAACCGCTTCTGAAGAACATACCGGCATACAGGCCCGACATCGACAACATCCTCTACAAGAATATCCTCGGGCTGGGCTTTCCGCTCCCCGGCCGCGAGGATGCTTCCAAACTCAAGTTGTACCTCAAGCTTTACGAGTGGCCCGCGCCGTTGGATCCGGTCCTATCGTCGCACAGGATATTCGATGCTCTGCTCCTCTACAAGGTGGCGGGCGCAGAGCGGCTGTACGAATCTTCCAAGAACCCGGCCAATGTTTACGTCAAGTACGCGTCCATTGACCGGGCGGACAGGGCCTTCACCGACAGGTCCCCCTTTCGCGCCCCTGAAGTGCCGAAGCAGTGGCAGTTCGATTCGCACCTGCCTTTTTCTTCGCTGTACGTCACTCCGGAGCAGATTGCCCGCGAAGGCACTGAGGCCGATCGGGCAAGGGCCAGTGCCGGCGGCGTTGTCGCGTTTCACACCTCCCTGGCTAGGGTGTATGAGGCATCGCTGTCCCTGCTGGCCGCGACGGAGGAGAAGAGGTACTTTGCAGACTTCCGGAGATGTCCCGACAGCGCCGACGGGATCTGCGCCGTGAGGATCTATGAAGTTCCGGTAAAACCCTTCGTGTTCGACAACTTCCGCGAGCTTCCCATGCCGCAGGATCCAGACCGGGTCTTCCTGTCCGGGCTCCTCCTGGTGAAGCTCACGGACTATGTGGTGGACTCTCCCATGACCGTGAAGGAGATGGAAAAGATGCGGCCGGGGACGAAGGCGTTTGATACCAGGTTCCGCGCCGTCTGGTCCCATGTTTTCGAGGTGGCGTCCGTTCTGGATCTGCGTTAAGGTTAGTCGTTCCCTGACGGGCCGATAGCCCTTGCCGAACCCTCCCGTGTGGGTTATAGTGACTGCGGCCACGGTCCTGGCCCGGAGATGCCTGCTGCGTCGGTGGGGAAGGCTACGACCTTTCCGGAACCATGGGACGACCGTGAGACTGGGAGGAGTCACTGCGATGCATGGAAAGCGGTTCCTGGCTGCCTTAAGATTTTTCCTGGCCTGCCTGCTCCTGCTCTGGGCAACAGGCTGCGCCGGCCATTGGTTTACGGGTGAGCCGCCGGCGCCCGTCCCCGTCACGATCCTCTTTTTCAACGACCTGCACGGACACCTTCAGCCCTTCGAGATCAAAGGCGGCGAGGGGCGGCAGGAGGCGGGCGGGATCGCCCGGATGGCCTCCCTGGTCCGCCAGATCCGCGAGGAGAACAGCCGCAAGAACGTCCGCACCCTGGTCCTGGTCGCCGGCGATATCCTGCAGGGTACGCCGATGTCCACCGTCTTTCGCGGCGAGCCGGACGTCGAGTGCCTGAATGCGATGGGCGTCGACGCCCTGGCCGTGGGCAACCACGAGTTCGACTTCGGCCTGGATAACTTCCACAGGCTTCAGACCCTGGCCGCCTTTCCGTTCCTCAGCGCCAACATTGTGGACAGGGCCAGCGGCAGGCCGCTTTGCCTGTCGTCACGGACCCTTCCGCTCGCGGACGATCTGGCCGTCACCATCATCGGCGTGACCACCGAGGACCTCCTGACCACCACCATGCCCGCCAATGTGGCCTCGCTCGATGTCCGGGACGCGGTCTTGTCCGTCGGGGAGGTCTACGGCCGGGTCCACTCCCGGGGGCCGGTGATCCTGCTCTCCCACGCCGGGTACAAAGTCGACGGGATGATCGCCATGTCCCTGCCCGGACTGGCCGCCATCGTCGGCGGCCACGACCACGTCCTCATCTCGCCCTACCAGCAGGTGGGGCCCGTGCCGATTTTTCAGGCTCTTGAGAAGGGTCGTTATCTGGGCCGCGTCGATCTGATGATAGACCCGGTCTCCGGGAGGGCCGTCGTGGCCGATCACGCCTATCTCCCGATCACCGACAGGGTCGCATCCGACCCTCAGGTCGCCGCCATCGTGGCCGCCTGGCAGGGGCAACTGGGCGACCGGTTCAAGCAGGTGATCGGACGGGCGGAGGTCTTTCTGGACGGCGAGCGCGGACGGATCCGCTACGAGGAAACCGCCCTGGGCAATTGGGTGACCGATGTCGTGCGGGAGCATACCGGCGCCCAGATCGCCCTGATCAACGCCGGGGCGATGCGCACCAGCATCCGGCCGGGACCGGTGACGGTCGAGGATGTCTTCAAGACCATGCCCTTCGCCAACGAACTGGTGCTGATGGATCTGACCGGGGCCGAGATCGGGGAGGTCCTGCGCAGGGCCGTCCGATCCTCCCGCGGGGACAACGACGGCGGCTTCCTGCAGGTCTCGGGGCTCACTTTCGAGGTGCGGGACCATACCGTGGAAAATGTCCGCGTGGGCCCGGAACGTCAGCCGCTGCAATCCGGGGCACTCTACCGGGTCGCCGTCACCGATTTCATGGCAACGGGCGGCGACGGCTATACGCTCCTCAAGGGCAAGCCGCAGATCCAGACGGGGCTCCCGCTCCGGGAACTGATCGTCGACACGATCCGGCGGCGCGGCGTCATCAATGCCCGGGAGGAGGGACGCATCCTCCGCCGGGAATAGCCACCGGGGACATCTCTGAATGAGGAGTCAGCTTCATCACCTTCCTGACTACCAGCGTGGCGACGGGCGATATCTCCTGCTCGAGCGGGACGGCCAGGGTGATCACGCGTACGTCCATGGGCGCCATGAACCTGGCCATCGACTTCGTCTCCTGAACAGGCCCGGGACTTTTTCGTTTGATTGCGGCTTGAAAAGGCCTTATATGGTAACCGAAATCCCGTCACAACGGGATCTCGATTATTCCATCCTCTCGCTCATCTTGGGCTGTGCACGTTGTAAAAAGGATCAGGACATTCCGGCGCCGGGCGGTCCGGCATCCAGCGGGGATCACCCCGGTAACGGAACCGGGCAGGCGGGAACGGCCATGCCCAGAAAAAGGAGGAAACGGTCATGGGGGGGAAGCTTTCTGACGGGGCGCGCAGCCTTTCCAGACGCGTGTTCCTGAAGGTCCTCGGATGGCTGACGGTGGCGGGTGCGGTGATGAAATGGCCGGAGGCTGCCGCCGCCCAACACGAGGACATCGTGGCCGGCAATGTCCGGTTCGAGGGTAAGGGGGGAACGCTCGGCGGGTACCTGGCCCGGCCGGCCGGGGACGGCCCCTACCCGGGGGTCATCGTGATCCACGAGAACCGGGGCATCACCGATTACATCCAGAACGTGACCAAGGACCTGGCCGGGGAGGGCTACGTGGGCCTGGCGGTCAACCTCGTCTCCCGCGGCCTCGGGCCGGACTATCCGGGCGGCTCCGATGACGCCCTCAAGGCCCTCGGGAAACTCTCGGACGCCGAGGCGATGGAAGACCTCGACGCGGGGATGGAGTTCCTCAAGAAACAGTCTGTCGTCTTCACCAACTCAATCGGCTGCATGGGGTTCTGCATGGGCGGCCGCTTCTCGCTCCTCTTCGCCGAGCACCGCAAGGACCTGAGGACGGCGGTGGTCTTCTATGGCCGGCCTGTCAACGCCTACAGCCAGACGCAGACCACCTCGCCGCTGGATGAAGTGGCGGAGATCAACGCCCCGCTCCTGGGCCTCTATGGGGCGGCCGACGCGGGGATCCCC
>Ga0228535_1003046_pt1 | contig 13422 bp, 13 predicted proteins | sample SJ1metagenome_FD_168457 | JGI IMG/M metagenome (GOLD analysis project Ga0228535, IMG submission 168457) | Enriched culture of PCE-dechlorinating microbial communities from Ithaca, New York, USA - SJ1 | ecosystem: Engineered > Modeled > Simulated communities (microbial... > Unclassified | place... | reverse complement strand
TCTGAAGGCTGAAGCCGATTTCCATCGGACCCTGGTCTTCGCCAACGGCAACCAGATTCTCTCCTGCATTTATGACAACCTTTCACCATTGCTGGACACTGCGATGAACTCCACCAAATTCACCCCATCCCAGATGGAGAAACGCTCAAAAGACTACTCCTATCTCTGTGAAGCATTGCAGAATGGGCAAACCGATCTTGCGGTCGCATTGGTGTTGGTCACCCTCACCACCCTCGAAACCAAGGTGATGGACCACTACCCGGATGAAGGCATGGCTATGATCTCCTACGCTTGATCACCCCCTCTTTGGCAAAAATCCTTCAGCGTGGTATAGTCACGGTGGAGGTTTTTTTATGGATGAATGCATCATACAGCTGGAACATGCCACAGTTCGCCGTGCAGGCGTACCGATTCTCGACGATGTCTCTTTTCAGGTACGGCGCAACGAACATGTTGCAATCATCGGTCCAAACGGAGCCGGCAAGAGCACCTTGGTACAGTTGTTGAGTGAAGAAATCCATCCTTTGTACTCCCCCCAAACCAAGCGGATTCTTTTTGGGAAAGCAAAGTGGGAAGTCTTGAGCCTCAGGGCCCATCTGGGCATTGTCTCCCAATCCTTGCAATACCTGTGCAACTCCAGCTACAAGGGCTGGGAGATCGTCGCCTCCGGCTTCTTCAGCTCCATCGGACTTGACTTTCACCACCACTGCACCGAGCAGCAAATGCAGAAAATGGAGGAGGTCATGCACCGCTACGATACCTGGCACCTTCGGGACAAGCAGATGAACCGCATGTCCAGCGGAGAGGCCCGAAGAATCCTGCTGGCACGAGCCAATGTGCACGATCCTCAGGTGATGTTGCTCGACGAGGCGGTTTCGAATCTCGATTTCCCCAGCCGGTCGCAGTACCGCAGCACATTGGAGCAACTGGACAGGGAGGGGAAAACCATCATTCTGGCCACCCATGAACTGAGTGAAATAATTCCGGCAATCAACCGTATCGTGGTCATGCAACACGGGAAAATTGTCGCCGACGGCTCGAAACAGGAAGTACTCAACGAACGATTGCTCAGCGAAGTGTACCAAACCAAGGTGTTCATCGATGAGAGGGAGGGGTTGTACAGCGCTTGGTGCTGATGCATTTATTCCACGAACCTCCCTTTGTGTAGTATTATTGAATCAAGAACAAAACAAGCGAGGTCCCCACATGAAGCGTTGTTCAATCATCATTCACAGTGTCAGCGGCAACTGTTACATCATTGGTTCTTATCTCAAGGAACTCATGACCGCACGAAATGTCGATGCCAGGCTGTACCGCGTTGAAGACCCTGATTTGCACATTTGGGCAAACACACAAGAGACGACCAATGATTTCTATGAAGATATTCTGGCACTTCCCATCGTAAGTACCTCGACGCTCCTAAAAAGCGACATGGTTATTCTGGGCAGCCCCACCCGTTTCGGAAACATCTCGGCGGAGATGAAAACCTTTCTTGACACCACCCTGCCGCTGAGTAAGGACAAGAGCCTTGAAACCAAGTTCTTTGCCTGCTTCACCAGCTGCTCGAACTCCACCTGCGAAGGTGCCCATACGTTGACTGCCATGCTCTATTGGGCCCAGTCGATGGGCATGCTGCACATACCGTTCGGGGTGCACGACGAGCTGGACTTCTGCGACCAGCCGGTGGGAGGCATCGTACACCTGGCCGGCAAGGAAGGCGCCATCCGGCCAAGCGACAGGCTGGGCAAGGAGATGGAAGTCTACGCCGACATCCTCAGCGCCTATATACAAGAATAAAACAGAAGGCCTCAGGAGAAGTGCGGAGCGCACTTCTCCTACTTCTTTGAGAAGAAATACTTGATCCGGTTCAACCAACGCTCTGCACGCCCTCTGCCGAAGCGCAGCTTGTAATCGGAAGTGGCACTTTCGATACTCACTTCCTGACTGCCGCTCATGTGCTTGAGGTTGTCCCAATGCCTGACTATCCACATATAGAGGTCGGCTTCGGTATTGCCCGGGAAAGATGCAAGCAGCTTTTCCCTGCGCACCTCTTCGATGATCGGTTTATATACGTTCTCATACCACGAAACAGCACCATCTTCAAAACTCAGCTCCTCACTCTTGCCCTCATTCAGATAGTACTTATGCACCAGAATGTGGTTGACCATCTCCGGATAGGAACCAGGAGAGGTAAACTCGATCTCCTCCATCGGCAGAAAGGTGGGGTTGTATTGCTCAAGGAATCGCTTGCGTTCGTAATCGATGACGCGCTTTCTCAGCTGTTTCATCGTGAGCCCTGCTTCAAGCGGGATCTGGCTGTCGAGCTCAACAACCTCGGCATCGATGAACTCAACCCCCTGTGTCTTGGCCACCGAGACACGGTGGTTCCCGTCCCGTACAAAGTACCACTGCCCAAGCTTGTACACAGAGATGGGTGGCAGGTTCACATACTCCTTGACCGCCCTGTCGATGCTCCTCCAGCGGGCTCTGAGCAACTCCTTCTTAGGATAGAAAGCCAGTGAAAAATCCTGATACCGGCCTTCACTTCCGATTATCTGCTTGACGGGAATGGTCCGCATTCCCAGATATGTCTCGCTTCGCGGTTTTATCAGCTCGGTAACCGCATAAAAGCTTAATAAATCGGAGTTCTTCCATGCCAGACTACTGAGCAAAGACTGAATTCGGCCCCGGCTGCGGGCCTTTTCAAAATCCTCATTCGTCTGGGAAAGCAAATCATTCCCCATTCTTCCCATGTTTGCCACCCCTCCCCAACTTCGGGTCCTGCAGTATATAACTTTGGAAAACATTAATCACCTGCGTTTGCTTATATACATGCTGGCGGTTTGCGTTCATATCATGCAAATGAATATGCCCGTGCAACAGATACCGTGGTTTGAACCACTGCATGAAGGTCAGGAAGGTGGAAAAGCCCTGATGGCAACGGTCGGTGTCATCACCGAGTCCCAGGGGAGCTGCATGGGTGACCAGAATATCTACATACCGCCCACGAAATATACGGTTGAACAGAAGGCGGGGAACCATCTTGAGCATCCTGAAATACATTTCACGCTCGGTGAACTGATGCGTGCCCTTGTTGTAGCGCATCGACCCGCCCAAGCCGGCGATGATAAGATTCTGCTTTCGATAGTAGAGAACCTTTCCATCGATAAAGTCGCCGCCGAAGCTGGGCAGCACCTGCATTTTCCCATCGGTGTATCCATATTGCATGATCGGTTGGGCGTTCGAGGTGAACTGGTGCAGAAACTCAAGATTATGATTGCCGAACACAAAAAAGAGCGGCTTGTTCAGGCTGGAGATGATGAACTCATAGTATTTGAGCGGCAGGTCACCGGCTGCAATGACCGCATCGACATCGGCATACCGGGAGGCGATGTTCTTGGAGTAGACCAACGGGTCCGATTCATCAGAGATACAGAGAATCTTCATACATCACCCCGCTAGATAGCCAGCATCGATGGTGATCACCTCTGCTGTCATGGCCGAGCACCTGCTGAGAAACTGAACAGCCAAGGCAACCTGGTCGGCATCGACCAGACTGCCCAGCAAGGCCCGTTGTTCATACAGCTTTCTCAGCGGGTTTTCCTCATCAAGATAGGGAGCCTTGAGCAGGCCCGGTGCAACGGCATTCACCCGGACAAAGGGGGCAAGTTCACGAGCCAGGCTCTTGGTATAAGAGACAACCGCTCCTTTGGATGCATCATAGTGCACCGTCTGGCCAAAACCAGGATGAAAGGCGTTGATGCTGGCAACATTGACGATCGAACCTTTGGAGGCCTTGAGAAAGGGGATCATGCACTTGGTGAGGCGCATGAGACCCGTCACATTGATATCGAAAATTCGCTGGACCTCCTCGGTCTGAAGCTCTTGTACCGGATGGACCGAGAAAACACCGCTGTTGTTGACCAGGACATCAAGCGTTGTGATCCGGCTTGCAACCTCATCGATGCTTGCTTGGTCGGTGACATCGAGCAGGACGGGAATCAGGGAGGGGCCCAACTGTCGAACAAGCTCTTGGGCCTTCTGTTCGCTGCTGGAGTACCCGCAATACACTCTCGCCCCTTCTGCAATGAACATGCTGCAGATTGCTTTTCCCAGGGTGCTCGTACCTCCACTGACCAGAACGTGCTTCATCACTCCTCCTTGCCCAGAAATGCCTCGATATCAGGGCAGGTTGGATATTGCAAGAGCAAGGCTCGACCTCCCTGCCTGTAGGCCTGCCCATCATAGGGGGGAACCATGGTGGTTGCACACAAGGTCCATCCATCCTCGCAAGCAGGCTTTGTGCCCTGCCAACACCCCCCTTCAACCGCAATGACAGGATTATGATCTTCGCTCGCCTTCCCCAAGATTGTCATTGTATGACTTCCATCGGGATGCAGAACCAGCTGTCGGGCTTCACTGCCTTCCAAAAAGTACCAGACCTCTGCAGTAGGCAGATAGTGAAGCGAGGAGAAACTCCGGCCGGTCATCAGGTAGTAGATGGTACTGCCCAAAGCCTCACCATCGCTTTTGAACGTATATACACGGCGAAAGAATCCCCCTTCGCCCTCGAGCGGCTGCAACTGCAGTCTATGAATCAAATCTTCTATCTCTTTGGTCATACCGGCCATTGTTTGGTGACATTGCGCACCAGAAGCGTAAAGGCTTCCTTCACCCGGTCGCTGGTCTCCATCACTTCGGCATGATTCAGCGGCTGGTCAAGAATACCGGCAGCCATGTTGGTGATGCAGCTGATGCCCAACACCTTCATCTGCATATGGCTGGCCGCCAACGCTTCGGGTACAGTGGACATGCCCACCGCATCAGAGCCGAGAATGCGGGCGGCTCTTACCTCTGCCGGCGTCTCGTAGGAGGGTCCGGCGAAAAACATGTAGACACCCTCATGCAATGTGATGCCCAAACGCTTGGCCTCCTCCCTAGCCAAAGCAGAGAGGCGCTTGTCATACGCATTGGTCATATCAAAGAACCGCTCGCCCAAGGTGTCATAGTTTGGACCACGCATGGGGCTGTCTGCTATCAATTTGATGTGGTCGGTGATCAACATCAAATCACCAGGCTTGTAGGATGAGTTCACCCCTCCGGCGGCATTGGTCACCAAGAGATTGTTGATGCCCAGGGCATGCATGACCTGGATGGGGAACACCACCTGATCCATCCCATAGCCTTCGTAGTAGTGGAATCGTCCCTGCATGCACATGACACGCTTGCCTTCCAGCGTACCCACCACCAGCCGGCCCTTGTGCCCAAAGACAGTGGAGACAGGGAAATAGGGAATGTCCTTATAGGAAATTGCAACTGCGTCCTGCAGTTCATCAGCGAGGCCACCGAGGCCGCTGCCCAGGACCATGCCGATATCCACCGGAGTATTGCCGATTCTGGACGTGATATACATTGCAGCTTCCTGCATCTTATCCATGAGTTTATCCATTGATTCCTCCAATTCGAATTACTTAGAACGGTTCGCCCGACGCCTTCGGGGCAGCGGAATTCTTCGAGAAAAGCACCAGGGCAAGCAAGGTTGCCACATAGGGGAAGACCTTGAAGAAAACGGGGGGAATAACCGACAGTGAGGGAATAACCTGGCTGACGTTTGCAATGGTGGTTGCAATGCCGAAGAAGAACGTCGCCCCGAGAATTCCCAGCGGCTTCCACTGCCCGAAAATCAACGCGGCAATGGAGAGGAATCCCAAGCCGGCTACCGTTCCATTGAACTCTCCGGAGTAGGTGATCAGGATGACCGAGCCGCCCAAACCAGCCAAGGCTCCGCTCATGATGACACCGAAATAGCGCATGCGATGCACATTGACACCAGCCGATGCTACCGCTGAAGGGTGTTCACCACATGCCCGAAGCCTCAAACCGAAACTGGTCTTGTACAGCAGAATCCAGGAAAGCGCCCAAATTACCAGACACAGCCAGGTGGTCCAATAGGATTGGCTGAAAAAGAGCGGGCCGATGATGGGAATCTGTGAAAGGACGGGAATGTTCTTGCGTACAATACCCATGAGAATGCGGACGTTTCCGCTTCCACTGATGGTTCTGGCCAGATACACGGTCAAGGCGGTTGCCAACATGTTGATTGCCGTCCCGCTGATAACCTGATCCGCCTTCAAGTTGATCGAGGCAAAGGCATGCAGGATACTGAATACGGCTCCTGCTGCCACACCGACAAGAAGACCGAGGGGAAGTGCTTGCACCCCCAAGGTGGCTTCTGTCATCTTGATGGTGATGGCACTGGCAAAGTAACCGACCAACATCAAGCCTTCCAAACCGAGGTTGGTGACACCGCTCCGTTCACTGTACAAGCCTCCGAGGGAGGTCATCAGCATGGGAATCGTATAGGCTATTGCATAGGGGAAAATGCTGATCAGGGTATTCCACATATTATTGACCCTCCTTCTTCTTTGCAGTCTCCGGCATTTCTGCTTTCCTCTCGGCCTTGTTCACTTGCCGCTTCAGCACTGCATCCCAGAATCGCTTGAACAGTACGCTGGTTGCAGTAAAGTAGATGATGACGGCGATGATGGTATCGGCAATTTCGGGAGGTACGCTGGTCATGGCGTTCATGAACCCCTTGCCGGACTGCAAAATACCGAAGAACAAGGAACTGAACAACACACCCAAGGGATTACTGGCTCCCAGCAAGGCGACGGCAATACCGTCGAACCCTTGGGAAGGCATAACCCCGATCTGCATATTGCGTGAGTACCCGGTGTAGAAGGAAAGTCCTGCAAGACCGGCCAAGCCTCCGGCGATCATCATGGAAATGACGACATTGCGGTTTACTTTTATTCCTGCATACTCGGCACAGAAGCGGTTCGAACCTACAGCCTTCAGACCGAAGCCCAAGGTTGTCTTATCCAAAATGAACTTAATAATAAGTACCGCCGCAATGGCGACAAAAAAGGCCAAATTCATGTACGAGCCGTTGAAGAGTTTTGTCAGCCAAGGAGACCGCATGGACTGGCTGACGGCGATGCTTGCACTCTCGGTCTCAAGCGAAGGCCCCTTCAGATAGGCTGGTATGAAATAGTAGATCGACCAATAGGCGATCCAGTTCATCATAATCGTGGCAACAACTTCATGTACATTGAACTTTGCCTTCAGGAAACCCGGGATGATACCCCACAGAGCTCCACCAAGAAGAGCAGCACCGATAAGCACCACCAAAAAAAGTGGTCGGGGTAAAAATACCTTGTGCGCCACCAACGTTGCACACAAGCCACCGATGAGCATCTGTCCGGAAGCTCCGATATTGAACAGACCGGTCTTGAAGGCAAAGGCGACCGATAGACCTACCAACATCAAGGTGGTGGCGGTGGCCAATGTATTGCCGATGCGCTCGATGTTCATCAAACCACCGCGGAACAGATACCAGAACCCGGTAAACGGGTTGCTGCCGATCAAAGCCATCAATATCGCGCCGGCCACCAGTCCCAAGACTGTTGCACTCACGGCGACGAGGAAGGCATTGCTTTGTTTTTCTTTTATTGGTTTCATTGGGCACCTTCCTTCCGCTTCACGCCGGCCATCAGGAGACCGACTTCCTCCTCATTGGTCTCACTGGTCTTCAGCACATCAATCAACTCCCCGCTGTACATGACGGCAATCCGGTCGGAGAGATTGAAAATCTCGTCCAGTTCAAAGGAGACAAGCAAGACGGCATGTCCCTTGTCCCGATGGGCGACAAGCTGTGAGTGGATATATTCAATGGCACCGACATCCAAGCCTCGGGTGGGCTGAACCGCTATGAGAAGCTCGGGATCGGACACTACTTCACGTCCGACTATCAGCTTTTGCTGGTTGCCTCCCGAGAGTTTCCCTGCAAGGGAGTAGATTCCTTCACCGCTGCGTACATCGAATTGGTCGATGACCTTCTGAGCATACTCACGCAGATACTGTGCATCAAGAAGGCCCTTCTTACTGAATGGGCTGTGATAGTACTCCTTGATGGCAACATTGTTGTACAGCGAGGAGGCCATGACCAACCCGCGCTTCTGCCGGTCTTCGGGAATATGACCCATGCCGATTTCATTGCGTTTTCTGATATCTGCATTGGTGATATCGTTGCCGTCCAAGGTGATGGTTCCTCCCTCAACAGGCCGCAGACCGGTAATGGCTTCGATCAGCTCGGTCTGGCCGTTACCGTCAACACCTGCAATACCGACGATTTCCCCGGCTTTCACCGAGAGGGAGAAGTCCTTCACGCCAAGAACTTTCTTATTGTTCATGACCCGTAGGTCGTGCAGGTCCAGAATAACCCTGCCGACCTGTGCGGGTTTCTTGTCAACCTTGAAGTTGACGGGTCTGCCGACCATCATGGAAGCCATTTTGGAGACACTGGTCGACTTCACATCAACCACGCCGATCAACTGCCCGCGACGGATGATCGTGCAGCGGTCTGCAACCGCCTTGATCTCGTTGAGCTTGTGGGTTATGAGAATCACCGACTTGCCTTCAGAGACCAGGTTTCGCATAATCTGCATCAAATCCTCGATTTCCTGGGGAGTGAGGACCGCCGTCGGCTCATCAAAAATGAGAATCTCGGCATCACGATAGAGCATCTTCATAATCTCAACGCGCTGCTGCATCCCCACTGTGATATCCTCAATAACCATATCAGGATCGATATTCAGCCCGTACTTTTCAGAGAGGGCCTTGATCTTCTTGGAGGCGCCTTTCCGGTCGAGGAAGAATCTTCCTTCTTTTCCAAGAATGATATTTTCCGTAACAGTAAAATTGTGAACCAACTGGAAGTGCTGGTGCACCATGCCGATGCCCAAGTCATTGGCATCGTTGGGGCTGTGGATATGAGCTTCCTTCCCCCGAACCAAAATTTTCCCCTTGTCTGCATGGTACAAACCAAAGAGGATGCTCATGAGGGTGGACTTGCCCGCCCCGTTCTCGCCCAAAATGGCGTGAATCTCCCCCTGCTCTACTTGCAAGGTAATATCATCGTTGGCGACGATACCGGGAAACTCCTTGCGAATGTTCAACATTTCTATGACATGACTCATCGGTGGACTCCCTATGAGGACACGCTGGGCGTGTATTTTATGCAATACCGTAGGTTGCACAGAAGGGCCACCGACAGATGGTGGCCCTTGATGATGGCATCAAGCAAGCACTTACTTGAACAGTCCGTCGCCGACGGCGGCGACCTTGATCTCTCCGCTCTTCATCTTTGCATAGACCTTTGCAACTTCATCGGTCACGCTCTTGGAGAGGTTCGGATTCACAACAGGAATACCAACACCGTCGTTGGTGGCGTCGAGGTGCAGAATCTGTCCGGCAGGATAGGTTCCGTTCAGCTCGGCTTCAATCATGTCATAGGAAGCACGGTCGAGGTACTTCATGGCACTGGTGAGAATGACGGACTTTCCGTTGGGCATGACACCTTCAGGATACTGGTCAACATCAACACCGATGACCCAGACGTTCTGTCCGCTGGAAGCACGGTTCTTTGCTTCATTGATGACGCCGACACCGACGCCGCCGGCTGCTGCAAAGATTACATCAACACCACGGTCGTACATGGAAGCAGCAATCTGCTGGCCTGCACTGACGTTGTCGAAGCTGCCCTGATACAGGTTGTTTTCCTGCTTCATGACAATCTTGGTGCCGTAGTTTGCATTGGCGTACTTGACGCCCTGCTGGAAGCCCCAGTTGAACTTCTGGACAGCAGGAATTTCCATGCCGCCGACGAAACCAAAGTCGCCTTCCTTGAGCTGCAGGGCTGCTGCAAAGCCGGCGAGGAAGCCGGATTCATGCTCCGCCCAATACACGGCAACAACATTCTTCTCAATACGGAAGACCGAGTAGTCGGCACTGTGGGGCTCACCGTCGAGGATGACGAACTTTACATTGGGGTACTTGTCCTGGGCTTCAAACAAGGCAGTCTCAAACTTGAATCCCGGGCAGATTATAAAATTGTAGCCAGCATCAACAAGGTTGCCGATTTCCTTGAGGTAGTCGGCTTCGGTTGTTCCGGCTGGCTTGAGATACTTGACGTCCAGACCGTAGTCTTTGCTTGCCCTCAGGATTCCTTCCCAGGTGCCCTGGTTAAAGGATTTGTCGTCAATCGTACCAGCATCGGTAACCATTCCGACGCGAAGATTGCTCTTTTTGGCTGCGCCTTCGGCCGAACCTTGGGCAAAGGCCACGGTTCCGAGCAACAGGAAGATACAAAGCACAACAGTCAGTTTCTTCATTCCGTTCTCTCCTATTTTTTGTGTATAATCACAAAGAGTCTATGTAGCATCATTCTACAATCACCCTGTAGCCTTGTCAAACAAAGAAATGCGGCAACCTATTAACTTAAAAAAACTACACAAACCATTATGAAAAAAACACTTATGCAGAAATACCGAATAAAAGGCGCAATCGATGCCTGCATTTCGTTTTCAACACTACAAACACAAAGAAATCGCAACAGTTTGTGATAAAAAAGCTCCCGACCGGGAGCTTTGGCGATGTGTCTTATCGACCCTGCTCTTCTTCGAGGCAGGCCAAAATGAATGGACCCACACCCTTGAAATCATCCTCCACCACCGGCTCGCAGATATAATAGTGGAACGAGCCGTCCCGATAGGGATTGCCTCCCAAGCCTGCCACACTGCAGATGCCCCCGAGGTGCAGCTGCCCGCTCTCGTCCTTTCTTAGGTACGTAGACTTTATCCCTTCAAGGGCCTTCACAGCCCGGGTGCGGTACAGGTCATCGGAACACAGCCCGGTCCGGAGAGACTTAAGCAGGCTGTAGGCGAACATGCTGGTGCAGGATGTCTCCAGATAATTGCCGTCCCGGCCTGCCTTATCCACCACCTGATACCACATTCCGCTCTCATCCTGGAACTTCAGCAGTGCGTCCAGTACGGATAGCAGAATCTTGGCCATTTCACCCCGCTTCGGATGCGAGGAAGGAAGGAAATCCAGAATATCCAGGATGGCCATGCAGTACCAACCAATCGCCCTTCCCCAGAAGTGGGGGGAGAGACCGGTTTCAAGGTCCGACCATCGTTGGCCGCGCGACTCATCATAGGCATGGTACAGCAATCCGGTCTTTTCATCCCGCAGTGTCTGGTATACCTTGATCACCTGATCGACGATATCGTCGAATCCGGTGCTGTCACCGCTGACCTTGCAGTACTGGGCGTTGAAAGGTCCCTGCATATAGACACCGTCCAGCCAAATCTGCCAAGGATAGATTTCCTTATGCCAGAATACACCACTCAATGTCCTGGGCTGCGACGCCAACTGCTGCTTGAGCAGTTTTGCAGCGAGCAGAAATCGGTTTTCCTTGGTTTGTTCATACAGGGCAAACAGATTCCTGCCTGCATTGATCTGGTCAAGATTGTATTCACCCAGTCTATAGGTTGCAATCCGGCCATCATCGGCTATGAGTGGATCATACATCGAGTATGCCCAATCAAAGAACTCTTTCCTGCCGTATGCTTTTCCCACCAGCAGGCAGCTGTGTATCACCAAGCCGTGTTCATAATGCCAGCGCATATGTATAGGCTTGTACCGTGCTATTACACTTTGAGCCATTGCCAGCGAGAGGTGTTCACCCCAGTCCATCATGCGTATATTCCTATTTTCGAGGGGTCAAACCGACCGCCACCTCCAACAAGGAGGCGGTCGGAACCAATGTACTCAGCACGCTTAGTAGAGCAGGTTGTTTTCCTTGGCAAAGGCAACGCCCTTGTCATTCCAATCCTGTCCGCCAAGCTTCTTGAACTCGTCAAGCCACTTGTTCCAGTTGTCCTTGGTCAAGACTCGCTTGCCGGTGATGAACTCGCTCAAACCCTGCTCGTAGAAGCGCTTGAGGTCTGCATTGGGAATAGGAAGAGTATCCGAACCAATTGCAGGAGTCCATTTCTTGGTCTGCATTATGCGCATGACATCCAGAGCGGACATCTCTTTCTTGCTGGTCTCGGTGATATACTTCGGGTAGCGGGCATAGAGCTCGATATCGCCGTTGTAGAACACCATGTTGCGCAGCTGGGTGACCGTCTGGCCGCCGGGAGCGCTGAAAGCAAGATTGGGATCAGGAAGGTTGGCTGCCACAGGAATGCCATTGGCATCCTTGGTGTAGTTCACGCCCTCGACACCCCAGCCGAGCAGATAGTAGCCCTCATCGGAAGCCATCCACTCCAAAAGCTCGGCAATCTTGTCTTTCTTGCCTTCCTTCTCAGCCTTTGCACTGATGGCATAGATGCGGAAGTTGGCGGTGTAAGGTCCGATGGAAGCGTGTCCCTTCGGTCCCTTCGGAGCATCAATGACAATCCACTCACCGTTGGGGAAGTTCTTGTCAAACGGAGCATAGTTTGCCTGGGCTGCGAAAGCGGCATTCTGCTCGCGCATGATGCCGAAACGTCCCTGCTTCCAAGCCGCACGGAAGTCGTCCTTCTTGTACGCAAGCCAGTTGGGATCGATGATGCCTTCATCGACCATCTGCTTCAGATAGCTCATGGCGTCATAGAATTCGGGCTTGAAAAGGTTCAGACCGGCTGAAGAGACAGTCATGTCCCACGTACCATCCACGCCGAAAGCTCCAAAGATCGGCTCAAGACGGCGCCCGGGCCAAGCTTCATAGTTGTTGATTTCCTGGAAAGCCCCATAGCCGTAGGTGTCGTTCTTTCCATTTCCATCCGGATCCTTGAAGGTGAAGGCGCGCATGACTTCAAGCAGTTCATCGGTGGTGGTGGGAACAGCAAGACCAAGCTTGTCAAGCCAGTCCTTGCGGATCAAAAGGCCTTCGTTCTTGATGATTGAACCTGGATCGGCCAGACCATAGGACTTGCCGTTGAAACGGGCATGGTTGCGGCTGACTTCATCGTAGTGGGTCTTGGTACGGATCGGCATCTTTGCATACATGTCATCAACCGATGCAATCAAGCCCTGCGGGACCAAGCGGGCAAGCACATCGCGACGGACCATGAACAGGTCGGGAAGGTTGTTGGCGGCGGCTGCAGCCTGCACCTTGACGTCCTGATCGCTCTCATTGGAAGGGAGAGCCGTCAGCTTGAGATCGATGTTCAACGTATCCTTGATGATCTGAAAGCCAACCCAATCAGCCGGAGGTGGTCCAGCTTCGGTGATGGCGGCGCCATACCACAACTCGATGGTCACCGGACCAGCGGGTTTTGCGGCTTCGGCAGTACCCTGACTGAAAAGCGGGAGAGAGACGAGAGATAGCAACGCGATAAGTGCGATGCATACGATACACTGTTTCTTCATAGCAAATCCTCCTTATGGAATACCAAACCAACGTTACTCGAATCAAACCAGGAAGCAGGCTCAGCCTTTTACGCTTCCCAGCAAGGTTCCCTTGGTAAAATACTTTTGGATGAATGGATAGGCGATGACCATCGGAATGGCGCTCATAAAGACCGAAGCGGC